>Ga0136653_10000734_pt1 | contig 17323 bp, 14 predicted proteins | sample LakKivw275mmetaG_FD_94866 | JGI IMG/M metagenome (GOLD analysis project Ga0136653, IMG submission 94866) | Anoxic lake water microbial communities from Lake Kivu, Rwanda to study Microbial Dark Matter (Phase II) - Lake Kivu water 275m metaG... | ecosystem: Environmental > Aquatic > Freshwater >...
GCCATAAACGGCCTGAACGGCAAAATGCTCCATAACCGGCAAATAGCCGTAAGCGGAGCGCGCCCGCGGACGGATAGCCGCGGCGGCGGCGGCCGGGGCGGCTATGGCGGAGGCGGTAGAGGCGGTCGCAGTGGCGGCGGTGGAGGCAGAGGCGGAGGAGGCAGGCGGAGATATTAATAGCTTAATCTTCACACACAGGAAAAGCTAATAACAAGAAACATACATAATAATCAGATAACGGTTGGCAACCTCAATATACACTATCTTGCCGGAGGGCAGGGCCAGCCGTTAGTCGTTATCCACGGCGGAGGTCAAGGCGCCAGAGCCTGGCGTAAAAACGCCGAGGCACTGTCTAAAAACTTCAGCGTCTATATACCCGACCTCCCTGGCTTCGGTAGGAGCCAGTCCGTCAAGGACAGGTTTCGACTGCCGGAGTTCGTCGATTTTGTCGGCGATTTCACATCAGCGCTGGGCCTCGACAGCTTCTATTTAATCGGACATTCCATCGGCGGCGGCATAGCTCTGCACTATGCACTGAAATACCCGCGCCAGGTGAAAGGCCTGGTGCTGATAAGCAGCTGGTGTCTGGGCCATGAAACGGCGCTATGGGTGCGGTTCCTATCGCTGCCGTTCTTCTGTAACTCCTTTGGTGAAGCCGCTCTGGCTGTGGTCAACGGCGTCGAACGCTTTGCCCGTCGATTTTATGCCCCGTTAAAGTTCGATAGCCCTTTCAGCCACGTCAATATGGACATCGGCAGGACAATGACCAACCTTAGAGGGCAGACGACGGTGCTGTTAAATCGACTTTCCCAACTGCTGATGCCGACAATACTGGTCTGGGGCTCTGATGACCCTGTAGTGCCGGCACATCAGGCGTATGTAGCTGCCGAATTAATTCCTGACTGCGAGCTGCACATCTTCCAGGGCGCGGGCCACAGCGTCTACCGAGAAAGGGTGGACGAGTTCACGCAGCTGCTATCCCGATTCACATCATAGATCCAAAACAATTTCTGCTGTTTCCGGCCTTCCATTTTTCTTTCCTATAAATCAACCAGATGAAGACACTACTGCTAAGTGGTATACTAGCTAACCACTGGCAAGCAATCTCTTAGCGTTCCAGGTTAAAGGAAGGGGTAAAGCGTCATGGAGTACAAGGTCTACAAGTACCGATGGGTTATCCTGGCCGTCTACATGTATGTATCAGCGCTGACTCAGCTGTACTGGCTTAACTTCGCCGCCATCGAAACCTTCATGGAAGAACACCTGGGCATTCCCGCCGGTGACGTTATGTGGTTCACGCTGGTCTTTCCACTGGTGCAGGTCCTGCTGACTTTACCTGCCGGCATGATTATCGACAGGAAGGGATTCAAATACGGCGTAGGCATCGGCGTACTTTTCACCGGTTTATTCTCCGTACTCCGTTTGGTAAATCCCGCCTCATTCGCCATCCTTCTGATTTCCCAGATAGGTATTTCCATCGGCCAGCCCTTTGTTCTGAACGGCGTCACCAAGCTGGCTGTAACCTGGTTCCCGCATAAACAGGAGGCGACGGCGGTGGGGCTCGGCTCTATGGCGCTATTCATCGGCATGATGGTGGGGCTAGGAGCCACGCCGACTCTAGTGGAGTCGTTTAGCTTCCAGACGATGCTGTGGGTCTACGCGGCCCTGGGCATACTGGGTGTCGTGTTCTTCTTCGCACTGGTTAAGCCTAACCCGGCCATACCGCCCAGGGAAATTGAGCTCCATGAAGAAGTAACGGGCTGGCAGGGCATCAAGCATATTCTAAAGATAAGAGACTTCGTCATACTGGGCTTCATTGCATTGATAGGCATCGGTGTTTTCAACGGTCTGGCTACCTGGCTGGAGAAGATACTGAACGAACTGCATCAGATTCAAATGACCGATGCCGGCACCATATCCGCCGTGCTGATTCTTAGCGGAATGATAGGTTGCATCGTCATACCCATGGTGTCCGACAAGATTTCCAGGAGGAAGCCGTTCCTCATCGCTGCTTCCGCCATCGGCACGCTGGGCATCGTGGCCTTCATGCTTTCCAAGGGCTATACCTTGAACATGGTCAACGGCATCATACTGGGCTTCTTCATGATTTCAGCGCTGCCCATAATGCTGACCATGTCCGCCGAGATTACCGGCGCCAGATATGCCGGTATTTCAGTTGGCTGGCTGCAGCTCCTGGGAAATGCCGCCGCCGTGGCCATCCTGCCCATTATGGAATCTATCCGCGGCGCCACCGGGCAGTGGATTATACCGCTGGCGTTTATAGCCGGTTTATTGGCGGTGAACTTTGTACTGTCGCTGGTGATTAGAGAGCCGGTAAAAAGCTAAATACGAATACCCAACCTATAAACAATATTCATATAATAAAAAACGACGCCATGTCAGCTATCTATTCTTCCGTCGTAAATCGTAGTGTGTGCGCTATTTCAGAGAACAAGGTTTCATCATAAGGAAACCATATATCTATGGTCCATACGTTTACCCGAATCCGCTTGCTATTCTTTTCTGCGTCGAGAACGTAAGACGATATTTCATACCCGGTGGAGGAAACATATTTTATTTTGTACGTATAAGCTTTGGTACCGTCTGGCAGCCTCTCCTCTTTGATCGGGGAGACGACTTGAGGGTTTGCGTTCCTTGATATTTTGACAGTTTCTATTATCCAATCGTTGGATTCAGGTATATTCGCCTCAAAGGCGTAGAGAATTAGGCCGGGAACTAGGCCTGCTGCGGCAAATGCATCCAGGTGATAAGCAGTTAATTTGAGATCTGAGCGCTCTACCCAGTCAGCCGGAAATTGGATTGAGAAGCCATACCGTTCATTGGTATACGTCTTGGCAGCAAACGATAACTCTGCTGGAGGTGGTGGCTCTGTCGATATGTCCGGCGGTGGTGTAGTCTCTGGCGGCATTGTCTCTGGCGGCATTGTCTCTGGTGGCGATTCTGCTTCGGGCAAAGGTGTTGTTGTATCTAGCGATGTCATATTAGCTGATGGCGTTGATGGGTGACCGGAGACAAAAAAGTAGATACCGACAACACCGGCAACCAGAAACAGGACTATGCCTACAACCACGGCAGCCCATCTTAGCGGCGCTTTGGTTTTTGGCTTATTGATGACCTTCGGCTTAGTGATTGGTTTTGGTTTACTCATTATTTTAGATTCATTGCCCTGGCTACGCCATTTCAATGATTTAAGTTTAGATGCTGAATAACTATCTTTATGCAATATAGTTGATTCCGAGGCAGGGGTAGTGACTGCAGCTTGTTCAGAAGATGATTTAAGGTTCGGCTGTAAGCCCAAAGCTTTCAATCCAGCTATTATACGGGGAATAATTGCCGGAATTCCTCCATGTAGGATAGGTATCGAGGTTGAGGCAACCATAGCCTGGCGCCAAATTGGCTGACGCTGCTGGAACTCAACATGAGTTATATTATGTAATATCGGAATAAAGGGCTTGTTACACTCATAACTGCGAATGATTTCACTGCTCATCTGACGTGAATCGAGTGCTTTAGGTGATATTATCACTACAATTACTTCTGCTTGCTCAATGGCATCGCCCACCTGTGCCAAGTAGGACACTCCCGGTAAACTATCACGCTCGTAATGCCAAGCTGCGTATCCAGCATCCTCAAGGCGACGGGCAATCTCTTCCGCTATATTACGATCCTGTTCAATATGGCTGATAAATACTTGAATCATATAACACATCCCCATTTGCTTAACTTAAGGCTAATGCACTTGGCTATTATAGTGTAAGCATCCAAATTGGTCTCCGGACATCTGATTCTGTTGTCTAATCCAATCTAACCATCGTATATCCAGCCTCAGCCAGTATCCTAGGGATATTTCTCACTAACACGCGGTCCTTTTCCTTCTCATTATCAGAAAGGTCATGCCATGGCAGAAGATCTTTATGCAGTCTCCTGGATTTATTGGTTTTTTCAGAATATCTCCAGTCAGCATTCAGCTTCTCCTGCATCCATCTCTTATGTTCCATTTTGGCCAGCAGCTCAATCTCATCGGCTGAAAATTCATTCAGGGATTTATCGTCACGAGCTGCAAGTAAACTGTAGCCGATACTCGCCAGTTTGCTTGGAATATCTCTGACATAATTGCGATTCTGTTCCTTCTCATTTTCTGGCAATTCGTGATAAGGCATTAGTGAGCTATGCATCTTCTTGCTTTTTTGTGTTAATAGCCCGTACTTGTATCCTTTTGCCCTTAAGTCGTCACAAAATATCTCATGTGCTGCTTCGGCAAGCTTTTCCACAAGCTCTCGATTAAATTCAACATGATGCATCAATTCATCTACCCGTTTTTCATCTGGTTAGACTCAGTCTACTCTATAGCAAATTGTCTTAACGTTCCATCCTTATACCGGTACTTCTGACGTGTGGAACCGTACCACCACACGCCAATCCTCATGCTCGTGCAACATGGTCTCTTCAGCTTCCTTCACTGACTCAAGGAATACATTATAATCAGGAGATAGTAGCATTTTAGCCTTGAGCTCTTCCAGATGATTTACCATCTCGGCGGAACGCATGGAGTTTCTCAAATAATCCCGATGAGTTCGAATGGCAGATATACTTGCGGCACTGGCCGGCATAACGGCAGCCAGGAAGGCAAAAAAATCCCTGAGCAATTGAGAGCCAATACCGGCAACGTATAGCAATACAGCACATATAGTGAGACCGAACAATATGTAGCTGGCGACCGTCATGCTGTAGTGCCTTCCGTAGTGACGTTTCCTGGTGGAGTCGTGATACCTAATCTGGTCTTCAAGCCATGATTCGCATACGAATATTTTCAGGTTTGAGAATATAGATATGTTTGTCTTGAGTCGTGGTCGCCAACTCCATGCTGAAATAAAAGCTGGCACTATCCACTCGTTAGGAGAATAGGCTAGATTCAAGTGACGAGGTGGTCGTAGTGCTGTCACATCGATATTTACGAGTGCCATGAACAGCGCCGAGCGAAAGCGTTCAGCTAAGAATCTGTAATCTATCCATTTGCTATGCCATCGTCGCCAGCGATTGATACCGACAGTAGCTAATGCGGCCAACATTAAGATTACCTCTAATGTCATAACAACTGGCATCTGAGGTAAAAAAATGCTTTGAAAGGCAGCTACCATCACCGCTAGCAAGGCTAGTGTATAGATAGTACTCTCCGCTCCATAGTATAAGTGCTGGTAGCGAATTGCGAGAATATCAGCCCTGACGTAATGGCTTAGGGTATATTCCAGGATTGCCTGTAAACTCGTGGCAGGTAGCCCAGCCTGTCTGGCTTTGACTACAAAAAAATTAAGCTGTTTTTGAAGCTGATTCTCGTATTCAATATTTTTAACTCGCTCTGAGTTATACTCATCGAGTTCATGAAATGGCCTCGGAAATAGGCCTCGTCCTAGTTCAATGGTGATCTTGGCCGGTTCCTCACTGCGTATCCAGATAAGCGGGCAGCCTGTTTCGCGGGCGTACTGGACAATTTCTTCGGTGCCAGCGTGGCCAGCAGCTAATTTGCCATTCCAGATAGCAATAAGTACATCACACTGATCAACCACATAGCGTCCCATTTTCTCGTAGGATCTCTCACGCTCTGTTTGGTTTGAAAGCGTTCTAATACTGATGGCTTGGGACAGTAGCCTGTCAAATTCCTTTCTGGATTGACTGGTTTTGAAATCCTGTATATATTTGTCCTTTTCAAAGGGTAAAATTACCGCCAATTTTGCACTTGGTACTTTGAGGACTTCTTTGACTACCAGCCGATCAGCACCTTCAGCCAAAGGGGAAAGAACACACAAGCTCACCTGCGTTCTTGTCATGGGTGGTAGCATCTCATTGATGCTTTGTATTGCTGAGCGGACTGTTTTAGCGAGTGCAGTCTGATTTTCTAGCCTTCGATGGCCAGATACACCAATTACAACCCGCGCTGGAATTAGTTGCTGGCGCAAATCTGATACAGATTGAGTTCTCCTACTACTTCCCATTTAGCTGCACTCCAAAAATCACTAAAGATTATGCGTAACTTTTGTTGAATTATGTGGCTGCTAACAAGTAACAGTTACTTATACGAATATCTTCTATTACTGAACCCACACCGAATCAATATTATGCTCCAAGAAATTGAAGCAGTCAATATATCATCATCAATAAAAGTGCAGCAACCGAACAGGATTATTGGATTCCAGGCTACGTTAAGGGATCATAGCAGGCTTAATCATAGATTGTTTAGGTTTGATAGCCGTAAACTTTATACTATCGCTGGTTATAGGCGAATCCGCCAAGAGCAAATGAGCTGATCTCGCCTTTCAAAAGGGAGATGTTTACTATGTTTACTGCTGGCCTTCACCGTAAGTGGCAGCGAAGAATGCTTTCAACAACTCGACAGATTCCGTCGGAAGCTGGTTGACCTTGCCCATGCCCAGCGCCGAGACGTAAATTTTGGCCAGTTCTTCCGCCAGCTCGCAGAAGGTCAGGGCTTCGCACATGTCTCTGCCCACAGTTAGAACGCCGTGATTTGCCAGTATAACGGCGTTCCTCGGGCCCAGTCCGGCCACTGCTGCCTTAGCTAGTTCCGGGGTGCCCGGTAAGGCATATTCCGTCACCCTTATCTCGCCGCCGATAAGTATGACCTGCTCATCGATTAATGGTGGTATGTCCATGCGGGCCACGGCCACGGCGCTGCAAAAAGGCGGGTGGGCATGTACCACGGCACTCATCTTGTTCCGCGCCTTAAGTACCCCGACGTGCATCGGCGTTTCAATGGAAGCCCTCAACTCACCCTCGACTTTCTGTCCGCTGAAGTCGATCACCACTATGTCGTCGACCTTCAGCGAACCATAACGCCGGCCGCTGGGGGTGATGGCCAGCAGTTCCCTACCATCTGCATCCTTCAACCGCAGACTGATATTCCCCGCCGTGCCCACCACCAGCCCCTTTCTTTCCATTTCCTGAGCGGCTTCAATCACCTGTTTCTTTTCAGATTCCCACATAATTGTTTTCTCCGTTAAGCGGCAGTCAGCGGCGGCTTCTTGTCCCGCCAGGGATGGGCCTTTTCAAAGGCAGCAGCTGCTCTCAGTACCGTGGCTTCATCGAGACGCCTGCCCACGATTTGCAGCCCGATGGGCAGGCCTTCCGAGTTGAAGCCGCAGGGGACCGAAGCCGCCGGCTGGCCGGTGAAGTTAAAGGGGTAGGTAAAACAGACCCAGGAACTGGGGCTGGCATCAATACCGTTTACTTTCGCCGGATTAAGCGGCCCGTTTTCGCCGACCTCGAAGGCGGCAGTGGCCAAAGTCGGCGTCAGCAATAAATCATATTTTTCGAAGACCCGGCTCACCTGCTCGTTGAGCTGGTAGCGGTCGAACTGCACCTTGACCACGTCGGTGTTCTTGAGCAGTGTGGCGAAATCTAAAAATGGTAAATAAGGGGGAAATGCTACCTGTTTATATTTATCGATATCGCTTTGATGGGCGGCCAGGGTTTCGGACACCAGGGTAACTACGAAATCGGACTCCATATTAATCCAGCCAGGTTTTATCTCCTCGACAGTGCAGCCCAGCTCCTGGAAGCCGAAAGCTGCTTTGCGGCTGATTTCGAGCACCTGGCTGTCCATCGGGAAGCCGCCGCCGAGGTCGGACGAGAAGGCCAAGCGCAGACCTTTAATATCGCCCTTCATACCTTTCTGAAACTTCCCCGGGTACTGCGGTAAGGAAACGGGGTCGTAGACGGAAGGCCCGGCCATGACATCGAGAATCAGCGCGTTGTCCTCTACCGTTCGTGTCAGCGCTCCCTCATGATTTAGTGTTTCCCAGCCGGGCAGATGCGGGTAAATCGGTATTCTGCCGAAAGATGGTTTCAGGCCGAATACGCCGCAGAAGCTTGAAGGTATCCTGATAGAACCGCCGCCGTCGTTGCCGTGGCCGATGGGGAACAGGCCGGAGGCCACACCGGCCGCAGCACCGCCGGAGGAACCTCCTGAAGTCCTGTTCCAGTTCCAGGGATTAACGGTTCTACCGAAAATCAGGTTATCGGTGATGCCCACCAATCCGAACTCGGGCAGATTGGTCTTGCCCAGTATTATGGCGCCGGCATTTTTTAGTCGTTCCACCAGAATGGCATCCGTATCGGGCACGTAGTTTTCGTACAGCTTGGAGCCCCAGGTGGTCCTTACGCCTTTGGTGAAAACATTGTCCTTGATGGTGATGGGCACACCTTCCAGAGGTCTCGGCTTTCCCTTTAGAAAAGCTTTTTCAGACTCTTTTGCCGTCGCCAATGCCGCCTCATCGGTTCGGGTAATGATGGCGTTCAATTTGGGATTAATTTCATCGATTCTGGCCAGCAGTGCTTTGACAACTTCCACCGGCGACAGCGTTTTTTTCTTGTAGGCAGCTAATAGTTCGGTTGCGGACATCCAGCAGATTTCTGACATGGCTAGCACACCCCCTTAGCAAGATGGCCTCAGTATAGCCCGCGATCACCAGCGCGTCAAAGAGGCGTATCACTTGATAACAAATCGGCAATGATGAAGCTTGAGTGAGGATAGATATGCCCGAATTTATGCCACCAGATGGTTATTCGGACTTATTGGCAGCTGAAGCCGGTACCAGGCTCGGTGGGGACAGCTTTATAACGGCATTATACTCGGGCGGGCAGAGAAGCAGGCAGCTGCCGCACTTGGTGCACTTAGTCTGGTCGACAACCTTTATTCCCTTTTCATTGGTTACAATTGCTTTTACGGGACACGCCAACACACAATGTTCGCAGGCGCGCTCGCATTTTTCGGGGATTATGTAGTAGGCGATCAAGTCCTTACACACCAGCGCCGGGCACCTCTTTTCAAGAATGTGTGCCTTGTACTCATCGCTAAAATACTTGATGGTGGTCAGCACCGGATTGACGGCCGTTCTGCCCAGACCGCACAGTGAGCCGCCGCTTATGTCCTCAGCCAGGCTTCTCAGCAAATCCATGTCGCCGGGCTTGCCTTTGCCCGCGGTTATGTCCTCCAATATATCCAGCAGTTGCTTGGTGCCGATGCGGCAGGTAGAGCACTTACCGCAGGACTCCTTTTGTGTAAAGTCGATAAAAAACCTCGCGGTATCAACCATGCAGTTGTCCTCGTCCATGGTGATGACGCCGCCCGAGCCCATAATAGCGCCGGCCTGACGCAGCGAATCGAAATCCACGGGTGTCTTCAGCATGCTCTCCGGCAAGCAGCCGCCAGAGGGTCCACCGATTTGCACAGCCTTGAATTTTTTATCGCCCACGATACCGCCGCCAATGTCGAAGACAAGTTCCTGAAGCGTGGTACCCATAGCCACCTCGGCCAGTCCGGTGTTAACCGTCTTGCCGGCCAGGGCGAAGACCGCCGTACCCTTGCTCTTTTCCGCGCCGATACCAGAAAACCAATCGGCCCCGCGACTCAGTATCAGAGGTACATAGGCGTACGTCTTGACGTTATTGACCACGGTTGGTTTGCCCCAGAGCCCCGACTCCGATGGGTATGGTGGTCGCGGCCTAGGCATCGACCGTCTGCCCTCTATGGCCATGATGAGAGCCGTTTCCGCACCGGACACGAAGGCGCCAGCCCCCTCAACTATTTCGATGTCGAAACTGAAACCGCTGCCCAGTATATTATCGCCAAGCAGTCCTAATTTCTCTGCCTGCTGTATAGCAACTGTTAAGCGTTTTATGGCCAGAGGGTACTCAGCCCGAATATAGACGAAGCCTTCGCAGGCGCCCACGGCACAGGCAGCTATGACCATGCCTTCTATGACCTGCTGCGGGTCGCTCTCCAGGACCACACGGTCCATAAACGCACCCGGGTCGCCCTCATCGGCATTGCAAATAACATACTTCGTTTCACCCGATGCTCCCCGACACTGCTCCCATTTTCTGCCCGTGGGGTAACCGGCGCCACCCCGGCCTCTAAGGCCTGATTTTTTTATCTCCTCGATTATGGTATCTGGCTTAGTCTTTAACGCTTGAACCAGGCTGCTATAGCCGCCGTTGGCAATATAGTGATTGATGTTCACGGGGTCGATGTAGCCGCAGTTACGCAGCAGCAGGCGATATTCGTGCTCAAATCTCAATAGTTCGGGGATATGGACCGCTTCCCCGTCTCCGCCACTCACCGTGCCCACAGCCAGTTCGAGACAGGGGTCGTCGCCGACGACATAGCCTTCGACAATAGTCGGAACCATCTGCGGAGTAACGTTGTGGTAGCAAACGGTGAAAGAGCCCAGCTTGATTATGGTTACCAGCGGCTCAAAGGAGCAAAGCCCGATGCAGCCGACCTCCGTAATCTTGGCGCTGGCTTTTCTTTTGTCCAGTTCCGTCCTAATTGCTTCGACCACCGGCATAGAGCCGGCGGCCCGGCCGCAACTGGCGGTACCTACAAGGATATGCGGGACTTCACCGTGATAACCTGAGTCCCAGTCCGCTTTTGCCTGCCGCTGGATTTCTTCAAAGGTCATAGTTAGTTTTCACCCTCAACCTGACCCTCTCCCGTCACAAGAGAGTAGTACAGGGAAGAACTCTCAATAATTCTCTGCCATCAAGGAAAGGAACTTGGTATCCCCCTATTTGTTTTCCGGTTTGTCTCCGCTGGCCGGTTTGATTATCACCAGGACCTCCTCGACCTTCGGCGGAGTCATCCGGGGATAAACTGAATCGTTGATTACCACCACGGGGGCCAGTGCGCAGCAGCCGATACAGGCCACTCTATCCAGGCTAAACTCCTGGTCAGTTGTAATACCTCCCACCTGTATATCGAGCTCCCTGGCCATGGCCTCGAGCACCTGCCTGCCGCCGGCCAGATGGCAGGCGGTTCCCATGCAGACTTTTACCGGGTGCTTGCCGAGTGGTTTGAAGCGGAACAGATTATAAAAAGTAGCGATGCCGTACACCGTGCTCTCCGGAATTTCCAGAAAGTCGGCGATAGCCAGCATCGCCTCTTTTGAAATATAACCGAACTTAAGCTGAACCTGCTGAAGAAGTGAAATTAAGTGGCGTCTATCCTTCTTTCTTTCAATCAGGATGTCTGCCAGTTCTTGCTTCAGTTCTGCCACTTTTTCACGAGGCCCGGCAGGTAAGCTGGTATCTCGCTGGCCTCTCTGGGGCCAACGATGATTTCCCAGCCCGGCAAAGCCTCTTCCAACTCTCCTTTAATCCGGGCCACCTTGCCCGGGATAACCAGTTTCCGGTGCTTGACTCTATCTTCTATACCCGATTTCTTGATGAACGGTCCGATGGAGTCGCCGGAAAATTTGCCTGCCGCCCAGCCGGTCAGCACACCGAGCCCTTCGGTATCCTTAACACAGAGCCAGGAGGCGATCTTGCTGCCCTCGATTTCCGAGGCAACAATAAAATAGGTCAGCGCCCAGTTACTGGTGATCAGCACCGGCGATTCCGGCGTGGGTTCGCCTATCTCGTAAACTTTCTGCTCTACCGACATCGGTATGCGCGGGTCGGTGTAGATATTCAACCTCTGTACCAGCAGCGGCAACAATGAATATTTGTCGAAATCAGATAATACGATAACGCCCGGATATTTTATCACAAACATAGCCGCTAGAAGGATTTGCCTTATTTCTTCCTTGCCTATAAAACAGGGGAAACCGATGGTAGGATAACCAAGCGCTCTGAAGTTCTGCTTCAAAGCGGCCCTTCGGATTAGCGTCTGGTCCCTTATGGCTTCCTGCATGTTCTTGGCAATAGGGTCGAGCACTATTTCTTCGATGCCGGCTTCCTTCAGCTTGGTGGTCAACGGTATCAGTTCCTCAACGCTGCTGGCTTTGGCCACCACCGGCAGCGGCGACCCCTTGAGTCCGGCAATCATTTTATCGATGTTGTCCTTGGTAACCGCATATAGCAGCGGTTTTCTCTCGGCGCATGTCCTGCCTGTTGAAAGCAATACATCGACATCGTCGGACATTAAGACGAGCGGCAAGTCGGTGCTGTCGCAAACTTTCTTGACCAGCGCCTCAAACTTAGCCTTGTCTCCGGATTCGAAATGCAGCGCTAAAACGTTGGCCTTCAGTGTCAGGCCAACCCACGGGAACTGTAACTCCTGTATCTTCTTAAGCTTCTCCTCGACCTCCGCCTCCGGCTCCTTGTCCGAGATGAGCAGTGCGATGCCCGGCTGATGAATGAAGGTCTTCTCGTGGCGGTATATGACTTCCTCGCCGCCGATTGCTAGAGCATTCTTGCCCGAGCCGATGGTTACCGGCTTGATAGGCGGAGCCAGTGCCTCAGCCAGTTCAAGTTTGACCTCGACTGCCAGATAAGCACATTTATCCAGTGAAACGCCGCCTGAAGCCAGCTTCATGGCAAAGGCAAAACAGGTGGGAAAGCCGCACTCACGGCAATTTTTCTTGCCTGCATCGGGAAGCTTCTTTACAATATCGGTTCCTTTTAGCGCCATCTAAAATCCTCCTAGCTATTTATACTGGAAGCTGCACTTCGCCCTTGACCCAGGGATGGCCTGCCTTATCCAGGTAGGCAACCAACTCATCCACATTCTTGACATCATCCTCGGTAGCTATCTTATCGTACACATCCGCCGGTATAACGTCCTTATATCTCTCTTTAATTTCCTTAGGCATCCAGACGCAGCGTTTGAGTCCGCCGTCGGCGATGAGGAACTTGGGCGACCTCAAATACTCGAGCGCCATCCCTAGGAAGCCCTCTACCTGCTGGCCGCCGCTGGTATCCGCAGCCATGGTGGAGAAGGGAACGCCGACTACTGTCGGCCCGGCAAAATCTCTATGTACTAAACCAAAGGCGTCGACTTCCGGAATATAAAACCAGATGGCCTGGAAGCAGCCGCAGGATGTATGGGGGTGCTCGAAAGCGCTGTGGAGAAAGACACGGTCATAAGTTCCCATAGACTTTACTGCGCCCAATTCGTTACAGCCCTTGTACTCGCCTCTTATTGGATCGAGGCATTCGCCTTTCTTTACTTCCTGTACCGGCCCCTCCGGGTCTAGCTTATAAGCGGCTCTGCCATCGAACCAGCTAATTGCTCCGCAGTTGGCAATCCTCTCCGGCGTGGCTATACAGATATGAGTCGGCGCAAAGCTCTGGCACAGGGCGCAGCTATAGAAGTCCTCCACGTCATCTTCCTTTAAGCCCCTAGCTCTCTCATCCCTGGCTTTATATACCTCGCGGGCCTTGGCTATTATTTCCTCGACTTTCTTTTCATCGGTAATGAAGGTGACGGAAATCTTCTCGATGACATCAAGCTCCGACTGATAGAGGAACATCAGTATCTTGCCGATTTCCTCAAATGAATTAAGTCCCTTATTAAACGAGTCCTTACTTAACCTCATCCAGACATCGTCTCTCTGGTTCATATGATATAAGCCTTCTATATAGTTAGCATAAAGGTGCATCCTTCTCTCAAACACCGGCTCCATGTCCTTTTCCAGTTTGGCGCCGGCAACATCAATCAGCAAGCCGATAGGATAGCTGCCACCCTCTTTCATATCTTTGATATCGGGGCCGATGACCTCTATCTTCTGGTCCTCGACTTCCTCCGGGCTTTTCAGAGTCACCAACTCAAATTTGCTCTTTATCTGGGGACCGCCGAACTCGACATACAGGTCGGCTTTCCTGATTACCTCGCCCTCGTATTGTGGACCAACGTCAACCGGGAACATTCCTGCCATTTTGTTATGCCTCCTTGCTCTTTAGATTCGTTATCAAATTATCTAGAAATTCCTTCCACTGTTCGTCTTTTCTGAAATTTGGAAGGGAATAGCTGGCATGAGGATAATAGAACTTGCATAAAGTCATCGTCTTTAAATGAGGTGCGTAATGCTTCAGTGTGGACAGCCCCTGCTCACCCAGGTCGGTCCTGAAACCAAGAAACATAACGAGGTCATGATTTCCTTCTTTCTTGACCCCTTTCCAGCCCGGGTCCTTCAGGTGGTTGAGTATCTCGATAATGTCATAGCTGCTGGCCGGCTCCACACCCAGCTCGAGCAGCTTCTTTTTAGTATGGGCTGTGGCGCATATCGGTATATCGAGCGTCTTGGATATTTCCACGCCATATTCGATAAGTGATTTACCACCCAAATTAGTGGTAAGCGACCAGGAGCCAAGCACCAACAAAGGCCTCTGAGCCCGCTTAATAAGATGTGCGTACTCGGCGGCATCTTCGATAAGCCTGGCTGACTTGGTCCCGGTTAAAACATTAACTCGATGATAGGGTAAAGTCGTCGTCATAACATTACCTCCTCGCTACCTTGGCGGATTTAATGGCGCTCTCCGCTGCCAATTTAGTCATAAGGCCGGCACGGTGCATTAAAGTATCTTCAAATTCCTGATCCATAACCATCGTCGACAGGCACGGGTACTGGTGGTGCAGCAGCCCCGCTTTTTCCACGGCATCTCTTTCCCAGATTCCCACCAATCCCTCAGCCACGTAGCGGCTGCATCCGCAGGGTGAACCTCTGATAACTATAACCCGTTTTATTCTGTCGTTATCGAGCTCTATGTCTACGTCCGGCCTGCCAAAATATTTGGCGAACTCGACTATCACCGGATTCTGGCTGTCCTTTTCCGACAGTGTACAGAAGGGCACCGGATATACCATGTCAACGCCCATTGATTCAAGCTTTCGCTTAATTTGCTGGGCCAATCCGGGAGGCAGCCAGGTACGGTTGTCCGCTGGCGCGATTACTGCCTTGGTGCCGCTCTTTTTCACCATATCGGGAATCATCTGGGCTACGCCCGGATGCTCGCCTAAAGAAATCAACAGGTCGGCCTTGGGCAGCTCCTTGGGCAGGAATTCGTCGGCGTCATCGACAATGGCCGGCAAGTTCTGTTCAAAGGTGAAAGTATGGACCCTCCAGCTGGTCGGCCCGTACTTCCTTATATTATCGGCAATTCTTTGGCCATAATGGCCCTGCGTGGCTATCAAAATTCGCATTGAGCTTCCCAACTTTTTAATGGACAACCGATTCTATGGGTACTTCTGAAGGATATGTCCCGATAAGTGTGGGCAACGTCAGTACTGGCTTCTCTTTCCAGCCGACTTTCTCCAGATGCGCCATTACTTCCTTCTTGAAAAATATGGGTATATCCGAAGCCTTTCTAACGAATAACTGTATATCATCGGGCAGAGTTCCTAGATACTGCTTATGCAGACCGATATAATGCGTCAGCTTGAGTTGACGCCCCTGAGGGGTATCGTTCTTCCTGATGCATAGCTTAGCCATGGTGACCATCGCCCTTCCCTTCGACTCTACCACGGTAATCAGGTGTTCCGGCGACGGCTCCTCGGTATCGACAAGCTTTTTCTCCCGCCCGTCCATAACCGTCCAATCATCTTCTTCCTTCCGACTCATGTAAAGCCTTCTATACTTGGCACCATGTGGCCCTAAAACTACCGGTATCCCCAACCGGTTGCATCCCGTGGCAATGGACGCCGCCTTCTGAGACATAGCCCCCCAGGCCAAGCCGCAAGCACCAACACGGTTCAAGACGTAATCGGCTATAACCTCGTAGTTGCCTCTAAGTGGCAATGTGGCAAAAATATTGGCAATCTTCATGGCAGCGCCAGTGATATGTGCGTTAGCTACGCAGGAACCAATATTGAGAACGCCGCCGGCATCGAAAGCAGGTGGATATTTTTCGTATACGGTCTTGCCATCCTTGTCCTTCTTCATGCCAGCCGCCATGGCGGAACATCCAGTCAGCACCACGATATACTTTCTCTTGGCGAATTCATCGACTATGTCAGCGATTTCCGATATTTCCTCTGGGAAGTTGGAACAGCCGACAATGGCGATCACGCCAGGTATAGTACCCAGGACAATTGGCGCTCCGACTTTTCTTATCTCGGTATCCATGACCGGTCCTCGCCCGGCTCGCACTTTCCAGGTTTCATTTCCGGCTATAGCCTGCATCATCTTGAAGATGGGCACATGGCGAGGGCATTCCTGCTCACACTTGCCACAGCCGATACATTTGCTGAATACCTCTGCCAGTAGCTCCAGATTGCCATTCTTGGCCGCTTCAATAGCATCGCCCACCGGCAGCAAGTTGGGGCAGACCTGGCTGCACATGTTGCACAGCTTGTGGTCTTTAGCCAGCTCGGGCACCTGTTCAGGTGTCACCAGCTCTTTCTTTCTCTTAGGTGCCAGTTCTAGAGCCACCTTAACGGCCACCTCTGCAGCCTTATCCGGGTCAAATATGAGAGATTGCTTACCATTGTCCACCATGTCTCTTACTATCTGGTCGGCTTCCTTCTTACCGACATCATCAAGTCCGTAGGAAGCTTTGTCCGTAGTGGCAATGAAGGCTGAGCCAACTTTTGCAGCCTGTTGAGGTATATCTGTTCTGATACACTGCTCATCAGTAACGATAACATCAGCAAAGCCGGTCTTGACAAAGTATAGCTGGCGAGATAACGGGCCAACTATCTTAGCTCTGCTAGAATACCTCGTCACCTCGAGGGCGGTGCAGCAAATGCCTCCTACCTCAACCTTATCCTGCAACCCGTGCTCGTTAATATAATCAACGATAGGTACAGCCGTTACCGGATTATGACCGACCAGAAGAATAGTCGGCTTCGTTTTATCTATGGAGCCCCAGCCCATGTCTACCAGAGGAGTATCAGCCACGGATGTCGGAAAGCCAAAGCCCACAATTTCGGCGATGTCACAGACTTCCATACCCACGTGGTCGAGCATCGAAGCATGCAATGCTTTCGACTCATAATCAAGCGCCGATCCTTCCTGCCCGGTATGCAATGAGGAAATTAAATGGATAAGTTGGCTCTCCACATATTCAAGAGCTTTTTCCAGGTCTCCCAGAGTTTCCGGCTTAAGCCCGAGGACTGTTCTGATATGGGGTGCCTCTACATTTATCTGGTCACCCAGATTTATTTTGTAATCCCTGCCGTATTTCTCGATAAGATAGTGAAGCACATGACGACCATGCCCGCCGTGAGCTGACATACCCATGCAGCATGCCAGGAGTACAACCCTGGCTTGCTGAGCTGAAATATCGATGCCGCAGGCCCCTCTCTTGTCCCCGGTAAGGTCGCACTTGCCGTAAGTGCAAAAGCAGCATAAATCACACATGGGTGCATAAAAAGGCTTGTAGGTTTTCATAAGCCTCATATCCCAATTTCTTAAATCGGGAATCTCCGGCATCGGTGTATGGCCTACGGGTTCCCAAGTATCCTCCGCTCTTATTATCTCGTTAACTTTATCTTTACGCGTATGTTTCTTCTTCGTCACTACCGCCATATTTTTCCCTCCTTCTAAACAGGACTAATAACCTTTAATTA
>Ga0136653_10000735_pt1 | contig 17255 bp, 13 predicted proteins | sample LakKivw275mmetaG_FD_94866 | JGI IMG/M metagenome (GOLD analysis project Ga0136653, IMG submission 94866) | Anoxic lake water microbial communities from Lake Kivu, Rwanda to study Microbial Dark Matter (Phase II) - Lake Kivu water 275m metaG... | ecosystem: Environmental > Aquatic > Freshwater >...
CTATGAGGGCATAGACCGGCGCGGGGTCATTAAAAATATTAGGCACGGCAGCCTGGAAAACAGATGGACCTTCTTCCTGAGCTATAAGTTCTGAGGGCTGTCGTTATTTTTTATCCGAAGCCCCGGGTTTTATGAGCGGCAGGCCTGCCTTGCAGAGCGGGCAGACGTCGGGTTCATAGGCCTCAACCTTGAGGGCAAGGAGGCTTCCAACCGGCTTCCCTTCGATCAGGACGGAGCCGGCCGTCCTATCGACAAGGACATAGATCCCCGAAACGGTGACCTGCTTCTCTTTTAGGCATTCGAGGACTTCCTCGATGGAGCCGCCTGTGGTCAGGATGTCCTCGACGATGATGGCCCGGGAGGCGTCGAGGCCGCTGAAGCCCGAGCGGAACGACATCTTTCCATCGACGCGTTGGGAAAAAACGAACTTTTTCCCGAGTTTAAGGGCAACCAGGAAGCCGATGGCGATGGCCCCGTAGGCGGGCGAGACGACGTAATCGAAATCCACGCCGGCGGCTCTGATCTTTCCGACGAGGAGGTCAACGATTCGTTCAAGGACGCCGGGCTTCTGGATGAGTCGAATCTTCTCAAAGTACCACTCGGAGTGCTTCCCGGAGGTCAGCTTGAAATGTCCCTGGAGGAGGGCATCGCATTCTTTGAATAGGGCCATGACTTTATCTTGATTTTTTGTGGTCTCGATCATCGATTCCTCCTTCCTGATTTTATCCGCAAATCCCATTTCACCTCAACTTCTTTACGGCTTCAACCATCGCGACGACATTCTCCGGCGGAACGTTGGGCAAGATATTGTGGACTTGACAGAAGACAAAGCCGCCGCCGGGCGCAAAGATCTCGATGCGCTCCCGGACATGCCGATCGATTTTTTCGGGAGTCCCGTCGGGGAGGACAACCTGGGTATCGCATCCGCCGCCCCAAAAGGTAACGTCCCTTCCGAACTCCCGCTTGAGCCGCGCCGGGTCCATTCCCCGCGAGCTCGTCTGGACGGGATTGATGATCTCGACTCCGACCTCAATAAGGTCGGGAAGGATGTCCGCGATGGCCCCGCAGGAATGGAGGAAGACGTGTATCCCGGCGCGGCGCTTGACGCGCTCGAAGATGAGCTTATGACGCGGCTTGAAGACCTCCCGGTAGAGTTTCGGCGAGATAAGAGTCGCCTGTTGGGAGCCGAGGTCGTCGCCGAACTGGACGATCTGGACATAGCCCTCAACGGCATCCAGGAACTTCTCCAGGTTCTCCAGGTGGATCTCGGTCAATCGATCCAGGACGGCAAGGGTTGAGCGCGGGTTCTCGAGGAGAGCGATGAGGAATTGGTCCATCCGGAAGAGGAACTCGCCCCACTCGAACAGGTTGCCGCCGAACCCGGCCATGATCGCATAATCGGTTGTATCATACAGCCGCTTAGCCGTCCTCCGAACCAGGGCTTGGTGTTCGGGCGTCATGGGCTTGTGGCCGGGCGCCGTGGGGTGGGCCGCCCAGGTGACCTTGGACATATGATCAGGAAGCCTGCCGAGGACGGACATGTCCCGGCCGTCCCAGTCAAGAAGCGGAAAACATTGCTGATTGAGATAGAAGGCGCCTTTGGGCATCGCTCCTATGACCGTTCTGTCGGCGTGTCTCGTGAGCCAGCCGCCCGCGCCGTCGGAAACGAAATCGACGTAAGAAGGGATCTTGGCCTGCGAACCGTCCGCGAGCGTGAAGTCCTTCCAGTCGCTCACGCCGTTTAAAAAAGCCCGGCCCAGGTCGATGACGTCGGACTGGACATACTCCAGGATGGCGTCCTCGGGCTCTGCCAATTGCTGGACGACATCGTAAACATAGGTCGTCCCGCCCCTCATTCCCAAGTGCTTTTTCAAGCGGCCGTAGGCGAGGGCGGAGATCCCCGTGGACCTCATGGCGCCCAGATCGATAGGGACCTTGTCGGGCTCCTTGTGGGCAATGGATGTCAAAACCCGTTCTCTGCTCGTCATAGCGTCTTTCTTTTTAAGGATCCATGCCCGCTCGGCCCTTCAACGGCTTTCTTCGGGACATAGCCAAGCCCTTTAGAGGCGATCCCTGAAATTCTCCCACGGTTTTAAAAGCGTTACTTTCAAATTTCATCAATGATATCAACTTCTCCAAATCGCCCGTCGGACTCAATGCGAATGGTTTTGATCTCGAAAGGCTTGAAGACGACGGAGAAGCGCCGTAGGGGCGCAAACACCTTGAGAACGGCGCGGGCCTTGAATCCGGCCGATTCCTGGAGCCTCACGATAAGCGCCTTCCCGTCCCAAGATCGCTTGCAGGCCAGGAGACACACGTGTTGAGGGGTGAGCGAAAGGAGGGATTCGGAAGCGCTCGCCTGCTTCCCGAACGGAAGATGGGAGTAAACCATGGGAGGGGCGCTCAGCCAAACGGCCAGGCCAGGCAGTCGTTTTCGAACCTCGTCCGCTTTTCCCGCGGCAACAAGAAGCCGGACCTCGTGGACGCCGATGTCCGCGAATTTTCTTGCCGGCCCGCCGGGTACGATCCTAAAGCCCCGCTCATGACAATAGGCCGCACTCCGGAGGACGGAAAGTCCGATCGTCCCCCTCCCGAAATCGAACCCGTGCTGGCCGCTATTGACGATGCCGAGGCCGACGTCCCGATGCTTCTCGGGTCCTTCAAGGAAGAGCCAGCGGCCGTGGACGTACTCCTGGCCGTCGGCCGGACGCTGGATGGCGCCGCCCGAGACCTCGCAGAGAATGTCCGGACAGTCAAAGACCGTTGGGACACGGAGCTTGAGCCGCCGCCTCTCTTCGTTCCAGGTGATCCTGAGTCTGAACTCCAGAACAGGCCAATCTGGATAAGCGTAAACATCCATAACGATCCGGCTTCTCTTGAATTCAAAAACCGATTGAGTGATTGTCCGGATGGGTCCGTTTTGTATGATGGAGGGCCCGGATGCAAGACGGAAGCGGCCAGCGATCTTCCGGTAGCTCGAATAGCCCGTTCCCCAGGAATCCGCGGCGTCTTCGACGACCAGGGGCTCGAAGAGAAATCCGGCTAGGCATTCGGCCCCGGAAGCGGCTCGGAGCGACCCAATGAGGCCGTTTGAACTATCGAACTGGTATCTTAGGGAAGAACTCTTGTTTCGGCCTCTTTCTTTCCCCTCGAAGGCCTTGAGATGATAACGTGCGACCCCGGCGCCCGGAAGATCGGCCATAAAGCAGAACTTCCGACGCCAATCGTTGAACGGAAGGATCGCCTCGGCCTGCTCTTCCTGGCAGGCCACCTCCCTGCCGTCGCTCCGGAAGAGTTTCATGTGCCAGATGCCCTTTGAGAAGGGCCTGTAATCGACCATTCCTTCGAATTCCACCGGAGCGCGGACGAGCGAAGGATTGGTGTTGAGGATGGTCACCGGAAGCTTCGGACCCCTTCCGCGCGCGTCATTCAACGCTACCGCGGCCCCAAGGCACGCTTGCCTGGCGCTTTCTTCCACGCGGCCGTAAAGGTCCAGGGCGTCCCGTTCAGCCGGTTCGATACAGGAGCCCGCAAGAATGTCGTGAAAATCATTGAAAAGATGGCCGCGCCAGGCTTCTCCCAGCTCCCCTTCGGGATAAGCTTGGCCTTTCATCCGCCAAGCGGTCGCGGCCGCAGTTTCTGCCTGGACGAGCCGGCCGAGGCTCTTTTGCGAACGGCGCTTAATCCTGGAGAGAGACGTGTAGCAGCCGGTGAACGTCCTCTGCAGATCGCCTTCGAAAACGGGCGCTCTGTCGGCCTCCCGCTTCACGGCCTCGTAAAAATTATCCGGAGAGCTGTGGAGGATACGAACGCGTTTTTCCCGGGCGATCGACGCATCGATTGTCTCGAGGTCCTTGCGCGTGGCCCCTCCCCCGTGATTCCCCAAGCCCCAGAAGACGGGGACATCCCGGCCGAGACTCAAGGCAAGGTCGACCCCTGAATTCAGCCGCTCTTCGATGTTGTCGTGTTCCGTTTGATAGAGACCGACGGCAATCCTGTAAGCCCCAATCTCTGTGCCGTCGATTCCGCGCCAGCGATAGAGGTCCGCCGGGAGAACGAGCTCATTCGCCTGGGGACGCATATGGATATACATCTCGAAACCCGCGCATTTGAGGATCTGGGGGAGGCCGCCGCTGTGTCCGAAGGAATCGAAGTTGTAAGCCACGCACGGCCGGGTCCCGAATTTCTCCTCGAAATAGCGCCGGCCCTCGGCGACCTGACGGATGAGGGATTCCGTGCCCGGGAGGTTGACGTCGGGCTGGAGGAACCAGCCTCCGCTGACCGCCCAGCGCCCCCTCCCGACGAACTTCCGGATCTCCTCGAACAGGACGGGATCGAAGCGCTCGATCCATCCATAAAGGACGGCTTCATTGTGACAGAAAATAAGGCTGGGGTGCTCATTCAATATCTCGGCCGCCGTCCGGAATGTTGCCAGCGCCTCCGATACCCCCTCCTCCCATCGCCATTGCCAGACCGGGTCCAGGTGGGCGTTACAAATGAGATGGACGGCGGGTTTCCGGGAGGGGCGCATAGACCCTCGGTCCGAGCCTTTTTCAAAATGTGTCCCCAATTTAAACCTCGTCTCTCGCGGGGAGATTCTTGTACCACGTGAAATAGAGCAAGACCAAAAGGACCGCCGTGACTGAACTCCAGGCGGCCATCTGTTTCCAGTTCCTAAGGAAAAGGTAGAACGGCAGCAGGGCCAGCGAGAATTGGAAAGCGGCCGTGAGGAGACCGTTGGCGGCGTCAACGGCCGGCATTTTATCGCCCGCCGGCACGAGGCCGCGGCGGACAGCCTCACGACGAACCGGCCCCCAGAACCCGAACGGTCGGATCCGGGCATAGAACTTTATGAGGATATCCATGTCTGTGGGCTTGGTCACGGCCGTGGCGATGAGGGTTGTCACCAGGCATAGACCCATGTCTAAGGCCAGGGACGTTGAGGGATGGAGCTTGTGGAAGAGGATGATTCGCAAGGTGATCAAGCCGGCGGATATGCCCATGCTCCAGACGAACGCCCTAGCGTTCATCCTCCAATAGTGCCAGCGGAGGGTGGCAGGAACGAGGATGATCGTGACCACGACGAAGATCATCGTCTCCCAGGCCGTGACGATATTCGCGAAGGAAAGACTGAAGACAAAACCGGCGGCAATGGCGGCGACCGAGGCAACCTGTCCCCACCGGACAAGCCTCTTCTGGGGCCAGCTCCTGCCGATATATCTCTTGACGAAGTCGTTGATGACCACCGAGCTGGTCACGTTGATCATGGCGCTGATCGTCGACATCAGGGCCGCCAAGAGAACGGCCATGAACAGCCCGCGCATGCCGAGGGGAAGTTTCTTGAGGACGAGGGGCATGATCTTCTCGGCGTCGAAGCCGGCCGTCGGACCGAGATAATAGAGGCCGAGGACCATGAAGGCGCAGCCTATGATCCAGCGCAGGGTGTAGCCGACCGTCCACATCCCGCCGGCAAGCTGGGCGTCGCGCGGGCTGCGAGTCGTCAGGAAGAACTGGAAGTCCCAGACATTGGGGCCGGCCAAGAGCCGGAAGACCATCCAGAGGAAGCCGGACATGAGGATAGGCCCGAAAGCGCTAAAGTGCTGGTAGGCCGGCGGGGTCGAAGCCAGATAACCCGGCCAGAGCTTCCAGACAGGGGCAAGCGAGAACCAGCCGGCGTCCTTGGCGGCGGCCAGGGAAGCGAGTTCGTTGTGCCTAAAGACGATGAATCCGAGAATGACGGCTCCGGCCGCGATCAGGAACGTTTGGAAGATGTCCGTCAGGATGACGCCGAAGAATCCGCCCAGGGTGACATAAATACCGACTACCGCCAGGACGATAAGCGTGGACTCCCAGCGGGGGAAGGGCAGGAACTCCTCGGCGAACTTGCCGGTGCCGACGGAGATGTACATCAGGTTGCAGACCATGAGCACGAGGAGGAAGACGGCGGCGGCGACACGGGCGGCCTCGGCGTCACGGGTCGCGCCGAAGCGGGTCTCGTTCCATTCGGCGAAGGTCATGACCCCGGAGCGCCGTATCCACTTGGCCTGGAAGGCCATATAGAAACAGATCATGAACCATCCCCAGTAGATATGGGTGGCCCACATGGACTTGAGGCCGAGATAAAACAGGGCGCCGATCATCGACATCGTCCCTCCGATATCAATATAGCTCGAACACCCAGAGAGTCCGAGCATCCACCAGGGGACGTTGCGGTCGCCGAGATAGTAGGAATCCAGCTTCTTCGTCGCCCGCTTGCGAATGACGACTCCGACCAGGGCGACGAGGACGAGGTAAACCCCGATAATGAAAAGGTCGACGGGATCGAGGCTCATTCAGTCCATCATTTATCTCAAGGAAAAGGGAAAGTCAATGCGTTTAATAATTGTTGACAGCGGTCGGACCCCTGGGATATTTTCTGATCATGAACCTCGCCGCCGGATCCATCCTCGGGAACTACCGCCTCGTCGAAAAGCTCGGCGAAGGGGGGATGGGTGTCGTCTGGAAGGCCCGCGACCTCAAGCTCGAAAGAGATATCGCCATCAAGGTCCTTCCGGAAGGGGCCGTGGACGATCCCGGCCGGCGGGCATTCTTCGAGCGCGAAGCCAAAGCCGTCGCGGCCCTTCATCACCCGAACATCGTCACGATCTACGCCATCGCCGAAGCTCAAGGCGTCCGCTTCTTCACGATGGAGCTCGTCTCCGGCGAGCCGCTCTCGAAGCTCATCGTTCCCGGGGGGGTTCGCCTCGACGTATTCTTCCAAATCGCCATCACCCTTGCCGATGCCGTCGCCGCAGCCCACGAGCGGGGGATCATCCACCGCGATCTGAAGCCGAAAAACATCATGATTGATCCCGCCGGAAAGGTGAAAATCCTCGACTTCGGTTTGGCCCAGATCCTCGATCCCGTCCCCGCGATCAAAGAGATCGAGAATGCCAAAACGGCCACCCTCAAGGAAGCGTTTTCGGGGACGATCTCCTACATGTCCCCCGAGCAGCTCCGAAACGAGGCCCTTGACCACCGGACCGACCTTTTCTCCCTGGGAATCATACTCTACGAACTGGCGACGGGCCAACATCCTTTCGGAGGCAAAACGATCGCCGATACAATCGCCGCCATTCTCAAGGAGGAACCCCGGCCGGCGTTTGAACTCAACGCCAAGCTGCCCCGTCCGCTTGACCGAATCCTGCGCCACTGTCTCGATAAGGACCGTGGGAACCGAATGAGTTCGGCCGTCGACTTGCACGATGAAATGGAACTCCTGAGCCGGGATATCAGCGAGGGCGGGGTCGCGGAGATCCCCTCCATCGCTGTCCTTCCCTTCGCCGACATGAGCCGGGAAAAGGACCAGGCTTATTTCTGCGAGGGGATCGCGGAGGAGATCATCAACGCCCTCTCCCGCCTCCAGGGACTGCGCGTGGCGTCGAGGACGGCCTCGTTCCAGTTTTCTGGCTCGACCGTCGAGCTCAAGGAGATCGGACGTCGTCTCCACGTCGACGCGGTCCTTGAAGGGAGCGTTCGCAAGTCCGGCAGCCGCCTCCGAATCACGGTCCAGCTGGTGGACGCGGGCCGAGGTTATCATCTCTGGTCGGATTCGTTTGACCGGGAAATAAAGGACATCTTCGAGATCCAGGAGGAGATCGCCCGGAACATCGTCCGGGCCCTTCAGGTCACGCTCACCCCCCAAGGGAAGGGGGCGCTGCGACAGTCATCGACCCGTCATATCCAAGCCTACGACTACTACATGCGGGGACGGAGCTTCTATTATCGGTACGGCCGGAACGACATCGAGTTCGCCCTGCAGCTTTTCTCCCGGGCGACCGAACTCGATCCGGAATATGCCCCGGCCTACGCAGGACTCGCGGATTGCTGGTCCTATATTTATCTCAATTCCGAGCGCAGCGATGCCGTGCGCCTCCAGGCCAAGGCCGCGAGCCGCCGGGCCGTCGAGCTGGCCCCCCGCTCCGCCCAGGCCCAGGCATCCTACGCCCTGGCCCTGTCGATCGAAGGGCTGAAGGAAGAAGCGGAGCGCGGCTTCGAGGCCGCCGTCCAGTTCGACCCGGAGCTCTTCGAAGCCTGGTACTTCTACGCCCGCCATGCCTTCGTCAACGGGGATCTGGAGAAGGCCGTTCGTTTATATGAAGAAGCGGCCCGCGTGCGCCCGGATGATTATCAATCCCCCCTGCTCGTCGCCCAGATCTACGATGACCTCCGCCGTCCGAACGAAGCGCGGGCCTCGCGGCAGAAGGGCGTCGTTCGGGCCGCCGAGCGCCTCGACCTCCATCCCGACGACGCCCGCGCGCTTTATATGGGAGCCAACGGCCTCGTCGCCCTCGGGGAGCGCGAAAAAGGTCTCGAATGGGCCCGGAAGGCGAGGGCCATCGCGCCGGAACAACCCATGCTCCTCTACAACCTGGGTTGCATCTATGCGCTCGCCGGCGAGATCGACGAGGCCCTCGATTGCCTGGAAGGGGCCGTCACCCATGGTTTCCTCCATAAGGCCTGGCTCGAGCACGATAGCAATCTCGATCCGCTCCGCGGCCACCCCAGGTTTCTCGCCTTGATAGGAAAGCTGGGCTGATCCCCATTCCGGGAAGCATCTTTTCGGGCGAGAAGGAACTCAGGCTCGGGGCGCGCCCTCCGTCGGCCGCGGCCTGTCCCGGCGAGCCAGGCCGCTTCGGCTCCGGTCTTCGCTCTCCTCTCCCTCCGGTCGAGGATCCGTGCCCGCTCAGACCTTCAACTGCCTCCTCCGGGCATCGCCCCTGCGCCATTGTCTATATCACACAAAAAGAGAAGCTTGCCCTATTCAGCACGTAGCTTTTGCTCCGCGAACATGATAAAATAAATCGGAAAAGGACTTCAAAATGCCTAAGAGGAAAAATAGATCGCTGAAGAATGTTTTTTTCTGGATCTCGGCGGGGATCCTGATCATTCTCCTCTGGAGCCTGCTCCAGTCCCCCAACGTCGTCAAGAAAGAAGTCAACTTCAGCCAGTTCCTGGATCAGGTCGAGCAGGGGAACATCGAAGAGGTCACCATCACCGACAACGATCTGCGAGGGAAATATAAGGACGGCGGGGCCTTCAAGACAGTCCTGCCGGCCCAGTATGATGACCTGATCAAGGTCCTCCGCCAGAACAAGGTCAACATCACCGTCAAGAACACAAACAAGAACAGCTGGCTTTCCCTTCTTTTCAGCTGGTTCCCGATCATCCTGCTCATCCTCTTTTGGGTCTTTTTCATGAGGCAGATGCAAGCCGGTGGAAACAAAGCCATGTCCTTCGGGAAGAGCCGGGCCAAGCTGTTCTCCGGAATGGCCAAGAAGGCGACGTTCAAGGACGTCGCTGGAGTCGACGAGGCCAAAGAAGAGCTCCACGAAATCATCGAATTCCTGAAGGACCCCCAGAAGTTCCAAAAGCTGGGCGGCCGCATCCCCAAGGGAGTCCTCCTGGTGGGCGCGCCGGGGACGGGCAAGACCCTCCTCGCCCGGGCCGTGGCCGGAGAGGCCGACGTCCCTTTCTTTTCGATCAGCGGCTCGGATTTTGTCGAGATGTTCGTCGGCGTCGGCGCTTCCCGCGTCCGCGACCTCTTCGACCAGGGCAAGAAACATGCTCCCTGCTTGATCTTCATCGACGAGATTGACGCGGTCGGCCGCCAGCGAGGCGCCGGCCTCGGCGGCGGCCACGATGAACGGGAGCAAACCCTCAACCAACTCCTGGTCGAGATGGACGGCTTCGACTCGAATGAAGGCGTCATCCTCATCGCCGCCACCAACCGTCCTGACATTCTGGACAGTGCCCTCCTTCGGCCCGGCCGCTTCGACCGCCGGATCGTCGTCCCGATGCCCGACGTCAAAGGACGGGAAGAAATCCTCAGAGTCCATATCAAGCGCGTTCCCTTATCCCCGGAGGTTGACCTCAGGGTCATCGCCCGCTCGACCCCCGGGCTTTCCGGAGCCGATCTGGCCAATTTGGTCAACGAAGCGGCCCTGGTCGGCGCCCGCTACAGCCGGGACAATGTGACCATGAAGGACCTCGAGTATGCCAAGGACAAGATCCTGATGGGGGTGGAACGCAAGAGCATGATCATCAGCGATGAGGAAAAAAAGAACACGGCCTTCCATGAGGCGGGCCACGCCTTGATCGCAGCCCTCATCGCCGAAGCCGACCCCATCCACAAGGTCACCATCATCCCCAGGGGGATGGCTCTCGGATTGACCCAGCAGCTGCCTCTCGACGACCGGTACACGTACACAAAAGACTATCTGGAGGCCCAGCTATCCGTGCTCATGGCCGGACGCGTGGCCGAGATGATCTTCCTCGGGAAGACGACTACCGGGGCGGCCAACGACTTCGAGAAGTCGACCGAGATCGCCCGCAAGATGGTCTGCGAGTGGGGCATGTCCGACCTCGGCCCGCTGACCTTCGGCGAGCGCGACGACCTGATCTTCCTCGGCCGCGACCTGGCCGTGAACAAGAACTTCAGCGAGCGGACCTCGGAGCGCATCGACGACGAGGTCAAGAAAATCATCATGCGGAACTACAACCGAACCCAAGAGCTCATCGAGAAGCACAAGGACAAGCTGGTTAGAATCGCCGAGACCTTGCTTGAAAAGGAGGTCCTGACCTCGGAAGAGATCAACCAGATCGTTGACGGCAAGATGAAGACCGTCTCCGAAACAGGTATCACAAAAGCGCCCGATCAGTCATAAGTGTCAAATTGAGGAGAACATTCGCCCTGGAGGTTAAAGGCCGTAGCTTCACCCTCGGCCTTGAGACCTGGATCATGGGTATCCTCAATGTGACTCCGGATTCGTTTTCGGACGGAGGAGCATATTCCGATAGGGAGAAGGCCATCGAACGGGGGCTGGAGATGGTCGAGGAAGGGGCCAACATCATCGACGTCGGCGGGGAGAGCACCCGGCCGGGCGCCCGGTCTGTCTCCCAAGACGAAGAGATGGAGCGCATCCTCCCCGTCATCCGCGGCCTGAGGAAACAAACGACGGCCCTCCTCTCGGTGGACACAATGAAGGCCGCTGTGGCTGAGGCGGCCTTGGAGGCCGGGGTGGATATCGTAAATGACGTCAGCGCCTTCCGTTTCGATCCCAAGATGGCAGGAGTCGTCTCCAAACACGGGGCAGCGGTCGTCCTGATGCACATGAAGGGAACGCCGGAGACCATGCAAACCGACCCCCAATACACGGATATGTTTTTTGAGATCAGCTGGTTTCTAAAGGACAGGATCGAGGAAGCGTCTTCGGCCGGGATCGGCCGAGAGAGGATCATCGTCGATCCCGGGATCGGCTTCGGCAAGAGCCCCGAAGGCAATCTTGCCCTCATCGACAACCTCAGCTTCCTTGAGGAGCTGGGTTGCCCGGTCATGGCCGGGGTGTCGCGCAAGTCCTTCATCGGGAAGACCTTGAGCCTGCCTGTCAACGAAAGGCTCGAAGGCTCCATTGCCGCCGGCGTCCTGTCCATCGCCCGGGGGGCCCACATCCTCAGAGTCCACGACGTCCGGGCCATGAGGCGGGCCGCCGACATGGCGGACGCTATCCTTTCTGGCAAGATCCGAGAAGAGACCGGCGCGAATAAGGGACAAGAACATGCTGGCTAACATCTTGACGACACTTCGCCACGCCACACTGGGGGATATTCTCGATATCCTCCTCATCACCTTCATCCTTTATTCCATCATCCTGATCATCAAGGAAACCAAGGCCTACCCGATGGCCATCGGCCTCGGCCTCGTCGGCATCCTCTTCTTATTGACACAATGGGGCCGCCTCGTCGTCTCCAACAGGATCATCAAGTCCTTCATCAGCTACATGATCATTGCCGTCATCGTCCTCTTTCAGGCCGAGATCCGGCGGCTCCTGACGGGCATAGGGTCGCGGTCCTTCTTCCGCAAACCTCTCACTCTCCGTTCGTTCCAGGAGAAGCTCGAGGACCTCTTCTTGGCCCTGGATTATCTTTCTCAAAAGAGAATCGGGGCCCTGATTGCGATCGAAAAAGAGATCTCACTCTTGCCCTACGCCGACCGGGGGACAAAGATCGACGCCCTCCTGTCCAAAGACCTTCTGGTCAGCATCTTCTATCCTCATTCACCCCTTCACGACGGGGCCGCTATCATTCAAGGGAACAAGATCATCTCAGCGGCCTGTCTCCTGCCTCTCCCCGCCTCCCACAGCCTGAGCCCGGATTTCGAGACCAGAACCCGGCACCTGGCTGCCCTGGGACTATCTCAGGAAACGGACGCAGCCGTTATCGTCGTTTCTGAGGAGACGGGAAGCGTCTCGCTCGCGTATAGAGGGATCCTGCAAAAGGTCGAGGACAGGGACCTTCTCAAGGAACGACTCATTGATTATCTGAGGACAAGATGATGAGATTCTTCAGGGACATTTTCACTCGAAACAGGGGGCCGAAGCTCCTCGCTTTTTTCCTGGCCCTTCTTATCTGGCTCATCCTTATTCCGGAGGAAAAGACCTATTCCGACAGGACTCTGACGGTGCCGCTCGAGACGAGGAACGTCCCCCCAGACATGGAACTCGTTGAAAAGCCGACAGCCACGATCGAGGTCACTGTCCGGGCCCGGAACCGCCTCCTCAACGAACTGACTGCCTCTGGCATCTCCGCCCGGCTCGACCTGGGACGGGCAACCGTCTATCAGGACATCTACCCTCTCAACGGGTCCATGATAACGGTTCCGCTCGGCGCGGAGGTCGTCGGCATCTCTCCCACCATGGTCCGCCTCAAGCTCGAAAAGACAAAGCAGATGGACCTTGAGATCGTCCCCATGATCGTGGGCAAGGTCGGCGAAGGCCTGCGGATCACCCGAATCGAAGTCACCCCGCCCCGCGTTCCGGTCAAGGGGCCGGAGAGCAAGATCCGGACAAGAGACAAGGTTTCGACGAGTCCGGTGGACGTCTCCAATCTCACTCAATCCACGACTGTGGAGGCGGATATCATCCTGCCCAGGGCCGACCTCAGGCTGGCGACAAGCCTGACCAAGGTCCGGATTGAGATTATCCTGGAGGAGAACGCCAAGAGCCAGAACAGCAAAAGCTCCAGGACTGGCTAAGGCCGCGGTCACCCTTTCCATTCCAACGGCTTTCCTTTATAATTCCTTCGTTCGCAGGCAGCATGAAAAAGCTTTTTGGCACGGATGGGATAAGGGCCGTCGCTGGCGAGTTCCCCCTGGATTTCCCAACGACCCACGTCTTGGGCAGGTCCCTCGCGGCCCTGCTCCGCGAAGAAGGGCTTGAACCTTTGGTGATCGTCGGCCGGGACACCAGGGAGTCCGGGACCTGGTTGGAAGAAGCGATCGTCCAGGGCTTCCGGGAGGGGGGCGGAGAGGCGGTATCGGCAGGGGTGATTCCCACATCGGCTATTTCGCTCCTAACAAAAGAACACACGTTCTCGGCCGGGCTGGTCCTTTCCGCCTCGCACAACCCTTACCACGATAACGGCATCAAGATTTTTTCCTCTGACGGAACCAAAATCAAGGACGACTGGGAGGTCCGGCTCGAAAAGGCCATCCTCCGAGGCCGAACGGATGCCGGCCCTAAAAAAATGGTTATCCGACCCGAGCCCGGCTACTTCGAGGAATACGCGGACTTCCTGAAGAGTCGGCTGCCTGCCTCCCTTTTACCGGGAAGGTTCCGGGTCGTTCTGGACTGCTCGAACGGCGCAAGCTCCGTCATTGCGCCCCGAGTGTTCCGGGAACTGGGATTTGAGGTCATTCCCATTCATGACGCTCCGGACGGAAAGAACATCAATCGAAATTGCGGCTCCCTCCATCCTGCAAGCCTTGCGGACAGGGTCATCAAAGAGCGGGCCTTCCTCGGCGTCGCTTATGATGGAGACGCGGACCGGGCAATCTGGGTGGACGAGAAAGGCCGGATCCTCAACGGGGACCATACGCTTTACGTCCAGGCCCTTTTCATGAAGGGGAAACGGCGGCTGCGCACGGCTAAGGTTGTGGCGACGTCGATGAGCAACATGGGGCTGGAAAGAGCTCTTCGGGAAGAAGGTTTGGAGCTCGTCCGGACCCGGGTGGGCGATAAATACGTGCTCGAGGAGATGTCGCGGACCGGGGCCAATCTCGGCGGGGAGCAGTCGGGACACACGATTTTCCTGGACGACTGTCCGACGGGCGACGGCATCCTCACCTCGCTCAAGATGGCGGAGGTCTTGCTGGAACGGAAGATGCCGCTATCCGAGCTGGCCGCCGGCTGCGGAGAGTATCCGCAGGTCCTGGTCAACGTCAGGGTCGGGCGGAAGGCCGACTTCAAAGAGTTCCCGGAGATCGTGCGGACTGCGGAGAAGATACGGATTGCGCTGGGGGAGGACGGCCGCCTCGATCTCCGCTATTCAGGGACCGAGCCCGTGGCAAGGATCATGATAGAGGGAGAGGATAAGCGGGATATCGAAAAGCATGCCGGTCGTCTGGCCCGGGCGATCAAAAAATATCTGGGGGAATGAGGAGGAGGCCATTATGAGACTCGCCGTCAACATCGACCACTTCGCGACCCTGAGAGAGGCCCGGAAGCAGACCGAGCCGGAGCCCGTCCTGGCTGCCCTTCTCGCCGAGCAGGCGGGAGCCGACGGCATCGTCTGCCACCTGCGAAGCGACCGCAGGCATATCAAGGAGCGAGACCTTCTCCTCCTCCGGGAGACCGTTAAGACCAAGCTCAATCTGGAGATGGCGGCCACAGCCGAGATGCAGAAGATCGCCCTCAAGATCAAACCGGATGTCGTCTCCCTCGTCCCGGAACGGCTGGAAGAGCTGACGACAGAAGGAGGCTTGAACGTCGTTTCTGGTCGGGTCCACCTGGGCCCCTTTTCCAGGAAGCTACGCAAGGCCGGAATCAAGGTCAGCATCTTCATCGACCCGGAGGTCACCCAGATTAGAACCGCCAGCGAACTCGGCGTCGACTTCGTCGAAATCAATACGGGCAAATATGCCGACCTTAGGCCCGGCATCGCCCGTGATGAGGCGCTTGCCCAGATTATCGAGGCCGCCGAGTACGGCCGCGGACTCGGCCTGGAAATCCATGCCGGCCACGGGCTGGATTATCATAACGTCCTGCCCATCGTCGCCATCCCGCAGATCTCGGAGCTTAGCATCGGATTTTCCATCATCGCCCGGGCGGCCATCGTGGGCGTCGAGAAGGCGGTCAAGGAGATGAAGGCCCTCCTCGTTAAAAGGTAGGGCCGATATGGATATTCGGGTCGACATCGAAAGGCTCAGGGCGGACATCGAGGAACTCGGCCGCTTCGGTCAGGACTCGAAAGGAGGCGTCAGCCGTCCGTCCTTCAGCCGGGCCGACCTCGAAGCCCGGGAGTGGCTCAAGAAGCGGATCATAGAGGCGGGACTGACCCTCCGTCAGGACGGGGCAGGAAATATCTTCGGTCGCGCCGGTGGCGCCGGACGGGCCGTTATGGCCGGGTCCCATATCGATACGGTCATCAACGGCGGCCGGTTCGACGGATCGGTGGGCGTTCTGGCCGCGCTCGAGTGCTTGAGGAGGTTCAGGGAAGAAGGCGCTCGGCTCTCAAAACCCCTCGAAGTCGCCTCTTTCACGGACGAAGAGGGGAATTTGGTCGGGGATTTCTTGGGAAGCCGGGCCTTCATGGGACTTCTCAACGAGAATGAAGTCCGGCACGGCAGGACCCAATTCGGACCTCTCCTTGCCGACGTCCTCAAGGGGACGGAGTTTACAATCCAGGGGATCCTCGAGGCCCGCAAGCAGAAACCAGAACTCGAAGCCTACATAGAACTCCACATCGAGCAGGGCCCAATCCTTGAAACCGAAGAGGTGCCCATCGGGCTCGTGGAGGCCATCGCCGGCAAGCGGTACCTTTGGTGCTCATTCATCGGGAATGCCGCCCACGCGGGCACGACCCCGCTCGAGCTCAGGCAAGACGCCTTCCTGGGGCTGGCCGATTTCGCCCTGAAAGCCACCCGGCACGTGGCCGCGGTCCACTACGGGAGCATGGTAACCGTCGGCAAGGTAGCGGTCCATCCCGGCTCGTTCAGTATCGTCCCGGGACGGACGGAATTCTCGCTCGATTTCCGGTCCATATCCGGGGAAACCCTCCGCGACCTGGATGAAGAGCTCGCGACGATCGCCCGCGACATCGCCTCGACCCGGGGTCTGAGTTTTGCCTCAAAGCTTGTGGATGCGACGGAGCCCGTGAAGGTCCCCGAGAGGCTGTTGAAGCTCATGGAAGAAGAATGCGGGACGCTCGGCTATCGCTTCCTGCGGCTTCCGAGCGGGGCCGGACACGATGCCCAGATCCTGGCCGGCGGCTGCGATTCGGGCATGATCTTCATTCCCTGCCTGGACGGAATCAGCCACCGACCGGAAGAGGCCATCCGCTGGGAAGACCTGGAGAAAGGCGCCAACCTCCTCCTTCGGACCCTGGCGCATCTGGCGGAATGAGCCGCGCCCTAAAAATCATTCAAGCCCGGCCGTAAGCTTCTGGCCTTCTTCTTATCGGATTGATGATGCTTGCCCGCAAGCATTTTTTCCTTGGCCCTTTTCGACCTCTTCCTCTTCTGGCGCCGGACCTTGGCGATCCTCTGCTCCATTTCGCTCTTCTTATCCAGGAGGATCCTTTCAATCTTATCAGCGAGCGTTTTGCGGGCGATGAAGCGATTGAGCGACTGGTAGCGCTCCTTTTGACATTTCACCTCGACTCCGGTGGGAAGGTGCTTGAGCCGGACGCAGGTCGCGACCTTATTGATATTCTGGCCGCCGTGGCCTCCGGAGCGGACGAAGGTCTCCTCGATGTCCTTCTCAAAGATGCCCAGGCCCTCCATCCTGAGGCGCAACGCCTCTTCCTTTTCCGGGGCCACGCTATATATCATGTGATCTTTATGCGACCGAAGCGTTTAATTTTCCTTCATAAGACGCTAATTTGACAGATTAATTTCCCTCATCCGCGCAGATAATACAGTTCGAAGTCTATTTTCAAGGCGCTTTTCATTCTTGGTTTCACATTCCCAAACAACTATGGCTTCCCATCCCCCTTTCTTAATTTTATAGATATTTTCTTTGTCTCTTATGACATTCTTATTAAATTTTTTTATCCAGTAATCGATATTCGTTTCAGGCATTGACGCTTCTTTGCAATTCTTATGTCTATGCCAGAAACAGCCATTTACAAAAACAGCTAGCTTCATTTTAGCCAGTGTGATATCCGGCTTTCCAGGCATAGCGGCTTGATTAAGTCGGCACCTAATACCAAGATTATTA
>Ga0136653_10000736_pt1 | contig 17248 bp, 17 predicted proteins | sample LakKivw275mmetaG_FD_94866 | JGI IMG/M metagenome (GOLD analysis project Ga0136653, IMG submission 94866) | Anoxic lake water microbial communities from Lake Kivu, Rwanda to study Microbial Dark Matter (Phase II) - Lake Kivu water 275m metaG... | ecosystem: Environmental > Aquatic > Freshwater >...
CGTCTACGAGATGGAATGGAAAGGAGCTGCTCTTTGAACTGGCTGGATCTATCCCCGATGGGCGCCGTACGGCGCAATCACGCGCTGGAACATGCCACGCTGAATGTGTTGGCGGAAAAGCAGCGCGGGCTGCGCTTGGTGGGGCGCAGCGATTGGGGCGGTTTCACTCTGTATGGCACGGTGAGCGTTCAAGACGTCGCTGACGCCGTCGTGGTTGCGCTACAGCGCCTGCGCGCGGGCGAGAGCGCACTGGCCATCCATCCGCGCTGCGGGACCAACCTGGCCACAGGAGTGGTCTTGACAGGTTTGGTCACCAGCGGTGCCTTGGGGGGCAGGCGCAAACCGTGGTGGCGGAAGGCGCTCCAACTCACCGCAGGCATGGCGGCAGTAGCGGCGGTGGTGCCTTCGCTGGGGGCGAAAGTGCAGGCACATCTGACTACGTCGGCGGAAGTGGGGGACCTGCAAGTGCTGGAAGTGCTGCGTCGAGAAGTCGGTGCCGTCGTGAGGCACCGCATCAATACCCGGCAGGGGTAGCATGCTCTACGTCTACCACGGTGAAGATGAACTCACTCGCTCCGAAGAGCTTGCCAAGCTGCGGCAGAAGCTGGGCGACCCAACCATGGCTAGCTTGAACACCACGACGCTCGACGGCCCTGCGCTCAATCTCTCGGAGCTGATTCAGGCCTGCAACACGCTGCCATTCATGGCCGATCGCAGGCTGGTGATCGTTCAGGATTTCTGGTCCCAGTTCGAACCGCCGAAGGATCGCAAGTCGAAGGAACGCAAGGAGCAACCGGACGAGTCGCAGCCCGAGGAGCCACAGGCTGGAGAACAACAGCCAAGGATATCCACCGCAGACGCAGCCTTTATCAGAGGGTTGCTGGAGTACCTGCCTCATATGCCGGAAACGACGCGCCTGCTTTTCTTGGAGAGCCGGGATCTGAGACCCAAGGGCGATCGACCTCGCAACCCCGTCTTCGGGCATCTGCCACCCGGTCAGAAGGGCACCTACTACAAAGCATTTCCTGCGCCGAAACCAGGGGAGGTGCAACGCTGGATTCAGCGCCGCATGGCAGCCAAGGGCGGCAGCATCCATCCCCCCGCAGCCAAGGAGCTGGCTGAGCTAGTTGGAAGTGATTTGCGTCTGGTAGACCAGGAACTGGACAAGCTGTTGGCGTATGTGAACTGGGAGCGAGCGGTGACCGCAACTGACGTCCAGAAGTTGGTGGCGGACGCGCACAGCATCAATGTGTTTGCCCTGGTCGACGCCATGGGCATGCGTCAAACCCAGATGGCGCTGGAGAATCTGCATGATCTTCTGGACGGAGGTGCGCGCCCTCTGTACCTGCTTAGCATGATTGAACGCCAATTTCGCATCCTGCTTCAGATCAAAGAGCTGCGCGAACAGGGAGCGAGCATCGGGGAGATTCAGAAGGCCCTTGGCATACGGCACGAATTCATTATCGAGAAGGTCCTGCGACAGGCGCAGCATTTCTCCATGACGCGCCTGGAGGGTATCTACAGCCACCTGGCCGAGGTAGAACAAAGCATCAAGACAGGCGAGATCTCGGATGTACTGGCTCTCGACTTGCTTGTGGTGGAGCTATGCCTCTAGGCAGCAGAGGACACCGATCAGCAGGTACGGCCACAAGCAGGAGCATGCCTTGAACGCGGGTGCTGCCTTGCAGGCTAGCTGTCTGGGGCACCGCCAGCCGGTTTTGCACGCACGACCTTGGCGAAGCCGCGCTTGCCCTTTTGAATGATCATGCCCTCTCTGGGCTCCACGATCAGGTGAACGTCCTCGACGACCTTGCCGTCAATGCGCACACCGCCCTGCGTAATGAGATCGCGAGCCGCGCTGGCGCTGGTTGCCAGGCCGGTTTCTTTCAGCAGATCGGTAATGCGCTTGGCAGACCAATCCAGCCACGCATAGGTGGGCATGTCGCTAGGAAGCTCGCGCTGCTGGAAGATGCGTACAAACTCGCTCTCGGCCTGATCCGCCGCGGCTTGGCTGTGGAACTGGCGCACCAGGTCACGGGCCAGACGCATCTTGACGTCGCGTGGGTTGACTATGCCGGCAGCCAGTGCGTGCCGGATATCTGCAAGTTCGGCATCGGTGATCTCACTGGCCAGGGTGAGATACGTATCGAGCATGTCATCGCTGATCGACATAGCCTTGCCGTACATCTGATCGGGCGGATCGGTTAGATCGATCGTATTGCCGAAGCTCTTGCTCATCTTGCGCCCGTCTGTGCCAGGCAGGAGCGGAACCAGGAAAACGTCCTGGCCAGGCTGGCCCAAGCTGATCTGCAGGTCGCGCCCCACCAGGTTGTTGAACTTTTGGTCTGTGCCACCCAGTTCGACATCGGCCTGTATCGCTACCGAGTCGTAGGCCTGCAGCAGAGGGTACATCAGTTCCATCAACGTCAGAGGCCGGCCTTGTTCCCAACGCAGCCTGAAGGTCTCGTGAGCCATGATCTGCGCCATGGTGTAACGGCTGGTCAAGTTGAATACGTCCACCAGACTGAACTTGCCGAACCACTCACTCTGCCAGCGTACTTCGGTACGAGCACGGTCGACGACCATGAAGAATTGCTGCATGTAGGTCTCGGCGTTGCGGCGCACCTCCTCCACGCTGAGCATGCTGCGGCTTTCATCTCGGCCGCTCGGATCGCCTACACGAGCCGTCCAGTCGCCTACAATGAGCACCACCTGGTGACCCAACTCTTGGAACTGCCTCAGTTTGCGCAGCCCCACGGCCGAACCGACATGCAGGTTTGGTTTGCTCGGGTCGAAGCCTTGCTTGATGCGCAGCGATCGGCCAGAGCGCAGTTTGGCGATAAGCTCTTCTTTGACGATTACCTCGGCCACTGTGCGATCGAAGATCCGGGCGATGGCGTCCATGGTCTGTCCTCGCTGGTGATAGATGCTCCATTATATCGCAGTCTTGAGCGATGCAAAAGCGTTTGGAGGAATCTGCCCGTCTGAAGCATAATCCTGCCTTGGGGTCTGCTCCCAAGTTGCTCGGCGCATAGGAGGAATCTTGGACGCTGCCAAGTTGCATCGCGACAGTATCATCTTTGATGGGCACTGCGACACGCTGCTCGAGGTTCTCGAAGGGAAACGTACCCTGGGCAAGCGCTCCAAGAAGGGGCACGTCGACCTTCCGCGCCTGCGCCAAGGTGGCGTGACGGCGCAGGTGTTTGCCATCTTCATCGAGGATGGATTCCTGCCGGCTGGCGCGGCCAAACAGACTCTGCGAGTGTTGGACGCCCTGCAGCGTGAACTGGCGGATAACCCCACGTCCCTGCTTCTGGCGACCAAAGCGGAGGACATTGAGCTAGCCAAGAGGACAGGCCGCGTTGCGGCTGTGGTTGGCATCGAAGGCGCCGAGTCACTTGAAGGAGACCTATCGCTGCTGCGCATGTTCTATCGGCTAGGCTTGCGCCTGGTGACGGTGACGTGGAGCAGGCGCAACCAGGCTGCCGACGGCGCATATGAATCACGTACCGGCGGGGGCCTGACCCGCTTTGGGGTGGAACTGGTGCAGGAATGCAACCGGCTGGGAGTTCTGATCGACATCTCGCACTTGTCGGCGGCAGGAGTGCGAGACGTTCTTGAGATCAGCACTCAACCCGTGATCGCATCGCACAGCAACGCCCATGCCCTGTGTCCCTACGTTCGCAACCTTACCGATGAGCAGTTGAAGGCGCTGGCTGCCAAGGACGGTGTCGTGGGCGTGACGTTCGTGCCAGCGTTCCTCGTCGAGGGTGGCAAGGGGGCCAGCCTGGACAACTTGCTGGATCACATAGATCACATCGTGCAGGTGGCAGGCGTCGAGCATGTGGGACTCGGGTCCGATTTCGACGGCTTTGGCCCGCCACCGCCAACAGGGTTGGAGGACGCGAGCCGTTTTCCAGCGATCACGGACGGTCTCTTACGTCGTGGGTACGCCGAGCGGGACGTGCGCAAGATCCTGGGTGGCAACTTGATGCGCGTCTTTCGCCAGGTGGTGGGATAGCTGGGTGCACACAGCCCAAGACGCTGGGCACGGCTTTGAGCGCGCCTTACGAATGCGATATAATGCCGTTCAACTGACTACGGGGAGGCAGTAGCACAGACCATGAAGACCATTCTTGATGCCGCTGGTTCTGGCAGGAGATCAGCGCTGTTCGCGCTTTCGGTGCTTTGGCTGAGCACCGCTCTTCTAACTGCGTGTAGCTCGGGTAGCGGGCCTACAAGCATATCGTCCACGCGCACACCCAAGCCGACCTTCACCGTCCCTCTGGAAACGCCGACACAAATGCCAACCGCAACTCCAAAACCGACTGCGACCACGGTGCCTTCGCCCACGCCGACCGTCAACCCGTACTGGAACCCGCTGACTGGGCAGACCGTGACGGACACGGCCCTGCTCCAGCGCCGACCCCTCCTGGTGCGCATCGGAAACGACCCCGAGATACGGCCGCAATCGGGCCTCTCGCAGGCTGATATGGTGTTCGAGGAGGCCATTGAGGAATTCACAGGCACACGTTTCACTGCCGTGATTTGGAGCAGGGATCCCGAGGTCTTGCGTCCGGTGCGCAGTGCGCGGCTGCTGACCATTCAGCTTGGCTACATGTTTGATGGCGCCTTGGTGCATTCAGGAGCAAATGACCAGGTGCGTTGGCTAATCTCGCAAACGACCCTCACCGACCTCGACCAGTACTTTCACGATGCGAGCTACACCAAGTTCTACGCATCGATTCCCCCCGAGCCTACCGATGCCTGGAAGGACTTTAAGTGGATGGGGCATGTGGCAACTTACCCAAAGAAGATTCACGACTATCTGGTGCAGAAGGGCAAAGAGAAGGCCGTTCACCTGGATGGCTTCACCTTCTCTGAGAGCATTGCTGCTGGCGCGCCAGCGACCTACGTCCACATCCCCTGGCCCAAGCGCTACGTGGTCGAGTACCGCTACGACGCAGAACAGCATCTGTACAAGCGCTTTGTGCGTGAAGAGCCGCACACGGACCGTATCAATGGTCAGCAACTTGCCGCTGCCAATGTGATCATCCACTATGCCAGGTATGAGCAGCAGGAAGTGACCGATGCGAACGGTATGCACACGTTTGACATCACCGTCACTGGAGAGGGGCGGGCGCAGATCTTCCGCGACGGCCTCATGATCGAGGCCAAGTGGGTCAGGCCAAACAAAGAGGATTTCGTCAAGTACCTCTACCCGGATGGGTCAGCCGTGCCCTTGCGGCCAGGGCAAACCTGGGTGGAAGTTGTACCTCCCGAGTATGAGGTGACCTACAAGGCAGAATAGTATCACGGCCTCAGGGAAGGAGCCCCGCGGTGGTGGCGGGCCTCCTTCTGTTTAGCGCCAGATTTCCTCAATGGCTTGACTGGTGCCTGTGCTCTGAGGTCGCAACCGAAGTACCCGTCCGATCATCGAGACCACGTCGGTGACGTGCAACGATGGCAAGCCCACGCCCGCGAGGATCCCGTCACCCGCTGCCACAAGGAACCCTTGCATCTCAGCCAAACTGGCGTCAAAGCCACCCGAGGCGCGTTGTGTTGCTGACGCCATGGGTTTCTTCAAGCCCAGCTCATCCGAGATAAGATAGCCTGGTGCAGCCTGAACGAACACGTCGCCTGAATTGGCAGAGTCCAGGCGCGCGGCCTTCAATTCCTCACGTTTGAGGACGCGCGCAAACACAGGCAGCCCGTCGTCCCCTTGAGTTTCCTGCAGTGCCTCGATAACCTGCTGCTGCACCTTGGCAAAGTCTTCTGGGCTTACCAGGCCAGGTCTTTCCTTGCCCTGCAGGTTGATGTAGATGTGGGCGATACCCTCGGAAGCAAATGCCAAGGCTTTGCTTTTGGCCTCGTCGATCTGCTCCACTCCATCAACTGTCCGGAGTTGCAGCAGCCCCGCATTCTTGAGGATGGTGTTTACGTACACGTTGGTGTGCACCGCCATCAAGCCCTGTCCGGATAGTACCACCATGGTGGAGTCCGGCAGGCCCCTGGCTTCCAGCAAGCGGCCAAGATTCGCATCCACTATCCCGTACGCCTGCTGCAGGTAGGCGGCGTCTTTCGCTGCCTCCTCTGCAGTATATCCAGCTTGTCGCTCGTCTGTCAACAGGAAGGCCCGCGAGCAATCGGCGATCACGGTCTGTGCGGTCAGCAGCAGGTCTGGATGGGTGAATGCGTAGACCTGAAGGACAGCGTCCGTCATCCAGTTGGCTCGGAGTTCTACCATTTCCAGGTACTGCTGAGGAGAGAGCCAGCCAGCGCGCAACGCCTCGAAATCAGGGACGGGCGGCGGGAAGCCCAGCTTCTCATACAGCAGATCTATCAGGTCAGCCGGGCGAGCGTGGATGTAGCTGACCTGACTCGAATACAGCGTTGCGCTGACCGCGTTGCATGCCGTCAGACACAGGTACGCTCCGCTCTGCAGGCGCGGGCTGATGGTGAGGGGTGCCCACTTGCCCAGGCGCAGTTCCGTACGCCCGTTGGCGGAAGCTTTGTCGTTGGCCAGCATCAGTAGATCATAGTTGTCCGCGCCATCGTCACTAGTGTCCGCCATCAGCGTGTGGAAAGTGGCCACAGCGCTTCCCGCGCGGCTCACGATGCGCAGCGCGCCCTCGCGCAAGGGGCTGAACGATTGCGGGGGGGTCTGCCAACCCTGCGCGTCCTGGAGTAGGAGCATGTGCTGAGCCGGTGGGGCGTCGCTCGACGCACAGGTGACCATGCAGTCTGCGGCCGTGTCATGCGAGTCTGGCATCGCACCTGGCCAGAATACTGTTGCGGTCTTGGCGCCGTTGCGCATCGCTGCGCGCCAGACCGGCTCGGCCTCGGCAAGCGGTGCAGCAAGCTCGCGGAACGTGCCCTGTTGCGTGTGGTATCTGTCGGCTACCACGCCGCTTTGGTTCGGATACGTGCCCGTGCTGAGGGAGACGTAAGTACTTGCCGTCACCGCCGGATTCACAGGCTGGAGTTGATTCACCAGAACGCCACGTTTCGCCAGAGCAGCCAGATTTGGCATTGTGCCGCCCTGCAACTGGCCCGTAATCCAATCGGAGCGCGCCCCGTCCAAGGCCACCAATACAAGCCCTGTCTTGCCCATGCTGGTCGGGCTGGCGCTCGCGGGAGGCATAGCGGCGATGGAAGGCGTGGGCACTGGCTCAGCTTGGCAAGCACTTGCTAGCAAGGCTACCAGCAAAGCCCAGATGAGGGCCATCCTACTTCGGGTGGCCTGCCGGGCATCCAAGGAATGGGACTTCATTGCATAGCCAACCTGTCAGCCGCGCTTTGGGCAGCGGCCAGGGCATCCGCAGGCTCCGCACTGCCTGAACAGATGCTGGCTGCCGTATCCGCCAACAGCGAGCGGATCTGCGACCAGTTGGGCAGCAGCGGTTCAGGCTGGGCATGGGCCAGAAGCTCACACGCTGCGGCGTACTGCGGATTCTGCTCCAAGTATGCTTGCATCTCAGGCAAATTCCTGCTGGACAGCCGCAACGGCAGGGCACCAGTTGCTAGCGCCCACTGGGCATCGTTCTCAGGTCGCAGGAGCCACTTCAGGAACATCCAGGCCGCCAGCTGCTGGCGAGGTGAAGTGCGCAGCACGCTGAGGAGCGAGCCTTGCACAGTCACAGTGGACTGGCCTGCAAGATGTGGCATGGGGGCAACCGACCAGTCAAAGCGCGGTTTCTGGGTCTTGGCGTTCATGATGGCCGCGGAATAGGCTGCCAATTCGTGCGTGGACCCAAAAGCGAATAGGACCTCCTGCGAGCTCAAGTCCTCGCGATTGGCGCCAGGCTGTGATACGCAGTAGAGGCATTCCTCTCCGGCGTAGTTGCGCAGTAGGGAGAGCGCTGTGATCGCCTCGGCACTGTCCAGAGCGCTCGCTTGGCGCTCAGCATCCACTAGTGATCCGCCCAGGCCGAGAATCCAGTTCACGAGCACAGGTCCATCCGGAAAGAAGGCGCAACCTGCCGTGCCGGCCTTGCGATCCTTTGCCGCGGTACAGGCAGTGCCGAACTCCTCCCAGCTTTGGGGCGTTGCCGAGATCTTGAGCTTCTTGAGCCAACTTGTATTGTAGAACATAACGGTGGCCTGGCAATCAAGCAGCAGGCCGTAGATCTGACCCGTTCGCGAAACTACCGATGTAGCGTGCAAAGCGATTGGCCACAGGTCGGCCTGCTCGGCAGTGCTCAGGCCGTGGGTTGGGTCCGTGACGTAGCTGCGCAGTGGAACGACTGCATCGCGTTGCAGGCATTCCGCCAATTCATCTGCGGACGCAATGATGACGTCGGGCGGATGGCCAGCCTCCATAGCCACCAGGGCTTCTTTCGCCACCGGGTCATGGAACTCCACGCGCAGGCGAATTCTTGGGTAGCTCTCGGCCTCGAACCTGGAGGCCAGGCTGAGCAACACAGATTCCTTGGGGCCCGTCAGGGAGTGCCACACATGCACTTCGCTATCCATCAGATCGGCCATGCTCAGCGGGCGTGGAGTAGGCGAGGATTCGGCCGTGACTGCAGGAGTAGGGCTAGGTAGGGATGTAGTTGGCGTCGGGGACGCGCAATTGGCCGCACAACTGGCAATCAAAGCGCATATGGCAAGTAGCCTGATCGTTGTGAACTTGGCAGTACATTCTCGCGGCAGCATGACGAGCCGATTATAGCGCGGGAGGCTGTGCCTGGCAAAGCCCCCTTCGAAGATGCTGAAGCCTTCAGCCAGCACGGGCTGCTTGCTGATAGCCCCACGACGCGTGTATAATCAGCCCAGGGGGGAATTGGCATGACACAACCACAGACTCCGCCTTCAAGCGATGCCAACTGGCTCGCTGCCCAGGTGAAGAAGCTGCGCTTGTCGTGGCGACTGCTACGCGACCCGCTGGTGCCATTCTGGACCAAACTGATCCCTGCGGCGGCCATCGCCTACATCCTCTTGCCCGTTGACATCAGCCCTGACATGCTGCCTGTGCTGGGTCAAGTGGACGATCTAGGCATTCTGCTATTAAGCCTGAACTGGTTCGTGAGCCTGTCTCCTGCCGATGTCGTGAGGCGGCATCTGGCAGAGATGTCATCTGTCAAAGGAGACTATCGAGTAGTAGAAAAGGATGCGCCAACTTCACCCCACGTCTCCGGCTACCTCGATGTTGAGTCTCATCATCTCCCCGACGAGGGAGCCGAGCAGGAGAAGGACTGAACCTTCGCGCCTAGCACAGCGTCAGTTGCTGTGGCGGGCGCTGCCCGTCCAAAAGGACAAAAGCAGCCGCCCGTGCAACCACAATGCCGGCAGCCCGCAAGTCCTCGATGCGCCGAATCCTGCTTTGCCTGCGGCTGTGAAGAATCCGCACCGTGGATTTCGGACCGATGCCAGGCACTCGTAGCAGTTGCTCTCGACTGGCACGGTTGACCTCGAGCGGGAAGAACTCCGGATGCGCGCGAGCCCAAGCCAGCTTCGGATCGCACTCGCAGGGCAGGCCCCCGTTGTCGCCAAAGACCAGATCCTCCAATACAAAGCCGTACTGACGCAGCAGGAAATCGCCCTGGTACAGCCGATGCTCACGCAGGGGCGGGGTGGCAGGGAGATGTTCCAAGGGCGTATGGACTATTGGCTGGAAGGCACTGAAGTAGGCACGTCCCAGGCCCAATCTGCGGTACAAGTGATCCACGGTGCTCAGGATTTCCCGGTCCGATTCCCCTGCCGCGCCTACGACAAACTGGGTCGTGATTCCAGACCTGGCCCCCAGCCCTCCATTGCGCAATCGCTGTGCCCAGCGCATGGGTTGCATCAGGTCCGTTTCAAATCCCTTGGCATCGCTCAGCCTGTGTAGGCGTTCTGGATTGGGGGCCTCCAAGTTTACTGAGACGCGATCTGCGAGTTGTACTGCACGTTCAACGGCGGCCTGGTCGCAGCCTGGCAAGAGCTTGAGATGGACGTAGCCGTGGAACTGGTACTTGAAGCGCACCAGCTCCACGGTGGCGATCATGCGATCCATGCTGCGATCCACACTGCCACACACTGCCGAGCTGAGGAACAGGCCCTGGGCTCTGCCACGCCTGGCCAATTCATCAAAGGCGGCGGCGAGCTCATCCGGTCCGAATTCTCCGCGGCGAGCATCGCGTGAGCGCCGGTTGGCACAGTAGAAGCAATCGTTCTCACACAGATTGGACTGCAGTACCTTGAGAAGGGAAACGTGCCTGCCATCTGGGAGTACCGCAGGGTACAACCACTGACCGATCTCATCGCGTACGCGGGAGGAAGATGTGCCACAGGCAGCGCAGAGGTCGTATTGTGCCGCACGTGCGAGGAGCTTCATCTTCTCCTGTCGGTCCATTGGGACACCTCGGCAGTGGGTTGGATGGCGGTCCAGAGTGATATGGTCAACTGCGCCAAGCCGGGCAGTCAAGGTACACGAAGACCAGCCCCGGCTGCAAGTATACGAACATATGTTCTGGATGTCAAATCGCGGCTTACTTGCCAGGAGGCAGGAATCGCAGTACAATCTTGGCTGAACGTTATTGCGCGTTCATAACATGAGGTACACGGGAGGGAGTGTACTGTGGCGGTAGACAAAGGAACTTTCAAGGTTAAAGCAGGACTGGCCCAGATGCTCAAGGGCGGCGTAATCATGGATGTGGTGACGCCCGATCACGCCAAGATCGCGGAAGAGGCGGGTGCCTGCGCGGTAATGGCACTCGAGCGCGTGCCCGCCGATATCCGGGCGCACGGTGGCGTGGCGCGCATGAGCGACCCCGAACTGATTCAACGCATCATGGATGCCGTCACGATTCCGGTCATGGCAAAGTGCCGCATTGGCCATTTCGTGGAAGCGCAGGTGCTCGAAGCGCTGGGCGTAGACTACATTGACGAGAGCGAAGTGCTCACTCCGGCCGACGAGGAGCATCACATCGACAAGCACCTATTCAAGGTGCCTTTCGTGTGTGGCTGCCGCAACCTGGGAGAAGCGCTGCGCCGTATCGGTGAGGGCGCTGCCATGATTCGCACCAAGGGAGAGGCAGGCACCGGCAATGTGGTGGAAGCGGTGCGCCACGCCCGCACCGTGCTGGGCGCCATCCGACGCTTGCAGAACATGGCTCCCGAGGAGTTGATGCACGAAGCCAAAGAGATGGGCGCTCCCTACGAGCTCGTGGTGCAGGTGGCGCAACTGGGCAAGCTTCCGGTGGTCAACTTTGCCGCAGGCGGCATCGCCACTCCGGCCGATGCTGCACTGATGATGCAGTTGGGTGTGGATGGCGTGTTTGTCGGTTCGGGGATTTTCAAGTCTGGAGACCCAGCACGTCGCGCCAAGGCGATTGTGGAGGCCACCACCCACTTCAGGGATCCCAAGATCATTGCCGAGGTGTCCAAGGGGCTGGGCGAGGCCATGCCTGGGTTGGAGATTGCCGCCATTCCTGAGGCAGAGCGGCTGGCGGGGCGGGGATGGTAGGATGAAGCGCTGCGGCGTTCTCGCTCTGCAGGGCGCCTTTGTCGAGCATGTGCACATCCTGCGCACTCTGGGCGTCGAGGCTGTGGAAGTGCGCCTCCCTGAGCACTTGCAGGGCCTGAACTGGCTGATCATGCCAGGCGGAGAGAGCACGACCATTGGGAAGCTGGCAGTGACTTTTGGGCTGGTGGAGCCGATACGGAACATGACCCAGTCCGGAATCCCGGTCTGGGGCACCTGTGCCGGCATGATTCTGCTCGCCAAGGATGTGGGCAAGCAGCAGCCCTTGATCGCGGTGATGGACATTGCCGTCAGACGCAACGCCTTCGGACGTCAGGTGGACAGCTTTGAGGCTGACGTGAGCATTCCAACGCTGGATGCTGTGAGCGCGGCAGAGGAGCACGGGCGGCCATTTCGAGCCATCTTCATTCGGGCGCCCTACATTGAGAGCGCTGGCAATGGGGTGGAGGTGCTTGCCAGGTTGCCCGATGGGCCGATCGTGGCTGCGCGTCAGGGCAACATGCTGGTCACGGCTTTCCACCCCGAGCTAGGCGAAGACACTCGTTTTCACCGCTTCTTCTTGAGTCTAGCTGGCCCGGGGCTCGCATAGATGCCGAAGCCTTATGGGCGGCATTTTGCAGGATGAGCGAGACGTTTGCGCTGCAGTCGAGGTGAGTGGTGATCACTCCATTTGGGCTGCGCCATATCGCGCTGGTGCGGAACTTGCCCAGTGATGGTACGGTGACCGACCTGCACAGCTTGCTGCAGGAGCCGGCTACGCCCTTGGCAACGGCTCTACGTGGATATCTTCTGGGCGCTCGTTCAGGCGTGTTCACCTATGTGTTGCAGGCTCCCGATCACCAGACAACATTGCGCGGTTACGCTCAAGCTCAGGCGCATGGTGCCACCCCAACGTGGACGATTTCGCGCATGGCCCCGGCTCTGGAGAGCTTACCCGAGAGCCCTGGCATCTCGCGGGAGGATACAGCAACCATCTGGTATCGGCTGTTGCTCCACCTGTGCATCGCTGCTGGGGAGAAAGGCGTGCAACGCCTGTTAGCTCGGTTACCGGCCGAGAGCTCAGCAGAGGATGTGTTTCGACAGGCCAGCTTCGCCGTCTACACACATGAGCAGGTATTCGTGTGCTCTGCGCCGGGCGCAGCCGGTGCTCTGAGCTCCAATCTGCGCCCGCTGCAGCGTGAGGATGGATGGGACGTGCAGCGGTTGTACTACAAGCTCACGCCGAGACTGGTGCTGCAGGTGGAGGAATCCGATGAGCCTCGGGCGCACGATGAGCCATTTGCGATGCTGGTGCCTAACGCTGAGCAGTGCTACGCTTTGTACAGCAGCACTGGAGAGATAGCGGCCTGCATGTGCATGGCTATTGTAGCGCGCGGATCGTGGTTGCGGATGATTGTGCATCCTGACGTGCAAGGCGCCACTGCAGAGATGTTGTCTCATGCTCTGGCTGTGGCGGGCGACAGGAAGGCTTGGCCGCTTTACCTGGTTGTGCGAGAGTATCAAGGCGGCATCCGCGGACTCCTGGGGGAGCGAGGCTTTCTGCCCCTGGAGAACTATGCCCTGATGGTCAAGCATACCACGGTGCGGGTCAAGGAACCCGTGCGCAATTTGAGGCACGCGCTCGAGCCGAGGGCGGAGATAGCACGCACGGTCTCGCGCAGCCGCTGCTGTGAGCGCTAGCAATGGGCGCCTTGTGGTCTGCTTATCTGGTTCATACTTGTAGTGAGGTACCGTAGTTGACCAAGCTAGAGATCACGGATGACTTGGAGGCATTGGTGGCGGTGCTCCCGCCGCCGCTCGCTGCTGCCCTGCAAGCAGCAGACCGCAGCGAGGACCTGCTGGAGATTATCCTGGACCTGGGTCGCCGCCCCGAGGCGCGTTTCGTGGACGGCGAAATCGAGCTCAGTGAGCAGGAAGTAACCCAGGCAGAGATTGATTATGTGGTGAGCCGCATCGGCGACTTTGGAGATGACAATCGTGCTGGCATCGAACGCACGCTGCACCGCATATCGGCCATTCGCAATCGCAAGGCGCGCATTGTAGGCCTTACCTGTCGCGTGGGGCGAGCTGTGTACGGCACGATCGACATCATTCGCGACATCGTGGAATCGGGCAAGAGCATTATGTATTTGGGGCGACCCGGCGTGGGCAAGACTACGATGTTGCGCGAAGTCGCGCGTGTACTGGCCGAGAAGAAGCGTGTGATCATCGTGGACACGTCGAACGAGATCGGCGGCGATGGCGACATTCCCCATCCGGCCATCGGCCGGGCCCGCCGCATGCAGGTGACAACGCCTGCTATGCAACACGCGGTGATGATCGAGGCGGTCGAAAACCACATGCCAGAGGTCATCGTAATCGACGAGATCGGCACCGAGCTGGAGGCCGCTGCTGCGCGCACCATTGCTGAACGCGGTGTGCAGTTGGTGGCGACGGCGCATGGCAACACGCTGGACAATCTGATGATGAACCCCACTCTGTGCGACCTGGTGGGCGGCATTCAGACTGTGACGCTCAGCGACGAGGAGGCTCGCAGGCGGGGCACGCAAAAGTCCGTTCTGGAACGCAAAGCGCCTCCCACGTTCGAAGTGATCGTCGAGATCCAGGACTGGGACCGCCTGGCCGTGCGGCACGAAGTCGCAGATGCCGTGGACGCCATCCTGCGTGGCCGCACTTCCCTGCCCGAGTTGCGCTATCGTGACGAAAGTGGGGAGATACACACGGAACAGGCGCTGGCACGCCCTACAACCATGCCGATGGCAGGAGAGAGGGGCAGGTCATCGGGCGATGAGACCTGGCTTTCACCGCTGCGCGTGTCGGAGCGCTCGCACGACAAGCAGCTCAGTGTCTTGCGTGTTTTTCCTTATGGGGTTAGTCAGAACCGCTTGAGACAAGCTGCCCGCTCTCTCAACGTGCCAGTGATGGTGGTGAGCAGCATTGGCGAGGCTGATGTGCTCATGACCTCCAAGAGCTACTATCGCAAACGACCCCAGTCAGTCGCAGATGCCGAGCGTGCTGGGATGTCGATATACGTGCTGCGCAGCAATACCGTGACGCAAATGGAGCACTGTCTGGCGGACATCTATCACCTCGAGCCTGCCGAGGAAGAGCCCTTTAGCATGGCCATTCAAGAGACCCAGGAGGCAATTGACAGGGTTCTCAGCGGGGAACGCGCTTCGGTTGAACTGGCACCGCAGGACGCCTATGTTCGTCGTCGACAGCATGAGATGGCCCGCGCAGCCGATCTTGCTTCCTACAGCAGGGGTAAGGAACCGCATCGCCGCGTGCGCATCCACCAGAACCAATGAACGCACCTGCTCGTTTTATCACTTTCGAAGGGCCCGACGGCAGTGGCAAGACTACGCAGATTCAGCTTCTGTACGATGCACTGCGCCGCAAAGGATGCCGGGCATTGCTCGTACGTGAGCCGGGCGGCACGGAGATCGGCGACCAAATCCGTCAAGTCCTTCACGATACACGCAACGCGAGCATGCTGCCAAACGCAGAGCTTTTGCTCTACAGTGCGTCGCGTGCACAGCTTGTGGGGCAGACCATCCGTCCCGCTTTGATGGCAGGTGTGACCGTATTGTGCGATCGCTATGCCGAGTCTACGCTCGCCTACCAGGGGTATGGGCGCGGCCTGGACTTGCAGGTATTGCGAACTATTACTGATTTTGCCACGGGGGGATTGCGGCCGGATTTGATCGTGTATCTGGATATCGACACACAAGAAGGCCTGCGACGCCGGCAGCGTAGTTCGCAGACAGGCAGCGGTGAATGGAATCGCATGGACCAGCAGGAGCTCGAGTTCTACCGTCGAGTACGATCCGGCTACCTGCAGATGGCTGCGGAGGAACCGTACAGATGGTTCATCCTGGATGCGAGCCGTTCCATTGCCGACATTCAAGCTTGCATTTGGGTGAAAGTGGAGCGTTTCTTGGTAGAGGGGTCGAGTCAAGCATAGTTGCCTGCTTTCTGACCGGGACGTGCGGATTGCGAATCTCGGTACTCGCAAGGACTCTTGGCTGGCAACAGGCGATCAGGAAAGGAGACCGGCGGAAATGAAACTCGTCATCGCTATCGTACACAGTGACGACGCCGACGCATTGGTGAGGGTTTTGCAGCAAAAGGGTGCTCGCTCCACGCGCATCAGCACTACCGGGGGGTTCCTGCGGGAAGGCAATGCTACCATCCTGATCGGTACGGAAGTGGACCAACTCGATGGAGTGCTCGCCATCATTCGCGAGAACTGCCATGCGCGCACTCAGCTCGTGAGCCCACTGCCGCCAGTCGCCGAGGCGGGTGAACTGTACATCCCGCGGCCGGTGGAGGTTCAAGTGGGCGGTGCCATCGTCTTTGTGCTGGATGTGGAACGTGCCGAGCGCTTTTAGAAGCCCTCGGAAGGACCAGAGCCGAGGTCGGGCATGTCGGCTTCCACGTCTTCGGGGGATTGTCCAGCCTCCAGGCGATCCACCACTTCGTGGAACTCGTCGCCCATGTCCTCGCCCACTTCACTCGACATCTTCTTCATGTAGCGAGCGATGCTGCGCGGATCATTCTCATCCAGGTCACCCAGCGCGGAACTGTCCGAGAGCGAATCCAGGCGCGCCTCTTCCGATTTCAATACGCTCACGCGTGACACCAGGCGCAGGAGCTGGTCAGACCCACAGTGAGGACAAACTGGTCTGGCTGACTCCAAGCTGGCAAAGCCGCGTACTAGCATGCTTACCCGGCGTCGACATTTGAGACAGCGGTACTCGTAGATCGGCATACGAACCTTTCAATCTTCGGGACTGGCCCGGAATGGGCCGGTGTGTGCCAGATTATACTGCATCTCTCCCTCTCTCTCAAGCGTTGTGACCCGCTTGGGGCGGTCTCGCGAGTGGATGCACCCTCGAGGAGTATGCTCGATGTTGTATGCGGCCTACAATGAGCAGGCGGAATTGCAGGGGGAGCACGAAGCAGCCTTGGACCTCAAGCCGTTTGTCGAGCGCCCTAATGCATTGCTCGTAGTCATCTCTGGGCCATCGGGCGTCGGCAAAGATGCAGTGGTCCGCCGCATGCAGGCTTTGAACTTCCCGTTCTGCTTTGTGGTCACGGCAACTACCAGGCCCCCGCGGCAAGGGGAACGACACGGCATCGATTACTTCTTTCTCTCCAGGGAGGACTTTGAAGACCTGATACACCGGGGAGAACTTATGGAGCATGCCCTGGTCTATGGGGAATACAAAGGCATTCCCAAAGAACAGGTTCGGCGTGCCCTGGCCAGCGGTCAAGACGTGGTGATGCGCCTCGATGTGCAAGGCGCGGCCACGGTGCGGCGCCTAGTTCCAGATGCCGTACTGATCTTCTTGATCGCCGGTTCCGAAGAGGAGCTGCTTGGCCGCTTGCGGGCTCGCAAGACCGAGTCATCCGAGAGCCTGCAGCGCCGCATGGAAACCCTGCGCGAAGAAATGCGGTGCATGCTCGAGTTCGACTATGTGGTTGTGAATCGCGAGAACCAGTTGGAGCGTGCGGTGGAACAGATTGCGGCGATCATCACTGCCGAGAAATGCCGCACCAGGCAGCGCACGATCCGTCTTTAGTGGAAGGGAGGAGGGATATGCCGACGGCAGGCAAAGGCATCCGCCATTCTGTCATTGCTGGTTCCTGGTATCCGGGCGATCCCAAGCAGTTGCGTTCCGCGATTCAAGGCTTCTTGGACAAGGTCGCGGGGCAGGCGCCTGCGGGCGATCTGGTGGGCTTGGTGGCCCCGCACGCTGGCTACGTCTATTCCGGGCA
>Ga0136653_10000737_pt1 | contig 17247 bp, 16 predicted proteins | sample LakKivw275mmetaG_FD_94866 | JGI IMG/M metagenome (GOLD analysis project Ga0136653, IMG submission 94866) | Anoxic lake water microbial communities from Lake Kivu, Rwanda to study Microbial Dark Matter (Phase II) - Lake Kivu water 275m metaG... | ecosystem: Environmental > Aquatic > Freshwater >...
ACCGCCCAACGCGATGACGGCAATCTCGGTGGTGCCTCCGCCGATATCCACAACCATGTTTCCGTCAGGAGCCAGCACGTCCAGGCCGATTCCCAGGGCAGCAGCCATCGGTTCATAGATCATGTAAACCTCTTGCGCGCCCGCGTGTTCCGATGAGTCGCGCACGGCCCGTATTTCAACCTCGGTGCTTCCTGAGGGTATTCCCACGACCACCCTGAGGGATTGAGCCACAAACTTGGTCCTTTCGGATATCATCTTGATCATCCCCCGGATCATCAGCTCAGCTGCATTGAAGTTGGCAATCACTCCGTCCCTTAAAGGTCTCACAACCAGTATAGTGTCATGTGTCTTGCCAAACATCTGACGAGCTTTCTCACCGAGCGCAAACAGCTTTCCGGTTGTAGTATCGATCGCCACTATGGAGGGCTCGTCCACGACTATCTTGTCATTGTGAATGATGACCGTGTTGGCGGTTCCCAGGTCAATTGCGATCTCCTGGGTCAAAAAAGAAAAGAGGCCCATGTTTCAGTCTCCTGATAGTTAATGTTTGAAATGTCGTATGCCGGTGAATACCATTGCCAGCCCGTTGGAATTGCAATAATCGATCGTGTCCTGGTCCCTCACCGAGCCACCCGGCTGGATCACGGACCGGATACCGGCCCGGTGGGCGATTTCCACGCTGTCGGCAAAGGGGAAAAAAGCATCGGAAGCCATGACAGCCCCCTGAAGGTCAAATCCGAAGCTATGCGCCTTGCCAACAGCCTGCCTCAAGGCGTCAACCCGCGAGGTCTGGCCGGTTCCGCTGGCCAGCAGCTGCCTGTCTTTGGCGAGCACAATGGCATTGGATTTGGTATGTTTAACCAGGATATTGGCAAACAGGAGGTCCTCCGTTTCGGACGGGGAAGGGGACCTGGTGGTCACCACCTTCAGATCCCCAGATCTTTCCTGGCTGAGATCCCTGTCCTGGACCAGCACTCCGTTCAGAAGGCTCCGGAATTGTGTCCGGGCCGTGCCCAATCCCGGCTTTCGAGCCAGGATGATCCGGTTCTTTTTCTGTTTTAATATTTCCAGTGTTCCCTGGTCATATCCCGGGGCGACGATGACCTCAAAAAAGAGCTGGTTGATCTCTTTGGCCGTCACCTTGTCCACCGCCCTGTTCGTAACCAGTATGCCTCCAAAGGCAGATACCGGATCGGCGGCCAGAGCCAGTTTCCATGCGTCCTTCAGAACCGGCCTGGAAGCGATGCCACAGGCGTTGGTATGTTTCAGGATGGCGAATGTCGTTCCGGTAAACTCATCGATAAGGGCAATGGCAGCATCAATATCCTGAAGATTATTGTAAGATATTTCCTTGCCATGCAACTGGTCGAAAACCTGGTTCAATTCTCCGTAAAAAAACCCTTTCTGATGCGGATTCTCCCCATAACGCAGCAACCTTGAAGGGCCGGCGCCTTTGCGGAAATGCACCGGATCCGGTCCGGCCAGGTAATTGTGAATGGCAGCATCATACCAGCTGCTCACCGCGAACGCCTCCACCGCCAATTTATAGCGCTCCTCCATGGACGTCACGCCACCACCTCGCTCCAGAATATCCAACAAATCTGGATAATGCTCAACCGAGGGAATGATCACCACATCGGCATAATTCTTGGCGGCGGCCCGGATCAGGGAGATCCCGCCGATATCAATTTTCTCAATGATATCCGGCAGATCAGCTCCTGATTCTACCGTCCGTTCGAAAGGATAGAGGTCGACAACGACCAGGTCGATCTCCGGAATCCCCAATTCCTCCAGGCTTTTCATATCCGATGATTGTTCACGCCGGGCGAGGATTCCGCCAAATACTTTCGGATGAAGCGTTTTAACCCTTCCGCTCAGAATGCCGGGATAACCCGTGAGGGATTCGACAGTTTGCACCGGTAATCCCAGCGATTCAATGAATTGTGCCGTTCCACCGGTACTTATTAGTTTGATTCCCAGTTGATGCAGTTTAATAACGATTTCATCCAGCCTGTCTTTATGGTAGACAGATACGAGAGCCGATCTGATTTGCTTGCCTGTGTCCACCCCCCCTGAGATTTAAGATTTTGCAAATTTATCAAAATTAGGCACATTAATCAATTCCGGGCTACCGGCCTCCCCCAAATAAATGATTATTTTTGCTGTCCATGAAGCACGGCATCAAATCGGCCATTATCTGGGTAAGGATCATCCGTGACAGTATCGGCTTTGCCTTGCAATCTCTTGTATCCAATAAGCTCAGAACCATACTCTCCTTATTGGGGATCACCATTGGGATATTTGCCATCGTATCGGTATTTACCGTGGTGGATTCCCTGGGTAGAACCATAAAAAAGAATATTTCAGAATTGGGTGACAACGTAGTCTACATCCAGAAATGGCCCATGGCCTTTGGTCCGGGATTTCAGTGGTGGAAATATATCCAGCGGCCCGAGACGGAGCTGAGGGAAATGAAAGAGATCATGGAACGGTCGCGCACCGTTGAAGCGGCAACTTTTACCATTCAAGGCAGGCGAAACCTCAGCTATAAGCAAAACTCGGTCAAGGACATCTGGATCCTGGCCTCAACCGAGGATTATGAAAAAGTCAGGTCGTTTGAGGTCGAGGAAGGACGGTTCATCAGCCAGACCGAGTTCCAATCAGGATCCAATGTGGCTGTGATCGGACGTAAAATTGCCGATGACCTGCTTCCGGGTGAGAACCCGATCGGCAAAACCCTCGAGATCTCGTCCGCAAAAGTTACCATTATCGGGATTTTTAAAAAGGAGGGTGAAGGCATCAATGCCGGCAGTCATGATGAGATGGTGATGATCCCGCTGAATTATGCCCGCACCCTGTTGAACATCAGGAGTTACGATGTGAACCCTACCCTGATGGCTATAGCAAAACCGGGTATACCCATTGAAGAAATGTCTGATGAACTGACCGGGATCATGCGTTCCATCCGTAAACTCAAACCGATGCAGGAGGATAATTTTTCCCTGAATACGATGTCCATGATCGCCACTGCCTTCGATCAGCTGCTGGTAACCCTGAACCTGGCGGGATTGATCATAGGCGGTTTTGCCATCCTGGTCGGTGGATTCGGGATCGCAAACATCATGTTCGTTTCCGTTCGTGAGAGGACGAAGATCATCGGGATCCAGAAAGCCATAGGCGCCCGCAACATCTTCGTCTTGTTTGAATTCCTTTTCGAAGCGGTAGCCTTGGCTGTTTTGGGCGGGCTCGTCGGGCTTTTCCTGATCTTCATCGGAACCCTCATCGCCAATTCCATGATGGAATTCCAACTGGTCCTCGGGATCAATAATATCGCTATCGGCATAGCCATATCAGCGGCAATCGGGATTGTTTCCGGATTCGCCCCGGCCTGGAGAGCATCCAAGCTGAATCCCGTGGTGGCGATACAGACGGTATGAAGGGAAGGCAGAAGGCAGAAGGCAGAAGGCAGAAGGAAAGGAAAAAGGAAAAAGGAAAAAGGAAAAAGTAATTTATGATTAACCCCAGACTTCAGTCTGGGGACAACTCACCACGTATCTCCAGTCACGAATCACGAATCACGAATCACGAGTCACGAGTCACGAGTCACGAGTCACGAGTCACGAGTCTCTCCACCTCCGCCGCCAGCTTCAGGAAGTCACCGGTTCCCAGTTGTTCCGCCCTCATCCCCCCGAAACCGGTTTCTTCAAGCCCGGGTATCCAGATGGAAGACAGGGCGTTGCGCAAAGTCTTCCTTCTCTGGTTGAATGCCATCTTAACGACACGGAAGAGGGTTTCGGGCTGGCAAGGGAGGCTGATCCTGGTTTTACGGGAAAAACGGACCACCCCGGATTTGACCTTCGGAGCCGGGCGAAATTTGTCCTCCTGGACCGTGAAGAGGTAGCGGCTTTCATAAAAAGTGCCCATCAGCACGCTGAGAATCCCGTATTCCTTCGATCCGGGTCCGGAAACGATCCTGCGTGCCACTTCCCGCTGAAACATGCCGACAATCTCCTCCACCTGGCCGCGATATTCCAACAGGTGGAACAGGATCTGGGAGCTGATATTATAGGGAAAATTACCTATGACGGAAATGGGCCCGGGGGTTATTCCGGCCAGGTCCAGCTTGAGAAAGTCGCACCTGATGATACCTGGGGCCAATTGAGGAAAATGAGTGGTCAGATAGTCAATCGATTCCGGATCAATCTCGACCACTCGTAACCGTTCTCTGTACCTTTTCAGGAGTTCTTCCGAAAGGATGCCCATGCCCGGGCCCACCTCAACGACCATCGATTCCCTCCCGGGTGAGAGGGCTGCGACGATCTGCTGCGCCGTGTGCTCATGGGTCAGGAAATGCTGCCCCAGGTTCTTTTTTGCCCTGACCCGGTCTGTCATATCGCGATGTTTAAGTTATATTTACCAAATACCTGTTGAAAACCCCTAAAAGTAACCATTTTGAAGATCACCCGGCTGCAGTCCAACCTCATCAAGGCGAGTGTTGCCCTTCTGGCCCTCGCCTACATGGTTTACCGCCTGGTCATCTTTGAGCATTGGGATGAGGCCTGGCCCAGGCTGGCAGGAGCTTTGCGGGGCCACCGTTACTGGTTCCTGATCCTGGCGATATTGCTCATCTATGTTAATTTTTCCTGCGAAGCACTGAAGTGGAAAAGGCTCGTTAACCGGCTCGAAAGGGTTACCTACCTGCGAGCCATGGCCGGCGTCCTGTCAAGCCTCGCCATGGCAGTGACAACCCCCAACCGGATCGGAGATGTGGTAACCCGGGGATTGATCCTGAACCAGGGTAACCGGTTTGCAGGCTCGGGCCTGACCTTGATCTGTGTCCTTGCCCAGATGGTAGTCACCGTGACCGTGGGTTTTATCGGCGCAGCCACCTATCTGCCCTCCAACGAATACCTGATCTCAGACCATAGCCATTCCTGGATTTTGACTTTGTCGGTCGCCTTCGCCACCGGTATGATCCTGATTGTCCTGTTCTTTGCCATAGACCGTTTATCAGCCTATTTTCAAAAATACAGGTGGTTAAAAGTCTTCCACTCTTTCCTGCATGCCATGCAGGGAGTATCGGGACGCGACAAAGCCTACCTTCTTGCGTTGTCATTGATGAAGTACCTGACTTACATGACGCAGTATTACCTGGTTCTTCATTTCTTTGATATCCGGATCAGCTTCTTTGAAGGAGTGGCTGCGGTCGCCATCATCTTACTGATCCTGCATTTCGTGCCGGTTCCCACAGTTGGCGATCTCGGCATCCGCGGCTCTATTGCCATACTGATCCTCGGGCCGTATACGACAGATGTTCCAGCCATCGTTTTCACGACGTTCACCATCTGGATCATCAATATCATGATCCCTGCCCTGATCGGGCTGATCCTGCTCAGGAAGATCAAACTGGAAACTCATGCCTGATGTCTTAACCCTTGTACTGCTGCCGGCAGTCGCCGCCTATTGTATCCTGATCACCTGTTTCTGTGCCGGATGGATCCGAACGCCGGTATCCCATGCCGTAAAAGGATATCCGGATATCAGGATCAGCATTCTGGTTCCCTGCAGGAATGAAGCGGGTCAAATCGAAGGAGCGTCCGCAGCCCTCAATGCGCAGGATTATCCGAAAAGCCAGGTCGAGATCATCTGGATCGATGATCATTCTGTTGACGGGACCGCTGAACAGCTCCGGAATATCTCAGCCGGCCGGCCGGGCAATAAAGTCGTTTCCCTGACCGGGAGTGAATCGGGAAAAAAAACTGCCCTGAAAGCCGGCATGGAAACCGCTACGGGAGAATTCATCCTCCTGACCGATGCCGATAGCCAGCCCGGGCCCGGATGGGTCCGTTCAATGGCTTCCTGCTTCAGGGATTTGGATGCCGACCTGATTGCCGGACCGGTGGTTCTCGGACCGGCCAAGACCTGGCAAGAAAATATCCAGAAGCTGGAATACCTCAGCCTGGTCGCTGCCTCCGTAGGGTCCTCCGGACTCGGGCGACCCGTGATGATACAGGGTCCCAACATCGGGGTGAAGGCTTCGGTTTACCGGTCCCTTGTCACTGACCTGGATGCGCGATTCCTGTCAGGGGACGATGTTTTTCTCCTGCAGGCGATGAAAAAGACACCCGGGCATAAGATCCGGTACTGCCTTAACCGGGAGGCCATCGTGGAATCGAAGCCTGCCGGGAGCCTGTCCGGTTTCATCCGGCAGCGGCAACGATGGGCATCCAAGGCCAAAGGTTATTCCGACCCGATGCTGGTTGCAACCACCCTTCTCGTCTTCCTGGGCAACCTGGCTATAATCACCTCCCTGGTTACAGCCCTGACAGGGTGGTCGGCCTGGTTCACGCCTCTGGTCTTCCTGGGAATAAAATCGGCAGCCGATCTCCCCCTGCTCATCCGGGCAGCCCGGTTTTTTCACTGCACCCGGCTCCTGGCCTGGTTCCTTCCGGTACAGGTTTTCTATCCGTTCTATGTTGTGACAGCTGCGGCCTGGGCAATGACCGGCCGGGTCAGATGGAAATAAGCTTTTACCGGTTCCATGCGGGTAAGTGCGATGCTTTTCCCTGTCAGGTCGTGAGTGAGGAAGGAGTTGGCGATGGCATTTAATTGCCCATTTCGGAGATAAACTTGATCCGGATCAGCCGAATATCCTCTTCGGTAAAATCATCTTCGCCCAACTCATTCAGGGCTTCATCCACCGATTCAGTTTCGGCTTCCTCCTTGAAATAGGTATATACTTCCTGCTGGTGCTCCTCATCCATCATTTCATCGATAAAATAATCAATATTGAGCTTGGTGCCGCTGTTGACGATTGACTCAATCTCCTTGAGCATTTCATTCATCTCCAGTCCTTTCGATTCAGCAATAACATCCAGCGGAACCTTCCGGTCGATACTCTGGATAATGGAAACCTTCATGCTGGATTTGTTGACGATGGAGCGGACAACCATATCCTGGGGTCTCTCAATCTCTTTTTCTTCAACATACTTGCGGATCAGTTCGACAAACTCCTTGCCGTAGCGCTGTGCCTTGCCGACGCCAACACCGGTCATGTTGGCAAGTTCCTCGGTCCGGATCGGGTAATAAACTGCCATATCCTCGAGTGAGGGATCCTGGAAAATCACAAAGGGTGGCAGGTTATGTTTCTTGGATATATTCTTCCTGAGGTCCTTCAGCAAGCTGAACAGTTCCGGGTCCACAGCGCCGGCTCCGCCCCCCCGGGGTGCTTTTGGTTCATCAGAATCCTCATAGCTTTGATCCTCGGTCAACATAAAGGATTCGGGTTCGTCAAGGAATTTCCGGCCGGCTTCCGTAATCTTCAGGGTGCCGTAATTATCTATGTCCTTGTCGAGGAGCTGGGCAATCAGGGCTTGTCGCAGGACAGCCACCCAGAACCGTTCATCCTTGTCACGGCCCTGGCCGAAAATCTCGAGCTGATGGTGCTTGTAAGTCCTGATGGCCGAATTGACCTGGCCTGTCAGGACTTTCGCCACATGCTCGGGCTTGAATTTCTCCCGAACTTCGAGAACGGCATCCAGAGCCATGGCCACAAAATCCCGCCCTTCGAACTGGGTTTTGGGATTCAGGCAATTGTCACAGTTTTCGCAATTGTCCTGGTCATATTCCTCACCGAAATAGTGCAGCAACTGGCGGCGCCTGCAAATGGATGATTCGGCATAGGAGGAGGTTTCATGGAGCAGCTGCCTTCCGATCTCCTGTTCAGCCACGGGTTTGCCCTGCATGAACTTTTCAAGTTTCTGAATATCCTTGTAACTGTAAAAGGTGATGCAGTTCCCTTCCCCTCCGTCGCGCCCTGCCCGCCCGGTCTCCTGATAGTATCCTTCAAGGCTTTTAGGAATATCATAATGAAGAACATACCTGACATCGGGTTTATCGATTCCCATCCCGAAAGCAATGGTTGCTACGATCACCTCCACCTCCTCGAGCAGGAATTTGTCCTGGTTTGTAGCCCGGGTCGAGGCATCCAGTCCGGCATGATAGGGCAATGCCTTGATGCCGTTGACGACCAGGGTCTCTGCCAGGTCTTCCACCTGCTTGCGGCTGAGGCAATAAATGATACCCGATTTGCCGGGATTCTCCTTGATATACCTGATGATCTGCTTTTCAGGATCCTGTTTGGCACGTACCTCATAATAGAGATTCTGCCGGTTGAAGGATGATTTGAAAACATCGCCGTCCAGGATACCCAGGTTTTTCTGGATGTCATTCTGGACTTTAGGAGTTGCCGTGGCAGTCAGGGCCATGATCGGAGCCCTGCCGATCTGCTCGATGATGGGCCTTATCCTCCTGTACTCGGGACGGAAATCGTGTCCCCACTCGGAGATGCAATGTGCCTCGTCAACCGCATAAAACGAGACGGTGACGCCCTTCAGGAAATCGGTATAATCCAGTTTGTTGAGAGATTCAGGTGCAACGTAGAGCAATTTTGTCCTGGCGCTTTGGACATCTTCCAGCACCCGGGAGATCTGAACTTTCGTCAGGGAAGAATTGAGGAAGTGAGCCACTCCGTCAATGGTACTGAAAGCCCGCATTGAATCAACCTGGTTCTTCATGAGGGCGATCAAAGGGGAAATGACAATGGCCGTGCCATCCATGAGAACGCCCGGTAACTGGTAGCAGAGGGATTTTCCTCCCCCGGTTGGCATCAACACAAACGAATCCCTTCCTGCAAGGACGTTTTGGATTACGTTCTCCTGGTTGCTCTTGAAGGTATCGAAACCAAAATTGATCTTAAGGAATTCGTGAAGCTTGCGAGAATCTACTGCCATCCGTTCAATAATTAGCCTGCATCGCCGTTTTAGAATTACTATTTTTGTAGACTAAATTTAAGCATTTTAAAACTTTTTCGTGCCCAAAAAAAAAGTTATCGTGACCGGTCACCAAGAAATCCTTGCCATAGCCAGGTCAGCCCTTCTTGCTGAAGGTCATGCACTGGTGAATCTGGCAGGCACTCTGGATGACCATTTTGCGGATCTCGTTGAACGGATCCATAGATCGAAGGGGAGGCTGATCCTGTCAGGTGTGGGAAAAAGTGCCATTATCGCACAGAAAACATGTGCGACCCTGAATTCAATCGGAATATCATCCGCCTTTTTGCACGCTGCAGATGCCCTTCATGGTGACCTGGGCATCATCGGGGAGCATGACCTGATCCTTTTCATTTCCAAATCGGGGAACACTCCCGAGATCAAAGTCCTGGTGCCTCAGATAAGGATCCTCGGGAATCCGATCCTGGCCATTGTTACGGATCCCGGTTCCTATCTTGAAAGCCAGGCAGAAATAACCGTCATCCTGCCCGTGTCTTCAGAAGCCTGCCCAAACAATCTGGTTCCGACAACCAGTACAACCCTTCAATTGGCCATCGGAGATGCCCTGGCCATTTGCCTGCTGGAGCTGAAAGGATTTTCTGCGTCCGATTTCGCCCGGCTGCATCCGGGAGGAACTCTTGGAAAGCGTCTCTACCTGAGGGTATCGGATCTTTACCATCGGAATGAAAAGCCCCTGGTCCAGCTCACGGACGATGTCCGGACCGTCATCATGGAGATGACCTCCAAACGCCTGGGTGCCACTGCCGTGGCAGACAGCCAGGGAAGAATAACAGGGATCATTACGGACGGGGATCTGCGGAGGATGATGGAGAAATATGAAGATACCCGAACCCTGGCTGCCGGCATGATCATGTCAGCGAATCCGAAATGCATCTCTCCCGGAGAACCGGCCGTCGCTGCCCTGGAAGCCATGCGCTCGAACAGCATCACCCAGCTCCTGGTCATGGAGGATGAAAAGTACCTTGGAGTCATTCATATTCATGACATCCTCCGGGAAGGAATAGTATAACCAGCCATGAAACTGTATACCCGTAATCTCGTTAAGAAATACCGTCAGAGAACCGTCGTCAACCTTGTGTCAGTCGAGGTCGAGCAAGGGGAGATCGTTGGATTGCTCGGGCCTAACGGCGCCGGTAAGACAACGACCTTTTACATGATCGTCGGCCTGATCAGGCCTAATTCGGGCCAGATCTTCCTGGAAGACACAGAAATCACCCATGAACCGGTTTTTAAGCGGGCTCAGAGCGGTATCGGTTACCTGGCCCAGGAACCTTCCGTATTCAGGAACATGTCGGTTGAGGACAATATTTACAGCGTCCTGGAGATGACCCGGATACCCAAACCCGAACAAAAAGAACGTGCCGAATCCCTGATTTCTGAATTCGGACTCGATAAAATACGTAAGAACAAAGGGGTTCAGCTTAGCGGCGGGGAGCGCCGCCGGACCGAAATCGCACGTGCCCTGGCCCTCAAGCCACTCTTTATCCTGCTCGACGAACCTTTTGCAGGAGTCGACCCGATCGCTGTCGAGGATATCCAATCCATAGTCAAAAAGTTGAAGGAAAAAAATATCGGCGTGATCATAACCGATCATAACGTACATGAGACACTCTCCATCACCGACCGCGCTTACCTTCTTTTTGAAGGCAGCATCCTGAAATCCGGGTCTGCACGGGAACTTTCTGAAGATGAGCAAGTAAGGAAAGTATACCTGGGACAGAACTTCGAGCTGAGGCAATAGGGTGAGCCGGCCGGAACCGCACCATCTATCTAAATTTTGACTATCTTTGCGGCACTTTTGCGGATGTGTCGTAATTGGTAGCCGAGCCAGACTTAGGATCTGGTGCCGAAAGGCGTATGGGTTCGAGTCCCGTCATCCGCACCCTTTGTCGAAATATCATCAGAACAGTTACAGATAACATGAACATCATCAGGGAAAATATCGACGATCTGAATGCCGTATTGAAAATAACTCTGGACCCGGCGGATTACCTGCCGAAAGTGGAGAGTGCGCTGGCTGAATACAGGAAAAAAGTGAGGCTTGACGGATTCCGGCCCGGAAAAGTACCGGCCGGATTGATCCGGAAAATCTATGGTAAATCCATCCAGGTGGACGAGGTACAGAACCTCCTGGCAGAAACCCTGAATAATTATCTGAAAGAAAATGTGATAAAAACCCTGGGCGAACCCATGGCCAGCATCAACACTCCCCCGGTCGACTGGGACAGCCAGGAATCTTTTGAATTCCATTTCGATATAGGAATTTCCCCGGCCATTGAACTGAACATCACGGCCAAGGACAAGCTCAATGATTACAAGGTTGCGGTGACTGAAGAGATGATCGACCATCAGATTGATGATTATTCGCGCAGGTTTGGCACATTCGAACCGACCGAAACCGTTTCCGATGAGGATGTGGTCAAGGGTGACCTCTGCCAGATCACGGAGGAGGGAGCTGTCCATCATGAGGAAGCCGCACCGGCGGAAGAGGATGAACATCAGCATTCTATCCATTCCCATGGTACGCTGATCTACGTCAAGAACATTGCCGACAAGACCATTCGGAAGCAATTCCTGAATGCCAGGGTCAATGACCGGCTGGTTTTCAACCCGAACCAGGCTTTCCCGAACGAGGCAGACAGGGCCGCGCTGCTGAAGATCGGCAAGGAGGAACTGAAAAACATAGATTCGGATTTCGAATTCACCGTAACCGAGATCTCGCGCTTTGCCCCCGCAGAAATAGGACAGGCTTTGTTCGACAAGACTTATGGGGACGGCGTGGTTGATTCGATCGAAGCCTACCGGAACCGGGTCAGGGAAGACCTGGAACGCAGGTATTCGCGCGAAGCCCGCTACAAGTTCCACATGGATGCAAAAGCCAGCCTCATGGCAACAACCGGTGTTCCCTTGCCCACAGAGTTTCTGAAACGCTGGATGCTGGCATCCTCAAAAGATGGCAGGCTCACCCAGGAACAGCTGGAAAAAGAGTTTCCTGCTTTTACCGAGGATCTCAAATGGAGAATGATCAAAAACCACGTTATCGCTGAAAACAAGCTGGAAGCCACCGATGAGGAAATTCGCGAACAAGCGGTCTGGACCGCCCAATCACGCTATTTTCAATACGGAGTGTATGATGCACCACCCGAACAGCTCTTCCGTTTCGCCGACTACCTGCTGAAAAACGACGAGGAAAAACAAAGGATCGCCGATGTGATCCTGGAGAACAAGGTCATTGACCATGTTAAATCTTTGTTTAAACTGGTTGAAAAAGCGGTCAGCTTGGAGGAATTTAATAAATTGACAAATTAAATCTTAAAGCCTGATTTTAAGTGATGAAAGCACAGGATGAATTCCGGAAATATGCGATCGGCCATCTGGGGATCAGCAGCCTGAACCTCGAAAGGTACCAGTCGCAGTACAACTATTATGTCTCCCCGACCATCATTGAGGAGCGCCAGCTGAACGTGGCTTCCATGGATATTTTTTCACGCCTCATGATGGATCGTATCATCTTTCTCGGAACTCCGATTGAGGACGATGTGGCCAATATTATCCAAGGCCAGTTGCTGTTCCTTGATTCTGTGGATCCGCGGAAAGATATAACCATCTATTTCAATACTCCCGGTGGGATGGTACACTCGGGCCTCGGCATCTATGATACGATGCAGTACATCAATCCCGACGTTTCGACTGTCTGTACCGGCATGGCTGCTTCCATGGGAGCTGTCCTCCTGGCAGGCGGGACCAAAGGAAAGCGTTCGGCGCTGAGACATTCGAGGATCATGATCCATCAGCCGCTGGGCGGTGCACAAGGCCAAGCCTCCGATATTGAAATCCAGGTACGCGAGCTTCAGAAACTGAAAAAAGAACTCTACGAAATCTTGGCTTTGCACACCAAGCAAACCTTTAAAAAAATTGAAAAGGATTCAGACCGTAACTTCTGGATGACCGCCGAAGAGGCCAAGGAGTATGGGATGATTGACGAGGTGATGGTCAGGATGAATTCAAAATAACCTGAATGGCAAAGGATATGGACAAGTGTTCATTTTGCGGCAGGACCAAGGATGACGTTAACCTGCTGATTGCGGGGATCTCGGGACATATTTGCGATTTCTGCATTGAACAGGCCTATTCCATCATCCAGGAAGAAATGAGGCCACAAAAACCTTTTAACCTGGGTGAGATCGAGGTCAAAACACCGGTCCAGATCAAGAAATTCCTCGACCAGTATGTCATCGGCCAGAAGGATGCCAAAAAGGTCCTGTCGGTTGCCGTCTATAACCACTATAAGCGTCTCGGTCAGGAAGACAATAAGAATGAGGTTGAGATCGAGAAATCGAACATCATACTCGTGGGCGAAACCGGCACGGGCAAAACACTGTTGGCCAAGTCAATAGCCAAAATGCTCCACGTCCCGTTCACTATTGTCGATGCCACGGTGCTGACAGAGGCCGGCTATGTGGGGGAAGATATCGAGAGCCTCCTGACCCGCCTGCTTCAGGTAGCCGATTATGATGTAAAAGCCGCCGAGAGGGGAATTGTTTTTATTGACGAGATCGACAAGATAGCCAGGAAGGGTGACAATCCTTCCATCACGCGCGACGTTTCCGGCGAAGGAGTCCAGCAGGGGTTGCTGAAGCTGCTCGAAGGATCGATCGTCAACGTTCCGCCGCAGGGAGGTCGCAAGCATCCCGAACAGAAAATGATCCCTGTGGATACGCGGAATATCCTGTTCATTGCAGGTGGTGCATTTGACGGGATCGAACGGAAGATTGCACAAAGGCTGAACACCAGGGTCATCGGTTATGGTGCCCAAAAGAAGGCAGACGCCCTTGACCGTGACAACCTGATCCAGTATATCGCACCCCAGGATCTCAAGGCATTCGGGATGATCCCGGAGATCGTCGGCCGTCTGCCCGTGATCGCCCATCTGAATCCGCTGGACAGGGAAGCCTTGAGAAGGATCCTGACCGAACCTAAGAACTCCATCATCAAACAGTATGTTAAGCTTTTCCAGATGGATGGGATCAAGTTGACCTTCGATCCGGACGTTCTGGATTATATAGTCGGGCTGGCCATTGAATTCAAGCTGGGCGCGCGTGGCCTGAGATCGATCTGCGAAGGGATCATGGTCGACATCATGTTCACGACCCCATCGGAGAAAAAGCCCGCTATCCGGATAACCAAAGCCCTGGCTGAGAAGCAGATGACTAAGATTACTGCTAACCGGCTGAAAGCCAGTTAATTTCGCCTTTCATAAATCAGGAAAGCATAATCCGGATCCCCGGCATGGGATTCCCTGTATACCTCTTTCCATTCCGCCGGATTCAGCGGCGGGAACCAGGTGTCGGCTTCATATTCCCGGTCAACCAGGGTCAGGTAGACTTTCCGGGCCAACGGAAGAAACCTCCTGTATATCATGCCCCCGCCGATAATGAAATTCTCTTGGTGCGGATCCATCAACCCGATCGCAGCTTCAGGCGAATTCACACAAACGGTTCCGGGAAAACAGTCTCCTGGAACGTCAGTGATCACGATATTCCTGCGGCCCGGCAGAGGTTTGACGGGTAGCGATTCCCAGGTACGACGGCCCATGATGACGGGATGTCCACGGGTCTGTTTCTTGAACCACAGGAAATCCTCCGGAATGTGCCAGAGCAATTGGTTGTTCAACCCGATCGCCCAATTCCTGGCAACGGCGACAATGATCGAGATGGGTTTTTCTGCCCGATCTTTCATACCGAGATATCCGCTTTGATGTGGGGATGAGGATCGTAGCCTTCCAGCCGGAAGTCCCCGAATTCGAAATCGAGCACTTTCGTTTTATCCGGATTCAGCCAGACCGCAGGCAGGGGCCTGGGATCGCGGCTTAGCTGGGTCCGGGCCTGATCGAGATGATTCAGGTAAAGATGGGCATCCCCGAGGGTATGGATGAATTCATGCGGCATGAGCCCGGTTTCGCGGGCCACCATCAGGAGCAGCAGGCTGTAGGAGGCAATGTTGAACGGTACACCCAGGAAAATATCGGCACTGCGCTGGTAGAGCTGGCAGGAGAGTTTTCCGCCGGCCACGTAAAACTGGAACAGGATATGACAGGGTGGAAGGTTCATGTTCCCCAGGTCAGCCACATTCCAGGCACTTACTATATGCCGCCTGGAATCCGGATTCTCCCGTATGGAACGGATCACCCTTTCTATCTGATCGATCCGTTCACCCTGATAACCCGGCCAGGATCGCCATTGATACCCGTAGATATGCCCCAGTTCTCCTGCCGGATCAGCCCACTCATTCCATATGCTCACCCCGTGATCGGTCAGATAGCGGGTATTGGTTTCCCCTTTGAGAAACCAGAGAAGCTCATAAAGGATCGATTTGAGGTGAAGTTTTTTTGTTGTCAGAAGGGGAAAACCCCGGCTCAGGTCAAACCGCATCTGGTATCCGAATATACTGAGTGTGCCTGTGCCTGTGCGGTCATCTTTACGGGTACCGTTTTTCAGCGTATGGTTGAGAAGATCCAGGTATTGCTGCATGGGATTTGGATCATGCCTGCGGCTTGCCCTGCCGGCGCTTCAGTTCATCCCGTATGATGGACGCGGACTCGTAATCCTCATGTTTGACTGCATCTGCCAGCATGGATTCAAGTTCCTCGAGGGACATGGTTTGCAGGGAAGTTTCGTCTGCCGGCTCTTCCGATGACTCGGGTTCATCGCCGGACTCTTTCTCTTCCATCTCGATGCCGGCCTTGTCGAGGATCTCCTGGGTGGTATAGATCGGACATTTGAAACGGAGGGCCAGGGCCACGGCATCCGAAGTGCGGCTGTCTATCCGGATCACTTCAGAAGCATTGAAAAAAAACAGCTCTGAATAAAAGATCCCCTCCTCGAGCTTGTTGATGAAGACCTCCTGAAGTTCGATCCCAAAAGCCTTTGAGAAATTCCGGAAAAGATCATGGGTCAGGGGCCTGGGCGGCTGCAGGTCTTCCAGGTGGAGCGCAATTGCCTGGGCTTCAAAGGCTCCGATCATGATCGGGATCCTTTTTTTACCGGATTCCTCGGCAAGCACCAAGGCATAACTGCCGGTCTGGGTCTGACTGTATGTCAGCCCCATGACCCGCATTTTTACCTTGTTAGCCATCCCGCCGGTTTTTCGGTAAATGTATCAAATAAATATAGATCACCTGACTTTGCAGAATAGGAATCTATTTCATACCTTTGCAGACCCAAATGATATGTGAAAATTTTATTCCGATGTACGCAATAGTTGAGATAGCCGGGCAGCAGTTCAAGGTCGAGAAGGACCAGAAGGTTTTTGTTCACCGGATGGACGCCGAGGAAGGATCCGAGGTGGAACTGGCAAAAGTCCTGCTGGTGGATAACAATGGCAAGGTCCAGGTAGGGAATCCGGTTGTCAAAGGAGCCAAAGTGTCTGCCAAGGTGCTTTCTCATTTAAAAGGTGACAAAGTTTTGGTTTTCAAGAAGAAACGCCGGAAAGGCTATGAGAAGCTGAATGGTCATCGCCAGTACCTCAGCCAGATTCAGATTCAGGATATCATTCTTGGCTAATTAAAAATATAACAGGATTATGGCACACAAGAAAGGTATGGGTAGCTCCCGGAACGGGCGCGAATCAGAAAGCAAAAGACTGGGAGTCAAGATTTACGGCGGCCAGGTTGCCAAAGCCGGCAACATACTCGTGCGCCAGCGCGGCACCCAGCATCACCCGGGGAAAAACGTAGGGATTGGAAAAGATCATACCCTGTTTGCCCTGGAAGACGGTAAAGTATTGTTCCAGAAAAAGAGAAACGACCGTTCGTTTGTTTCCATCATCCCGGAAACAAAAGAATAACCGGTTTTCACCGCTATACCGGAGTCTCCTGAATTTGCCCGGAAACGGCAGAGTTCAGGAGATTTCTTATTTTTATAGCTTCTAATTCATTTCCCGATGCTCCCTCTTAAGTTGATCCAGGAAAAAAGCGGTTTTGTCATCGAACGCCTGAAAATCAAGAATTTTGATGCAGTCACGCTGGTCGGTGACATCCTCCGTCTCGATGAGCAGCGTCGTTCCATGCAGGTCAGAATGGATAACCAGCTTTCTGAGCTGAACGGGCTGTCCGCAAAGATCGGCCGGTTATTCAAGGAAGGAAAGCCGGCAGAAGCCAAAGCAGCCAAGAAGGATACTTTCCGGCTGAAGGAAGAAAACCGGCGTCTCAAAGAGGAGCATACGGCAGTAGCCACCCGTTTGCAGGAACTCATTATCCAGTTGCCAAACCTGCCGCATGAGCTTGTTCCTCCCGGAAAAACGGCCGAAGACAACCAGCTTATCAGGGAAGGCGGGCCCACGCTGCCGAAGGATCCCGGCCGGAAAGCCCACTGGGACCTGCTGGGCCCATCGGGCC
>Ga0136653_10000740_pt1 | contig 17244 bp, 14 predicted proteins | sample LakKivw275mmetaG_FD_94866 | JGI IMG/M metagenome (GOLD analysis project Ga0136653, IMG submission 94866) | Anoxic lake water microbial communities from Lake Kivu, Rwanda to study Microbial Dark Matter (Phase II) - Lake Kivu water 275m metaG... | ecosystem: Environmental > Aquatic > Freshwater >...
CGCTTGTGCCTTGCGCCTTGTGCCTTGTGCCTTGTGCCTTGTGCCTTCGTACGCTTGTGCCCCCAGACTGAAGTCTGGGGTTAGGCATAAGGATGGTGTGGCTTACTTTTTGGAATCCGTTTTTACAGCGGCGGTATCTTTTTTCTTCGGTCTTCTCACGCCATAGGAATTCATGAATAACTTGCCGCGCCTGGTTTTTTTGTCGCCTTTACCCATAGTTGCCAATTTTAAGTTTGTACCCAGGGCCGGGATCGAACCGGCACAGCATTGCTGCCACTGGTGTTTGAGACCAGCGCGTCTACCAATTCCGCCACCTGGGCTTCAAAGCGTGGCAAAGATATAAAAAACCCCGGTCTGTCAAACCGGGGTTTTAGGGATTTTAAGTTAGCTGCACTATTTCACAACCAGCTTCAGCACCTGGTTGTTGACTTTCAGGAAATACATGCCTTTTGCATGCCTGGTGAGATCAATCTCTTCGGTCAGTTGCTGCACTCCCTGGGCCCGCCTGGAATAGATCACCTGGCCTTTAATGTCAGTGACCGTGATGTTCAGGTCAGAGCCTGAGGAGCAGGTGACATTCAGGGTGAACATCCCGTTGCCGGGGTTGGGGAACACGTTGATCGAGGATGTCAGCGCATTCACGTTTACACTCATGCTGACGCCATTGTTGAATACGTTCTCCAGCATGTTGTAGAAAGTGACGCGGTACTTCCGGTTGACCCCGCCTGACAAAGCTTCGGCAAGTGTCCCGTTGATACGGTACTTGTATTCGATCTCCTGGAACACCTGCTGCCCGGTTAGTGTCAGGGTGTAGATCCCGTCTCCGTCAGCATCGGTCATGTGAGCCGATGAACCCCAGCCGTTGAACGTACCCGACACATCCACAAAATCACTGCCGGCATTGAAGTACCCGTTGGCGATCGGGAGAGTCATATCTACATTGAATACAACGTCGGCGGTAGTCGGGGCACCGGTTTGGTTCAGGTTCATCCGGATCATGGACAGGTCCGTGCTGTTCTGGCTCCAGCTGCCATCCCCGTCAATCAGCCGGTAGACGGATTTGTTGCTGTTGTATTTGTGGGATAGGTCGGAGCCGATGGTAAACCGGTAAATGTTATTATCGGGACCGTCGCCGCCGCCATGGAATCCTTGGATGGCTGCAATATACTGTCCGGGTTCCAGGAATTCGGATTCTCCGTCCTTGTCAATCGGTATGGTAATCCAGGTATTCAGGTTTTCGGCCGTGACATCCGTATAAACTGCGGTACACCGTTCGGTCCATTCACCGGCTTCCGCATTCCACCCGAAAATGAAATACTGGAAACCATAACCGATCTGGGTGCTGGCCTGGGGATTCTCTTTTCGTTGCATCAACAGGACCGACATCGAATTCACTTCGCTGGCCTTGCTGATATCGTACACGCAACCCAGGTAGTCGCCGTCATTGTTACCCCAGCTGGCCGTGCTGGAATAAGTTTCCAGCTCCCAGTCGGACAGCGAATAGATACTGTCAGTGATGTAATAGGTATCGGTATAGGTGTTGTTTTCGGGAACGCCATCTTCCTGTTTCTGCTCTGCAGTAAGAACTATGGTATAGTTTCCGTATCCATCCGGAACGAATGGTGTGGTGACAGCAATGGTATCACGCTGAAGCGTCCAGATATCCACGACCTCATCCGAAGTCTGGTTATACGTCAGGACCCCGTTCTTGTAAACCTTGGCATTCAGGGCACACTCTTCCTGGTCGTCAAACCCGGCAACCAGTAAGGCTCCCCTGAACGTGTACCCGCCGAAATTATTGACACCGGTCAGGGAATTGGGCACCATGTAAGTAAATCCCTCATCCGAATTTTCCGCTGAAAGGTCGATGTTATATAACCAGCAGTCTTCGAGTTGCAGTTCGTTCCGGTAGCCTTCCATTAAAACCAGGTCATCAATGCACCAGAAATAGTGGGAGTTGGTGTTCCAGACGAAACGGATCCATACGACAGGCATTCCGCCGGCCACCTCTGAAATGTTGACTTCCGGGTGGGGCGTGTTGCAGAAACTGTTGGTCGGGGTTTTAAACCGCATATCATACGAAGCCCAGTGTACCCCCAAATCGTTACTGACTAAAAGTTTGACATCCGGTGCTCCGCAACAGGCCCTGAAATATTGCGAAAGCTTCATGATAATGGAACTCCGGGTGGAGCAGTCGAAGGGCGGCAACTGGAACCAGGCATAGCCTCCGTTTGAAGTGTATATCCTGTCCACAAAATTATATTCGTCCATCGGGAGGACGAAGTACCCATCTTCGGGAGACAGGGAATAGCGGTGCCCCGGTTCGAACGTGTAACGTCCTTTAATGCTGTCTGTTCCCGCCCTCCAGGTCCAGAAATGTCCCAGGTCGTTTTCGTCTACAATTTGCCAGCCTGCCGGCAGGGTCCAGCCTTGTTCGGCACCAGGATCGGCAAAATCAAATGTTTCGCTGAAAAACACCTCTCCCTCGGCTTTCAGCTTGGAATCGGCCGGCAGAACCATCCTGGTCTGCTCGTTGGAATAGGGCTGGGGAGTGCCAGCCGGCTTGATTTTTTGGCCATACGACAGGCTGAAGATAGTCAGCAGTATGGACACGAGTATTACGTTTTTCATAAGCAAGGAGTTAATATGATTTGTTAGATGGATTAATGTTTCATTCCACGACCAACCGGGTTACTGATTCATTGACTTTGAGAAGGTACAGGCCTTTGGCGAAACCCGACAGGTCGATGTTTTTAGTATCGTTCAGCACGGATTTGATCTCATCCCGGTAAACGACCCGTCCGTCGAGGGAAGTGAGGGTTATCAGCATGTTGGTGGCCTCAGCATTGGCAATGACCACGGAAACGGATCCTTGTGCCGGGTTCGGGAAAACGGACAGGTAGGACCGGAGGTCGGTATCCGGAACGTTCAGGACGCTTTTCCCGTTATTATAGACATCGTTGACAATGGTATAGTAACGGACCATGGCTTCGCGGTTGGGTCCACCGTTTGGAAACTCTTCCAGCGCAGCACTGCCGTTGATCCGGTACTTGTAGGCGATCTCCCGGAACGATGGCATTCCTGACAATGTGATCGTATAGATCCCGTCACCATCCGCATCGGTCAGGTGGTCTGAGCCGGTCCAGTTGTTGAAGGATCCCGTGACATCGACAAAATCCGTGGCAGGATTCATGGATCCTTTCTGGATCTGCTTGTTCATGTTGACGTTGAATACGACGGTGGCGGATGCCGGGCCGCCGGCCTGCTCCTTGAAGTTCATCCGGATCATGTTCAGTTTGCCGCCGCAGGTGCCCCATTCGCCCGATTCAATCCAGCATTGCTGAGGCTTGACATCGGGACAATAATACGTTTTATCATATCCTATAGAGAACCGGTAAACCCCGTTGTTGGGATGCAGGCCGCCCCAATGCCAGGTCTGGATGGCTGCGATGTATTCGCCCGGTTCAAGGAATTCAGATTCCCCGTCTTTCTCCAGGCTCATGGTCAGCCATTCGTCCAGGTCTTCCTGCACGATGACATGGACCCCGGAAGAGATGACCGGCACCCACCCTTCATCGACCACATTTTTATAGATCCAGTACTGGCATTCAAAGCCTACCCGCGTGCCGGCACCGGGACGGTCGAGGCGCTGGGTTATGAGAGTGGAGATGCTGTTCACCTCGACGGGCTGGGTGACCTCATAGATGACACCCAGCATGTCCCCGTCGCTGTTACCTCCTGCGGCCCATCCGGCGGTACTCTGGTTGTCCTCATTGACGTCGTCGCAACGGGAGTAGATGCTGTCGTTGACCGTCAGGTAATAGGTCCGGGAGTTGTTTGACGGGACCTGCTCTTCGTTGTCGGATATGGCGTTGTAGGTCATGTAATAATCACCGTAATCTGCAGGTTGGAATGGCTGGTTGGTCAGTTCCAGCGTATCCCTTTCCAAAGTCCAGATGTCGGTGGGGGCGGATGTGGCCGTGAACACGTTGGTGCCGTTCTTGTCCACAACGACCTGCAGGGCAACCCCTTCCTGGTCATCCATGCCCTGGTTAAGGAAAGCAGCCTTGAAGGTGTGCTGCCCGAATTGGGTCCCCTGGATGAATTTATAGGGCAGGTAAGGCAGGAAGCCCTCTTCATTTTCCGGGTCGCCATTGAACATGTAAGCCCAGTTGCCTTCGAGGACCAGCTCGTTATGGTAAGCTTCGGTCAGGCGAAGGTCGTCTATGGCCCAGAAATAGTTGCGTGCCGTGCTGTAATAGAAACGGATCAGCACCTGGTTCATTCCCGCTGCCACGTCTGAGATGTTGATCTCCACGTCGTTGCGCAGGGCCCAGTCATTAACCCGCGTACCAAAGCGGCAATCATAAGTAGCCCAATGGACTCCCCCGTCGTTGGATACCATCAGCGAAAGGACATAAGCATTGTCGCAGCAGGTCCGGAATTGCTGATAAAACCGGATGACAACGGAGGAAACGGCCGAGCAGTCAATCGGAGCGATCTGGAACCAGGCATCCACGTTGTTGAACGTCTGCACGTTATCCCTGTAATTGTATGCATCCGAGGGAAGGATCATCCAGCCGTCCTCGGGCGTATTGGAGTCAATCCCCGGAAGTTTGGTGTAATACCCCTTGATGCTGTCTTTTGACCAGATCCATACATCACCCCGGTCGGTGTTGTCAAAGTTGGTCCAGCCTTCAGGCCAGGACCATCCGAGAGGATTGGAAGGATCGGCCATGTCAAAGGTGGTTGACCAGAAGACATCTCCGTCACCCTTCAGGTTGTTTAACCGCTCTCCGTTGACCGGCGCCTGCTTGTCATAAGCTATTGCCTGATAGTCAAGCTTTTGAGCAAAGATCATCAGTGGAAAGGACAAGAGTAACAGGAAGAGAGTAATTCTTTTCATGGTCGAATGATAATTAGGTAAATCGAACGGTAAGTTTTCAGAATGAAAAAATACTTCTTTTTCGTTGAAAATATGTTAACAGCCGCTACTTTTTAAGAAACAGGTGCATCCTTTGGCTCAATAAACGCGAAAAGCCCGCCGGGCGGGCGGGCTTTTCCCTTACAGGCAATCAGGGTTTATTCAACCACGATTTTAGTGACTGTGTCATTGACCTTCAGGATGTACAGGCCTTTGGCAAAGCCGCTCAGGTCAAGCGGGATATCCTGTTCCAGGGTGGATTTCAGGATTGCCCGGTAAACAACTTGGCCCTGCAGGCTGGTGACAGCCACCCGGGTGTCAGCAGGTTGGGCGTTCCGGATGCTGATGTTCAGGGAACCGGATGCCGGATTCGGGAACACGCTGACCTGTGTGGCCAGCGGGTTGGCCGGAACGCTCAGGACACTGATCCCGTTATTGTAAACATCATTCAATACGGTATAATAACGGACCATGGCTTCGCGGTTATTTCCCTGCGGAAACTCGGCCAATGCTGCGCTCCCATTGATCCGGTACTTGTAATCGATCTCCTGGAAGACCGGGATGCCGGTGACGGTGAGGGTGTAAATGCCATTACCGTCGGCATCGGTCATGTGTGCGGAACCGCTCCAGTCATTGAAGCTACCCGTCACGTCCACGAAGTCGGTGGCCGGATTCATGGATCCTTTTGCAATCTGGGCATTCATGTCGGCGTTGAACACAACGGTTCCGGCAGCCGGGCCGCCGGTCTCGTTGAAATTCATCCGGATCATGTTCAGCCTGCCCGGATTACCCCAGGTATCTGATTCCGCCCAAAGCATCAGGGACTTGCTCGCTGTATAATAAGTCATATCATAACCAATGGAAAAGCGGAACACGCTGTTATCGGCATTTGCACCGCCTCCATGCCAGGTCTGGATTGCTGCGATATAATTGCCGGGCGTCAGGAATTCGGATTCGCCGTCCTTTTCGAGCGGAAGGGTTACCCACTCCTCGAAATGTTGTTCCTCAATGGTCAAAGGGGAGGATGATATGATCGGGGCAAAGCCATCTTCGCCCATATCCTTGAAAATCCAGTACTGGCACTCCATACCGACCCTTGTGCCTGCACCCGGATTATCGGTGCGGTGGGTGATCAGCACGGACAGCGAATTGACTTCCATGGGTTGGACCAGGGTATAAAGCACACCCAGATAGTCGCCATCGCTGTTTCCGCCGCCAGCCCATCCGGCCGTACTTTGGTTATCTTCCTTTACATCATCGCAACGGGAGTAGATACTGTCGCTGACCGTCAGGTAATAATTGGCCGTGTTATTACCCGGGACCTGTTCCTCGTTGTCCGAAACGGCCGTATAAGTAAAATGGTAATCCCCGTAACCATCAGGCCGGAACGGTGATCCTGTGAAATTCAGCGTATCGCGTTCCAGGGTCCAGATGTCGGAAGTTCCGGAAACGGCCGTAAAAGCCGCTTCTCCGTTCTTGGTGACGTCCACGTTAAGGGCTACGCCTTCCTGGTCATCCAGTCCGTTATTGTAAAAAGCGGCCCAGAAAGTGTGTGCGCCAAATCCCGGAGAATTGAACTGTTTCCACGGCAGGTAAGGCATGAATCCTTCTTCATCGTTTTCGATGCCGTTGATCATGTAAGCCCGGTCATCTTCAAGCACCAGTTCGTTGTGGAAACCTTCGCTCAGGCTCAGGTCATCCAGAGCCCAGAAATAGTGGGTGTTTTCCTGAAACCAAAAGCGAAGTTCTACGTTGGGCAACCCGGCGGCAACTTCGGAGATGTTGATCTCGGCTTCATTTCGTAGGCAAAAATCATTGGTCTGCGTGCCAAAGGCGCAATCGTAGACAGCATAGTGCACCCCACCGTCGTTGGTAACATAAAGATTAACGTTGGGACTCCCGCAGCAGGTTCTGAAATTCTGGTAGAACTTCACGATGACGGAACTTTTGGATGAGCAGTCTATCGCGGGAAGTTGAAACCAGGCATCATGGGTGTTGCTGGTGCCAACGTTATCCTTGTAATTATATAAATCGGCAGTGAACATGAGCCACCCGTCACCGGGAGTATGTGAAGTCAACCCGGGCAGCCTGGTAAATTGGCCTTTAATGCTGTCATCGCCCCAGACCCAGACATCCCCCCGGTCCGTGTTGTCGCGGTTGGTCCAACCCTCCGGCCATCTAAAACCGAGTTCAGATGTTTCATCCTTGAAGTCGAATGTGGTGGACCAGAAGACATCTCCATCACCCTTTAACAGGCTTGCCCGGGTTGTCTTGACAACATCGTCCTTGTCAACCAGACCTGCCTGAGGTCTGGTAAACTGGGCGGCAGCCAATAAAGGAAACAGGAGAGAAAGGAATAACAGAGTAAATTTTTTCATAAAACCTCCATTTTATAAATTGTTACTGCAATACGGGGACACCCGGGATGCAAGTACCGCTTTATTTTACGAAAAACAAAGGGTGAGTCGGTAGATTCCCCTAATGTACCAAAATATTTTGGTAAACGGGTATTTTTCTTTGTAAGTGTGTGGGCTTACGTGGTCCTGGCATGCGATTTCATACGCAGGATGAATTCTTTCTTCTTCCGTTCGCTGACATCAACCTGGGATCCGTCTTCGAAGACGATATACCCTCCGCGGCCGGAGATATATTTCTTTACATAATCGAGATTTATCAGGTGTTTGCTATGAACCCGCACAAACGACAGGTCAGCCAGGAGGCGCTCAAAGTTATTGAGAGTCTTGGAAGTAATGACACGGTGGCCCGACTTAATATAGAACGTGGTATAGCTTCCGTTGGCTTCGCAACGGACGATGTCGGCAATTTTGTACACATCAAAACCGTCCATTGAGGAGAGAATGATCCGCTCATTCCGGTTGTTCAGGCTCTCCTTCAGCACAGATACCCTCTCGCCGTAATTTTCTTCCTTGCGGATCTTCTCGAACCGTTCCACGGCCTGTTGGAGCTTCTCGGCGCTGATGGGCTTGAGGAGATAGTCGAGGGCTGAGAAATCGAAGGCTTTCAGGGCATATTGATCGTAGGCTGTGGTGAAAACCACCTCGAAAGCCGTGAATCCCACCTCTTCCAGGATTTCAAAACCCTGGCCGTCAGGCAGCGCGATGTCGAGGAACACCAGTTCCGGTTTCAGGTTGTCAATCAGTTCGACGGCATCTGCCACGGTCTGAGCCGTACCGATGACCTGCACGTCAGGGCAGTATTTCTGGAGAAGGATGGTCAGCGCTTCGAGGCTGTTATCTTCATCATCCACTATAACAGCTTGAATGAGTGTGGACATGTCGGAGTAGGTTAAGTTTAATATAAAGATACTAGGTTTTCGGCAAACACGATCCGGGAAGTTGATTTTTAGCTTCCGCCCGCCATTTCCCTGATCGCTGCGGCAATACTGTCAGGATCAAAGCCGCACATCTTGTAAAGCTGCCTTTGTGTGCCTTGTTCGATGAAGCGGTCGGGGATACCAAGCATCTGCAGTTCAGCGTCATAATGGTTGAGCGTCATGAATTCGGCGACAGCGCTGCCGAAACCGCCCACCACCGTGTTATCCTCAACCGTCAGGATCCTGGCAAACTGCTTGAAAATCCGATGGAGAAGCTCTTCGTCCAGGGGTTTGACAAAGCGCATGTCATAATGGGCCGGATGCAATCCTTCATTTTGAACGGTCCTGATGGCTTTGGCCACAAAATTTCCCGGATGGCCGATGCTCAGGATGGCAAGATCCTTCCCTTCAGTGACCAGGCGGCCCTTGCCGATCTCCAATTCCCTGAACGGGCGGCGCCAGTCGGGCATCACTCCCGGTCCGCGGGGGTACCGGATCACGAAAGCCCCGTGATTTTTAAGCTGCGCCGTATACATCAGGTTTCTCAGCTCTTCCTCGTTCATCGGGGCCGAGACGATCAGATCGGGTACCAGGCGCATGTAGGAGAGGTCGAAGGAACCGTGATGAGTGGGTCCATCGGTCCCGACCAATCCTCCACGGTCGAGGCAGAACACAACATGCAGCTTTTGAAGCGCCACGTCATGTATGACCTGGTCGTAGGCCCGCTGCATGAATGAAGAGTAAATATTGCAGAAAGGGATCAAACCCTGCGAGGCAAGCCCGGCCGAAAAAGTAACGGCATGCTGTTCCGCTATGCCCACATCAAAAGTGCGGTCGGGCATCTTTTCCATCATGATATTCAGGGAAGAACCGGTTGGCATCGCCGGGGTAATCCCGACGATTTTTTCGTTCTGTTCTGCCAGTTCGAGAAGCGTGATCCCGAATACGTCCTGATATTTCGGGGGAAACCCGTCTTCCTGTTCCTCGAGTATTTCCCCGGTGATGCGGTCGAATTTGCCGGGAGCGTGAAAGGCGGTCTGGTGGAGTTCCGCCTGTTCAAATCCTTTCCCTTTCCGGGTGAGGACATGCAGGATTTTAGGACCGTTGATATTTTGCATGTCTTTCAGGATCTTCACGAGGCGAATGACATCATGCCCGTCGACCGGTCCGAAATATCTGAAATTAAGAGCCTCGAACAGGTTGCTCTGCTTGAGGATCATGTGTTTAATGGCGTTTTGGAGGGTCTGAGCCATCCGACGGGCATCGGGTCCGATCTTACTGAGCTTGCCGAGCATTTTCCAGGAATCATCCTTGAACCGGTTCCAGTAGCGCGAGGTGGTGATATCCATGAGGTAATCCTTTATGGCCCCGCGGTTAGGATCGATAGCCATATTGTTGTCATTCAGGATTACCAGCAGGTTTGACCTTTCTATCCCGGCATTGTTCAGGCCTTCGAAAGCCATTCCTCCCGTCAGGGCACCATCACCGATGATGGCAACGGTTCGTCTGTCGGTTTCGCCTTTCCGGTCAGCCGCGACAGCCATCCCGAGAGCCGCTGAAATGGAGGTTGAGGCATGGCCGGTCCCGAATGAATCATATTCGCTTTCCGACATTTTCGGAAAGCCGCTGATTCCATTCAGTTTCCGGTTGGTATCAAACACGTCCCTGCGCCCGGTCAGGATTTTATGACCATAGGCCTGATGGCCTACATCCCAGATGATCTGGTCATAAGGAGCGTTGTAAGTGTAGTGGAGGGCAACTGTCAGGTCGACGACCCCCAGGCTGGCACCGAAATGGCCCGGATTGCAGGAGACCTCGTCAATGATGAATTCCCTGAGTTCGGAGCAAACCTGCACCAGGTCGGCCTCTTTCAGTTTTTTGAGGTCGGCCGGGCTGTTAATGGCACTCAGCAGGGGAAACTTTTTCTCGTCCATACACGCGATTTACCGCACAAGCCGTCAGATCGTCATTATGTCTTTCTCCTTCGCGGCCAGGCGTTCATCAACCAGCCGGATATACTTGTCGGTCATCTCCTGAACCTGGTGCTCGGCATCCTTTTCAAGATCTTCCGACAATCCGTCCTTGACCAGTTTCTTGAGCTGATCGTTGCTTTCGCGGCGCGCATTGCGTATACCCACCCGGCTGTTCTCTCCTTCGGTCCTGACCCGCTTGACCAGTTCTCGACGCCGCTCTTCGGTGAGCATCGGGATATTGATCCGGATGATCTCTCCGTTGTTCATGGGGGTCAATCCGAGATTGGCGGCGAGAATGGCTTTTTCGATGGGATCAATCATGTTTTTTTCCCATGGCTGGATAGTCAGGGTGCGGGAATCGGGGGTGGTGATGTTGGAAATCTGGTTGAGCGGAGCTGGTGTGCCATAATAGTTTACCATGATTCCGTCGAGCATGTGCACATTGGCCCTTCCGGCACGGATTTTTGAAAGCTCGTTCTCCAGGAATTTCAGCGTCCGCTGCATTTTGTCCTCGCTGTCCATAAGGATCAGGTCCACTTCATCGTCCATAAGCCGAATTCGTTAACTTTTTGGTGAGTAAAAATAGGTTTTAAGAATCAATTCCGGATCACGGTTCCGATATTTTCTCCTGATAGCAGCCGTTCCAGATTGCCCGGCGTATTCATGTCAAAGACGAGGACCGGCAGGTTGTTTTCCTTGCAAAGGGCGAAGGCAGTCTGGTCCATGATCTTCAGGTTCTTATCAATGGCTTCATCAAAAGTCAGGGAATCATAACGAGTGGCTGTTGGATCTTTCTCGGGATCAGCCGAATAGACCCCATCCACCCGCGTGCCTTTCAGGAGTATTTCACAGCCGGTCTCCGCTCCGCGAAGCGCCGCCGTGGTATCGGTGGTAAAGAAGGGATTCCCGGTTCCGCCTGAATAGATGCATATCTCTCCCGCTGCCAGCGCGCGGGTAGCTTTGTCGCGATTCCAGTATTCTGCAACAGGTTCCATGCGGATCGAAGTAAAGAGACGGGAAGGAGTTTTCAGGTTGAGTAATGCTGATTGAAGGGCCAGTCCGTTGATGACCGTTGCCAGCATACCCATGTAATCGCCCTTGACACGGTCGTAGCCGATCCTGGATCCGGCGAGACCCCGGAAGATGTTGCCGCCACCGATCACCAGGCCGATTTCGGCTCCCATTTTCCGTATTCGGGCTATCTGAGCGGCAAAACTTTCAAGCCGGGTGGCGTCTATGCCGTGCGATGCCTGCCCCAGGAGGGACTCTCCCGAAAGTTTGAGCAGGATTCTCTTGTACTTTAACATGGCTGAAGCATAATGTTTCCGAAAGATAAAAAAAATCCCGGCGAGAGCCGGGATATTATAGTCTGCCGGAACTGTATCCGGGGTTCCTTGTCAGTCGTTTAGGGTGAACCTTACAAAGTCAAGCACGGTCAGCTCCTTGTCGTTATGGGCCAGGTAGTCGGCCACCGTGATCTTGTGATCCTTGATGAAATCCTGGCTTAACAGGGTGCTTTCCTTGAAATACTTGGCCAGCTTGCCCTGTGCTATCTTGTCAACAATGGCTTCCGGCTTGCCTTCTTGAAGTGCCTGGGCCCTGCCGATCTCAAGTTCCTTGTCGATAATGTTCTGGGGCACGCAGTCCTTGGTAACGGCTACAGGAGCCATTGCGGCAACCTGCATGGCCACATCCCTGGCAACCTGTATATCGGCAACCCGTTTATTCAGGCTCACCAGGGTAGCCAGGCGGTTGCCGGGATGGATGTACGGAATGACCATGGGAGACTCGAGTGACCGGAAAAATGACAATTCGACTTTCTCGCCGGTAACCCCTGTCAGGTTGGTGACTTCGCTGTCAATCGTGTGGCCTCCGATAACCAACTGCTTGAGGGCGTCGAGGCTTGCAGGCCTGGATGCCAGGGCTGCGTCAGCGATGGCGTGGGCCTTTTTAACGAAATCCTCGTTTTTGGCCACAAAATCCGTTTCGCAGTTGAGTACGATCAGAACACCGAAAGTGTTGTCACCATTGGTTTTGGCGATTACGGCACCTTCAGCGGCTACGCGGCCTGCACGTTTGGAGGCAATTTTCTGTCCTTTTTTCCGGAGGATATCAATAGCCAGATCAAAATCACCATTGGTCTCGGTCAGGGCCTGTTTGCAGTCCATCATGCCCGCACCGGTCATTTGACGCAGTTTGGCTACGTCAGCAGCTTTAATGTCAGCCATGTCTTTTATGTTAATTGGTTTTCTGATTCTGCCTCGGCACTCTCTTCCGCCTGAGGTTTGGCGATCCGTCTGCGGGCGGTTTTCCTGACCGGAACGGATTCCTCTTTTTCTTCCTCCTCCGGTTCGGTTTTCTTCGGTTTAACGGTGGCTTCCTTGTCCTTCTCGGCTTTGCGTTCGTTAAGACCTTCTTCAATAGCCTGGCATATGATGTCCGTGATCAGGAAAATGGATTTGGAGGCATCGTCGTTGGCGGGAATGGTAAAATCGATTTTTTCAGGATCGGAATTGGTATCCACCATCCCGAAAACCGGGATATTGAGTTTACGGGCCTCGTTGACGGCAATGTGCTCTTTGGTCACGTCAACCACAAACAGGGCGGCCGGCAGGCGGGTGAGGTCCTTGATGCTTCCCAGCAGTTTTTCAAGCTTGGCGCGCTGGCGCGAAACCTGAAGGCGTTCACGCTTGGAAAGGTGGTCAAAGGTGCCATCGGTCGACATTTTATCGATCGAGATCATCTTCTTGACAGCTTTCCTGACGGTCGGGAAATTGGTGAGCATGCCGCCCGACCAGCGTTCCGTGACGTAAGGCATGCCGGTTTTGGCAACCCTTTCGGCAACGATTTCCTTTGCCTGTTTTTTTGTGGCTACAAAAAGGATCTTGCGTCCCGATTTGGAGATCCGCTTCATCGCCTCGGCAGCTTCGTCAATCTTCTGGGCTGTCTTGTGAAGGTCAATGATGTGAATGCCGTTCTTCTCCATGAAGATGTACGGCGCCATGTTGGGATTCCATTTGCGTCTCAGATGGCCGAAATGGACACCGGCATCGAGTAATTCCTGAAAATTTGTTCTGGGCATTTGTTATGTTCTTAGTTTACATTCTGTTTCGGCAACCTGCCGGTAGTTCCGCGTGCTTACGCTAACGGAAGTCCTTCAGGTTTAGATACTAAACTAAACTCTGACAGAGGGAGTCCTAGCGTTTGGAGAATTGGAAACGCCTGCGGGCTCCCGGCTGGCCGGGTTTCTTCCGTTCAACCACTCTCGGGTCACGGGTGAGAAATCCACCGGCGCGCAGGGTCTTTTTGCATTCAGGATCGATCTGGACCAGGGCGCGGGCGATAGCCAGGCGAAGGGCTTCGGCCTGTCCCTTGATCCCACCGCCGTCGAGATGAGCCCGGATATCATATTTTCCGGCTACTTCGAGGATGGTCAGCGGCTGGGTAACGATAAACCGAAGCTGGTTGACGGGAAAATAGTCTGCCAGATCCCTTTGATTGATGGTGATCTGCCCTTTGCCTTCGTTTACTATCACGCGGGCAATAGCCGATTTCCTTCTTCCGATAGCGTTGATCATTTCCATGAATACTGTATCCTGTTATTTTATTTCTACTGTTTTCGGTTTCTGTGCCTCATGGGGATGCTTGCTTCCGGCATACACATGAAGGTTCCTGAAAAGTTCATTTCCCAGCCGGTTTTTTGGAAGCATCCCGCGGACAGCATGTTCAACCAGCAAAGCCGGATTCTTGGCTTTCATAGCGGCGGGAGTGATTTCTTTCTGGCCTCCGGGATAACCGGTGTAACTGAAATGAATCCTGTTGTTCATTTTGTTGCCCGTCAGGCGGACTTTTTCGGCGTTGATCACGATGACATGGTCCCCGCAATCCACGTGGGGGGTAAAACTGGGCTTGTGCTTGCCCCGGAGAATGTTTGCTACCTGGGTGGATAAACGCCCCAGCACGGCATTGGTTGCATCGATCACCACCCATTCCTTTACGACCGTTGCCTTGTTGGCAGAAAGGGTCTTATAGCTTAACGTATTCACAGTAATCCGCCTGTTTATTTTAATTATACTGATCCTTCATCCGGCGCTACGCGCCCCGAACGAACGGGAGTGCAAAAATACAATTATTTTTTTTCTCACCAAGTTTATCAACCACTATTTTATTGAAAACTCGGTATTTGACAATAGGAGCGACAACATCCCGTGTTATTAGAAGCGGCCGACGGAAACGGCTATCTGGCGGGTGATCTCAAGGGCTGAATAACCTTCCTCCAGGCTGGAAAGCGGTGGCTGGTTTTTCTCAAGCGTACGGATAAAACTGATGCACTGCCGTGCGGTCTCTTCGTTCCTGCCGTTTTCATCCGCCGGATTGCCCGGGATATCGGGATTCTGGGGCCATATCCGGTGCCGTATCCATGCACCTTCCGAGAGGGTGCTGAGCTGGCTCGTGCCCCCCGAAAGGTCAATCTTGATAACGCCCGATTCCTGGATAATCTCGATTTCACGCAGAGGCTCCGGGATTCCCTGACGGATGGCCAGGCTGATCATGGAACCGTTATGAAACTCCGTCCGGGTGTCAATCTGGAACAAACGGCCTGATTCCAGGAAGGAGGCATGGGTCCTGACTTTCCTTACCAGGCTTCCCGCAAGCCCCAGCACCAGGTCGAGATCGGCCAATATCTCGTTGAAAATAAGATAGCTGTCTTCTTTTTCCCGAAAACCGGGCAGGTGGTGCTTGACCCGGATGTGCTGCGGATGGCTGACCCAGTCGAGGGTGCTCCGGAAAACCGGCCGGTGTCGTTCCGCGTGTCCGACCTGAACCTGAACATGGGCTTCGTGGGCCAGTTTGACCAGGCATTCAGCCTGGTCGGTAAAATCCGAAACCGGGAAACCCAGCGACAGGTGGCGGGAGCGACGGATCACGGTGATGGCTTCATCCATCCCGGCATTCAGCTTTTCAGGGATCCAGACAAGATCGGAACGGTCGATCAGCCGGCACGTATCGTCCGGGGTGACCGCCAACGGATTGATCCAGCCCGCTACCCGGGAACCGCTGGCTTCGGCAAGCCCGGCAAGGGTGTCGGACCATTCCCGGCCTGTAGCCAATATTCCGACCGCATACATCGTTTATTATACAAATTAACCGGATTTCACTGCGATTTCGGGATCAAATCCGGACAACTTATGAGAACCTGCCTGTGGAAAACCTAAATTTGGCCAGCATATGATATGATGAACCAGGATCTCATCCGGAAAAACCTGACATTCAGGAACGCTTACCTGTTGATCCTGCTGATCCTGCTCGGCAGCCTTCCTTTGTCAAAATACCTGGCCAGCGCTTCCATGATCGCCCTGGCAGCGGTGTGGATTCTGGAGGGTGATTTCCGGACCAAATGGGGACGCCTGCGAAGCCGTCCCGCAATCTGGATCTTCCTGTTGCTCTTTGCGGTTCACCTGGCCGGAATGACCTGGACGGATGATCTTTCATTCGGGTTTCATGATCTGAAACTCAAGTTGCCGTTATTGATCCTGCCCGTTGTTCTGGGCACCATCGAGGGACTCAAATCCAGAGAACTGCGCTTTCTCCTGCTGGGTTTTGTGCTCGCGGTCTTCATCGGAACCCTCGTCAGCCTGAGCATCATGCTGGGATTCGGCCCTTCGGAATACAGCACAGACCGGGAAACCAGCCTGTTCATTTCCCATATCCGCTTCGCACTGATGATCGACCTGGCCATCTTCATACTTGGCTATTATATCGTCAACCCCCCTAACGATAACAAAACCTTCTCCTTTCTCCTTTCTCCTTTCTCCTTGTTCCTGGTTGTCTTCCTTCTCCTCTTCAAGTCCCTCACCGGCCTGGTTGTCCTCTTCCTTGGCGGTATGTTTCTCGCCGTCCGCTGGGCGTTCAGGCAGAAAGACCTACTGGTTCGCTGGTTTGTTATCGTGGGTGTCGCCACTCTTCCCGTTATGGCGGCTTTTTACCTTTCGCGGCAGTATAATCTCTTCTATACCGCAAAGGATGACCTGGAAAACCTGGATCCGTCGACCGCAAAAGGAAATCCTTACTGGCATGATCTTTCCAACCCGATGACCGAGAACGGCTGGAGGGTGGGGTTCTACCAGTGCGAAACCGAGATGAGGGAGGCATGGAACCGCATCAGTCCGTTGAATTATGACGGGCTCGATTCCAGGAACCAGGAGGTCAAGCATACCCTGATCCGGTACCTGACCTCACTGGGGTTGAGAAAGGACGCCAATGGGGTTTCACAGTTGACGGCACAGGATATCAGCCTGATTGAAAAGGGTTTTGCCAGTTGTCAATACCGTCATCCAAAACGTCTCAGGGTCAGGATCTATGAGATTATCTGGGAACTTGACCAGTATCGCCACGGGGCTAATCCGAGCGGTCATTCGGTGACCCAGCGGCTGGAATACCTGAAGGCAGGCTGGTCGATATTCAGGGACCACCCGTTGGCCGGAGTCGGGACGGGCGACACGCAAAAGGCCTTTGAGCTGAAATACGAGGAATTGAAATCCCCCCTCGACCCGGCCTGGCGGCTGAGAGCCCACAACCAGTTCCTTTCTTTCTCCATCGCTTTCGGCCTCACCGGACTCATCCTGATCCTCTGCGCCCTGATCCTGCCACCTTTCATGGAACGGAGGACAAACTCCTATTTTATCCTGATGTTCTTTATCGCAGCCTTTCTTTCATTCCTGAACGAAGACACACTCGAAACCCAGGCCGGTGTGGCGTTTTTTGCGGTGTTCTATGCGCTGTTTGTGTTTGCAGGGACTCGTGACTCGTGACTCGTGACTCGTGATTCGTGATTCGTGACTCGTGACTCGTGACTCGTGATTCGTGACTCGTGATTCGTGAATGGATAAAACCTTTTAACTTTATGATTATTACTTTTACCTTTCCTTTTGCCTTTTGCCTTTTGCCTTATGAGCGATTCTGATATCCGGTTCTTAAGCCGCGCCGTCGCCCTGGCCCGTGAAAATGTCGTA
>Ga0136653_10000741_pt1 | contig 17236 bp, 12 predicted proteins | sample LakKivw275mmetaG_FD_94866 | JGI IMG/M metagenome (GOLD analysis project Ga0136653, IMG submission 94866) | Anoxic lake water microbial communities from Lake Kivu, Rwanda to study Microbial Dark Matter (Phase II) - Lake Kivu water 275m metaG... | ecosystem: Environmental > Aquatic > Freshwater >...
TATCGCCGGATACGAGCTCCCGCTCCCCGCATCTGACAAAAAAAGTGCCCTTCACAAAGCTTTTTGCACTGCGGCCCGGGAGGTCGATGGTCAACTTGTAATATAGATTCGTTTTTAACGTCGAATCTATGGCCGGGGTTGGAATCGATGGGTCCGGGCTCTCGAGCTTCGGGGCGCCGAGCCAACGGAGGAACCAAGCCGCGCCCGCCTGATTCAGCTCGTCCACACTCGGCGAAACCTTGGCTCCCTCCGGGTATGGCCTGTACATGTGATCGGCGTTCTTGACCCGGATGAACTCGACCGGGACACCCGCTTTCTTCAGCGCCTCGTGCAGGATTTCCGACTGTTCCATGGGCACCAGCCGGTCGTTCTCGCCGTGAGCGATCAGCATCGGCGGGTCGCCCGAATCGACATAGGTCAACGGACTGGCCAGGCGGGCTAATTCCGCCCGCTCCTTCAGCGGCCCTCCCAGGAACAGGGATTCAGGCGAATCCGGGGCGAAATGGTCCATCTCGCTGGCAACGTATTTACGTTCGTTCATCCGCATGAAATCGGTGGGCCCGAAATGGTCCACAACGGCCTGGACCCGGCTTGAATAGCCTGGGTTTCCCACCCTGCCCTCCAGATACGGATCGCCCCCAGACGTTCCCAGCAAAGCGGCCAGATGACCGCCCGAGGAAAAACCGGTGACGCCGATTTTTTCCGGATCGATATTGTACTTTTCTGCGTTCGCCCGCAGCCAGCGGACGGCCGCCTTGCAATCATGGACCGCGGCCGGGAAGATGGCGATATCGCTGGTGCGGTGGGTGATCGAGACCCCGACGAAGCCGTAGCCGGCCCAAAACTTTGCGTCCTCGACCGTGTTCAGGACTTGCCGCCAGGCGCCGCCCTGGATGTCCATAATGGCCGGGGCCGGGGCGGCCAGGTTGCGCGGCACGGCGATGTCGAGCTTAAGTTCGTGGCCGTCGACGACGGCATACACGACGTCCATTTCCACCGCGATATTCGTGGTCGCCTGCTGCGGAGAATCAGAAGCAAGCGATTGCATATAAGCGGGATAGCTAATCATGGTTAACGCCCAATAACATCGGATAAGCTTTTTCAGTGTCTTCATTCTGGTAATAAAACCTCACTTCAATCCCAATTTGCGATGACTGCGTAAAGTGGCCAGCATCTCGGCCAGCCTTTTTTGCCGGGTTTCCTCTTTTATGGCGCTGGCCACCCAACCGCAGAACAGGCGGCGATAAGAGGGAGCCAGGGTCTGGAAAAAGTCCCGGGCGGGCCGGTCCGCGGCCAAGGCCTCGAAGATGAAGGCCGGAATTTCGAAATTCCGGGCTCGCTTCACGGGCCGGCGCTCAGCCTTTTTAGCGAGCAAAGAGGGATCGATCTTGGTCAGGCCGGCCGGGGTCATGAGTCCGGCGGCGATCATTTTTTTGGCCCGTTCGATATTCAGGCTCGACCAGCGGCTTCTGTTGTTTCGAGGCGTGAATTTCTGGACATACGTCTGCTCATCGCGGCGCTTGAGGATGCTGTCGATCCAGCCGAAACAGATCGCCTCCTCGACGGCGTCGTCATAGGCCAAGCGGGCCTTGCCGGTGTGTCTTTTATGGAAGACGAGCCAGATTTCCTTCTCTGTTTCATGATGGCCTTCGAGCCAGGCCCGCCAGTCGCGGCGCTCCACGACATGCAAAGTCTTCATGTCGTCAGTGTGGGCTTACTTTTCCTTCAGGCTGTCATAAACGAGTTGGACGAGAAGGTCGGCCGGGATGCCCTTCTGCCAGAGCGCGTTGAGATCAGCGGTCGGCTTGGCCGCAAGGATCTCCTTGTCGCTTTTTCCCTCCTTGATCAGGGCCGCAACCCTGTCCCGGACCAACACCAGCATGTCGCGAAAAGCCGCAACTTCGTCGCGCTTCATCGCCGGGCCATGACCGGGGATCACGCGGGTGTCAGCGTCGCACATACGCAGAATTTCATCCACCGCTGCGATCATGCCGTTTATGGATCCACCGTGAGGCACGTCGATATAAGGATACATATGAGAGAAGACAAGGTCGCCGCTGTGTATCACGTTGGCTTTTTGAAAGCGAAACAGCAGGTCAGCGTCGGAATGGGCGTCGGGGATGTGCCGCACCTGCAAAACCTCGTTGTTGAAATAAAGGGTGAGGGAATCGGCGATGGTCAAAACCGGAAGGGCTGGAGCCGGGTAAGGGGGAATGGTGACATCGAGGTCCTTGTGGACTTGCTCTTTGCTCATCCGCTCGCGCGCCGTTTCGTGAGCGATGATCACGGCTCCCTTTTTGCCGAACAGCTCATTGCCCATGACGTGATCGTAGTGCCAGTTGGTGTTGAAAAGAAAGCGCACCGGACCGGGGGAGATGGCCGCCAGGGCTGCCACGATCTTGTCATGAATCTGCGGAAACTGGCTGTCGATGATCAGGATGCCGTCAACGCCGGCGCAGACGCCGATGTTCCCGCCCGCCCCCGTCAGCATGTAAATGTTATCGCCCAATTTCTCGGTGGCGATCGGGATTTTTGCAATATCTTGTTCCTGGGAAAAGGTGAAACCCGCCAGCGCCAATAGAACCGCGAAAATCAGAAGAAGGAATCGTTTACCATTATGAATAGACATGATCACCTCCGCGTGATGCCCAATGTTACGCAAATTCCCCCGGATTTTCAATGTCGTTAAAATGAGCCTCGAGGTTTTCCTTGACTTTTAGCCCTCTAAAACTCATCTTTTTTTTAGAATTAGGAAGGGGAATTTATGGAGAGAAGGAGGGGTGTCATGTCGCCTAAAACTATTTTTATGAACATTTTGGGAATTTTCTGGATTCTATTTTTTGCCGGAACTGGCTTTGCCCAGCTGATCGACCTCTGCGAGTTTAAAGATGTGCAGATCTCTTATCGCCTAAAATATCAAGATTCCATCATTGAAAAAGGTACATATGACATTGAGGCATTAAAAAACCGAACAACGCCCATGATCTATTTAAGAATCAGAAAAGGGAAAAAAATATTATGCCTGGCAGAGGGCGAGAGATTGCAGTATGAGGGAATAGGCATGGATCAAATGGCCAATCCCAAGATTCCCGACAAGCCAAGATTGAAAATAAAAAGAGATCCTGAAGGGAAAAAACTTTCTTTCATTGTTGAAACAGGTAAAGCGGCAAAATTTCCCTTCTACAATTTAAAATTCAGCATGGAGATTATTGGCCCCTGAGGGGACAACCTTTTCCTCCCTTCTTAAGTCCTTATATTTAGATCGCGCACAAGTGAGCCTTTTCGCCGATCGTGCCATCTGGAGGTCCAGCATGTTCAAGAATTATCTCAAGGTCGCCTGGCGCAACTTCTGGAAACACAAGGGCTACTCGTTCATCAACCTGGCCGGCTTCTCCTTGGGAATGGCCTGTTGCGTCATCATCCTCGTCTACGTCCGCCATGAACGGAGCTTCGACAGCTATCATAAGGATATCGATAGGATCTTCCGGATCAGCATGGATATCCGGACGAAAACCGCCAACCGGCTCTTCGCTCCGATCTCCGACACCGCGGGGCCGGCTCTGAAAGCCGACTATCCTCAGGTCGAAGCCGCGGCCCGGGTTTGGCCCCGACAGGGACGCCTCGTCAAGCGCGACGATATCGTAAGCTACGAAGATCTTTTTATGTTCGCCGATCAGAGCCTTTTCGAGGTCCTGACCATTCCCCTGCTCCGGGGGGATTCCCGCGCCGCCCTCGTTCGTCCCGGAACTCTGGTCATCACCGAAAGTCTGGCCCTAAAATACTTCGGCCGTGACGACCCCCTGGGGAAGGTTCTGGATATCAATGACCAAAAATATGAAATCACAGCCATTGCTCAGGACTCCCCCGAAAACACCCATCTTAGGTACGGCCTGATCGCCTCAATGGCGACGATCGAAAACGAAGATATTATGAACAATTGGCATTCGACGATGTTCTACACCTATCTCAAAATCAAGCCGGGCGTCGATTCGGCCGAGTTCTCCAAGCTCATCAGCCGCCTGGCCGACAAATATGTCAAGGCCCGGCTTGACGCCTGGGGTGAGGTCTACCATTATTTCCTTCAACCCGTGCGCGGCCTCCATCTCGCCACACCCCTTCGTTATGAAATCGACCCTCCCTCGAATCCCATCTACTTGACCATCCTGTCGGTCGTCGGCATGTTCACCCTTCTCATCGCCTGTCTGAACTTCATGAACCTGGCCACGGCGCGTTCGATCAACCGGGCACGCGAGGTCGGGCTGCGCAAGGTGGTGGGCGCCGAGAAAAGACAGCTCGTGGGGCAATTCCTGGGCGAAGCCTTTCTTGCCACAATCGCCTCCATGGTGTTGGCCGTTTTATTCGTCAGGGCGACGATTCCCGTCCTGAACGGACTGACAGGCGCTGAACTGCGTTGGCAGTGGCTCTTCTCTCTTTCCGTTCTCGCCATCCTGGCGGGCGGAGCCGTTATCGTCGGCCTGGCGGCCGGTCTCTATCCGGCCGTCGTCTTATCTTCATTCCGCCCTGTCACGGCCCTCCGGGGGGCCTTGGCTCGGGGACGATCGAGCCTCACTCTACGAACCGCTCTGGTCATTATCCAGTTCTCCATCTCGTCAGCCCTCGTCGTCGGCACGTTGTTCATGCACAAACAGTTCCAATTCATGAAGAGTCAACCCCTGGGCTTCGACAAGGAGCAGAAGCTCGTCGTGCCGTTTCGGGGGGGAATCTCCGTGGAAAAAAATTATCCTTTTCTGAAAAATGCCTTCCTCAGTAATGCCTCGATCGAAGGTGCCGCGTTCTCGTCCTCGGTTCCGGGAACAATGGTCTCCAATTTTGCCATCAGACTCGTCGGGGAAGCGGACGACAAAAACCAGTCCATGTTTCATATCTATTTCGACGATGACTTCATTCCCCTCTACGGCATCTCCATGGCCGCCGGCCGGGCCTTCCAAAAGAATATGGCTACTGACGTGGCCGGGGCCTTTCTGATCAACGAGGCCGCCGTCAAGGCCTTCGGCTGGAGCAGGCCCGAAGAAGCCCTGGGCAAGCGCCTGCGAACGGGCTTAGGCAGTCGGGTTCTTCCCATTATCGGCGTAACCAAGGATTTTCATTACCGGGGCCTCCAGGCGCCGGTCGAGCCCCTGGTCATGGAATTCAATCCCGGCAGGTTCTATTTTCTGACCCTTCAGGTCAACACCGCCGGCCTTAAATCCGTCCTTGCTTTTGCCGAAAAGCGATGGAAGGATACGTTCCCGGGGAGGCCTTTTGAGAGCTTCTTCCTGGACGATGCTTTCAACAAACAGTATCAGGCGGACGAGCGGGTCGGCAGGATTTTCGGAATCTTCATGCTCCTCGGGTTGTTCATCGCCTGTCTGGGGCTTTTCGGTCTCGCCTCGTTCACCGCCGAAAGTCGGACTCGGGAGATCGGCATCCGCAAGGTTATGGGAGCCGCGTCTTCGAGGATCGTTTTTCTTCTTAGCAAGCAATTCGCAATCTGGGTTCTGGTCGCCAACTTCATCGCCTGGCCTGCAGCGTACGTGTTCATCCAGCGCTGGCTGAGAAACTTCGCTTTCAGGACGACACTCGGGCCGGCGATTTTCGTCCTGAGCGGGATTATCATCCTGGTAGTCGCCATTCTGACGACGAGTTTCCAGACGGTCAGGGCGGCCTCGGCTAATCCGGCCGACAGCCTGCGCCACGAATGAAAAAGGCCTTGTCCGCTTCCGGACAGCCCCTGTGTCGCCCCCGAACAGTAATCATGTAAAAAAATTGTCCGGCGAATGCGTTTATCCCAGGGATACGGCCTGGCACAATTCTGGCGTATGTAATGACGTCGCATATTGAATATCAGGAGATATGTCATGTCATCCGATACCCTGGTCGCCGCTTCAGCCAAGCCGGTCATCCTCTCCCTCCTCCTCTCGGGGGAAAGCTACGGTTATCAAATCCTTCAGCGGGTCCGTCGCGTTTCGGGCGGCAAGATGAAATGGTCGAGCGCCATGCTCTATCCGGTCTTGCGCCGGATGGAAAAAGAAGGATTGATCCACTCGGAATGGCGGGTGTCCGAGGAAAACCGGATGAGGAAGTATTATCGACTCACCGATTCGGGCCGGAAAGAGTTTGAAATCGAAAAAGCCCGCTGGGTCAACGTCCAAAGCGCCCTCCGGAAGATCTGGGCCGCGGCCCAGGCGGCAGATTGACCGGCGGTGAGGACGAACATGTTCGACCTGGATAAAGCCATCTGGGCGTGGAAGAAGGACCTAGCCAAGAACCCGGCCCTCGAGGATACGTATATTTCAGAACTCGAGGCGGTCCTGCGCGACGAGGTGGCGGACCTCGTTCGGGGAGGCGAGGGCACGGAAGAGGCCTTCCGGCGGGCCTCCTCCGGGATGGGGGAGTCCCGAGCGATCGGCGTGGAATTCGCCAAGGTCCGGCCGGCCCTACGACAGGGAAGGCTCGCCCAGCTGAGCGCGCGGCTCATGCCCTCGCTTGTCGGGAACTACATCCGCGTTGCTCTGCGGAAAATCCGGCGCCAGAAGGGCTATTCCATCATCAACATCGCCGGCCTAGCCGTTGGCTTGGCTTGCTCCATCCTGATGATGCTCTGGGTCCGGGACGACCTGAGCTTCGACCGTTTTCATGCCAACCGGGACTCAATCTACCGAGTCATCACGGAAACGAAGAGCCAAACCGCCGTCACCCTCGACGCCCGGGCGCCAACCCCCACCGGCCCGGCCATCAAAGCCGAATTCCCCGAGGTCCTGGAGTTCTGCCGCTACAGGACAAACAACACCTACGGGATCAGGCTGGCTGACAAGGCCATATACGACGCCTCAATCGGCATCGCCGACCCGTCCTTCTTCACCATGTTCACCTTCCCCTTCCTCAAAGGCGACCCCAAGACGGCTCTCCAGGGGCTGCGGTCGGTGGTGATCACGGAAAGCCTGGCCCGCACATTTTTCGGCGACGAGGACCCGATGGGCAAGCTCCTGACCATCACGCGCGACCCTTACACCGTGACAGGTGTCATCCGGGACGTGCCGGAGAACTCCCATCTCCGTTTCGTCTGCGTCATCCCCATCGTCAACATGCACGAGTACCACCACGTCCAATTCGACAACTGGAACAGCATGTTTTTCTACGCCTATATCCGGCTGGCGCCCAAGGCCGCGCCGGCCGAGACCGCGGCCAAGATTTCCGGCCTGATCCGAAAGAGCCTGAACAAGCCGAACGTCGCCTTCAGCCTCCAGCCTCTGAAGGACGTCCATCTGAGGTCGGACTTCGCCTTCGACTTTGATAATTACGCCCAAGGAAGCGCCTCGATTCTCACTCTGTTCTCGATCGCCGCCGCGGCCATCCTGCTCCTGGCCTGCATCAACTTCATGAACCTGGCCACGGCTCGCTCGGCCAACCGGGGGAAAGAGGTCGGCCTACGCAAGGTCACCGGAGCTCGGCGGTCTGACATCGTCAAGCAGTTCCTCGGCGAGTCGGTCGTCCTGTCCTTGGCCGGCCTTGTCCTAGCCCTGCTCATGCTCTGGGCCGTCCTGCCCTTTTTCAATAGTTTGGCCGGCAAACAACTGGTCTTCGCCCGCCTGCTCGATCCAGGAATCCTGGCGACCGTTCTCAGCATCACCATTCTGGCCGGGCTTCTCGCGGGCAGCTATCCGGCCCTGTACCTGGCAGGGTTCGAGCCCGTCCAGGTTCTCCGGGGCACGTTCCTGGGCGGCGAGCAGGGTCAGGCGGTTTTGCGGAAGAGTCTCGTCGTCTTCCAGTTCACGCTGACGGTCTTTTTCGTCATCGGGACCATCATTGTGGATAAACAGCTCAAATTCATCCGGACGAAGAACCTCGGCATCGACACGCACCTGGTCGTATCGACCACCGTGCGGTCCGAGGCGCAAGCAGAGGCCGTTCTGGCCGACCCGCGGATTTTGAGCGCGACCCAATCGGTTCCGACCGGTCAAACCTTGAGGGCGCTCTTCGACATCTCCTGGGAGGGCCGCAGCCCCGACGATCGAACACCGTTCTTTCCCCTAAAGTGCGACCCTGAATATCTCAAGACGTTCCGGATCGAGATGGCCGAGGGCCGCTTCTTCTCCAGGCAAACGGCCTCCGACCGGACGGACTCCGTGGTCGTCAACGAAACGGCGGCCCGGGTCATGGGCACGGGCTCGCCGCTGGGAAAGCGGTTGACGGTGACCGGGCCGGACCACCAGGGGATGCCCGAAACAAAAACCTTCACCGTCATCGGCGTCATGAGGGATTTTCACCAGAGTTCCCTGCACCAGGCCATCGAGCCCATGGTTTTCACCTGGGACGGCGATCAAATGCCGTGGTTCAATCTCCGGATCAGCCCCGTGGGCATCGCTGAAACCATGAAATTCCTTGAAAAGACGTGGAAGGCGTTCGTTCCGGATTATCCCTCCGACTTCTGGTTCCTCGACGACAGGATCAACACGTTCTACCAAGAGGACCGCCGGACCCGGTCGATCCTAGGCGTGTTCACGGTCCTGGCGCTCTTTACGGCCTGCCTCGGCCTCGTCGGCCTGGCCTCGTTCATCGCCGAAAAAAGGACGAAAGAGATCGGCATCCGCAAAGTCCTCGGGGCCTCGGCCGGTGGGCTGATCTTGATGCAAAGCCGGGAATTCCTGGGCTGGGTTCTGGCGGCCAACGCCATCTCCCTGCCGGCGGCTTATTTCGCGGCCGGACGTTGGCTGCAAGAATTTGCCTATCACGTCCGTCCCGGAATCGGGCCGGCGGCGATTGCGGCCGCTTTCTCGCTTGGAATCGCCTTTTTGTCTGTCGGCTACAAGGCCGTGCAAGCCGCTCAGGCGAACCCCGTCGATTCGCTGCGGTACGAATAAAGGTGAACAGCCAAAGTCCATGGGTCCATTCGAGCAGAAAAAACGTCTGCATTTCTCACTTTTAAGTTTCAAAGATAGGCGGTCGATCGAAGCAAAAATTTCCAGAGGGGGGCGATCTGGATGGTTTGATTCTGGACCCTTTCCTCTGCTTCGATATTCTGCGAAACAACGATAACCTTTTTAGTTTTTGGATAGCTGCGCAGAAAGAGCTTAATTCCAGCCACCCTCTTGTCATGCCAATCAAACGAGGCGACGTACTTGACCTCAATAGGAAGCGGATGATTCGGGCTGCCGGTAACAAAGTCAACTTCCCTTTCGCTTTCGGCATAATACCCACAAGCAATACCCCTTCGCTTAAGCTCCATATAGGCAGCGTTCTCTGCTTGAGCCCCCTTGTCTTCGTGACCTGAAATGAGAGCTTTTATCCCTGTATCCCAGAGATAAATCTTTTTGGCGGCATACACTTTTTCGGACCAGGACGACGTCCATTTCTCGAGAGAAGAAACAAGGAAGGCTGATTCGAGATAGCTGATATATTCCTTGACCGTATCTACGCTGAGGTCCAGGACTCGACTCAATTTATGGAAGCTTGTCCGCGAGCCTACGGAGGATGCGATCAGTTGGAATAGGTTCCTAAGAGCAAAAGGCTTCTTGATCGGAAAAAGACGGATCAAGTCCCTGGCCATAATATCTTCAAGTAGATTTCCCAGGTATTCGATCGACGGGTGGAGCACATGCTCGGGATAGCCTCCTACTTGCAGGTACTCCTCTACAAGGCGCTCATATTTGTAATCCTCTGAAAAACTTGGCGGTCCCCCTCTAAAAAGAATGAATTCCGAAAAACTTAAGGGATAAACCGGGGTGACAATCTGCCTTCCTGTGAGCTTCCCACCCTGGCTTTTGATAAGAGAAGCAGTCGATCCAGTGCAAAATATTTTTACCGATTCGAGATCACAAAGAGCTTTCAGCTCGATCTCCCAATTGGGGCTTTCTTGGACCTCATCAAGAAAAAGAAAAAGCTTCTTTTGACGGTCATGAAGAAAGAATTTCCGCATTTCCTTCAAGTGATTTGAGATTGGCTTCCCGGACAAGGCCGGATGATCAAGGGCGAGATAATAGACATTTTTGGCATCCTCACCTTTCTGGAGAAGCTCTTTGATCAATTGCTTGAGAAGGGTCGTTTTGCCCACGCGACGGCTTCCAACCAGGATCTCGATCTGTTTCCGATCCAGAAATTTAGCGAGTCTCTCGACATAAGCTGGACGACTAATGCCAGACTCGAGGGCTTTCCCTTCCCACCAGGGATTTAAAGCTAGGTGAATCGCGTCCATGAAAACATAATAGATTTAATCGAAATAATTGTCAAATAATTTCGATTATAGTCGAAAGTATTAATTTTATGCTTCCCTTTCTCAGACAGCACAAGAAAGGAGGTGCTCCAGAGGGCAGCGGCTTGGGGCCAGGAGCTATATCCTGCTGAAGCCAGGCATGCGTGGGCTGGGAACCGGGAGGGTCTCCGCGAGCCGCACGACTATATTTGTACGCGATATCGTGTATAATATGATCAACAAAGCCTAGACTACTTTGGGGGTAGCCATGGGCAAGAAACGAGCTCAAAACAGGGTACATCCTTCGGCGATGAGATACGCTTCTCTTGTGGAACGAAGCAACGACGGCATCATCATCATCGAGGACGGCCGGCTGATCTATGTCAATCCCAGGATGACAGAAATGGCCGGCTATTCTTCAGATGAAGTCCTGGGCAAACCCTTCCTGGATTTTGTCTCACCCGACTATAGGGCGCTTATCGCTGATAGATATCGAAGGAGGCTGGCCGGGGAGAACGTGCCGGACAGATACGAAGCCGGCTTGCTTAACAAAAGCGGCGCAAGAATACCGATTGAGGTTAATTCCAGCCTGAGTAAAGAAGGGGCAAAGACGGTCATCATAGGAATTGTCCAGGATATTTCCGAGCGCAAGAAGGCGGAAGAGCAATTGCTAGCCAGTGAAGCCAGCTACAGAGATCTGGCTGAAAGCATCACGGATCTCTTTTTTGCTTTGGACAAAGATTTGAAGTACACCTATTGGAACAAGGCGTCAGAAGAACTGACGGGGATTCCCGCCAAAGATGCGATAGGAAAAAACGTCTATGACCTCTTCCCCGACAATGAATCCACGAGGAGGGCGGCCAAACTGTATCAGACTGTGATCAGAACCGGACAGCCGGGAAGGATGGTTAATGAAGCCCACCTGTATGGCAAGGACTTCTTTTTTGAAATCAATGCCTATCCCACAGGAGACGGCTTGTCTGTTTTTGTGAAGGACGTTACAGAGCGCAGGCGAATAGAAGAAGCGCTTCACGAATCCGAGGCAAAACACCGCTCACTCTTTGAGAACAGCTTTGACGCCATCCTCCTGACAATTCCGGACGGTCGGATCTTGTCAGCCAACGCGGCGGCCTGCCGCATGTTCGGCAGAAGCGAGCAGGAAATCTGCCAGGTTGGCAGGAATGGATTGTTGGATTTAGCCGACCCGCGTTTGGCGACGGCACTGGAGGAACGAAAACGAACGGGGAAGTTTAAAGGCGAGCTGACATTTGTGCGCAAGGATGGCGCCAAGTTCACTGGAGAGCTGACTTCTGCTGTATTCCTGGATAACGAGGGAAACCCCAAGACCAGCATGATCATTAGCGACATCACCGAGCGAAAAAAAACAGAAGAGACGTTAAGGCAAAATGAAGAATTCCTTAAAAACGTCATCGAACAAACTCCAAATCCCATGTGGATATCAGACAGTCAAGGGACCGTCATAAGGATGAACCAAGCGCTCCGGGACCTGCTAAAAGTCACCGACGAAGAGATTGTCGGGAAATACAATGTCCTGAATGACCAGCAAATAGCCAAGCAAGGCCTAGCTCATCTGGTCGAGAGCGTATTCAGTGAAGGCAAAACCGTCAATTTCACTATTGACTACGACACCGGAAAAGAGAAGCAACTTCAATTAGCGGAAAAGACGCATCTGGTCCTTGATATCGTGATATCCGCAATAAAAGGCAAAGACGGAAAGGTCATCAATGCTATTTGTCAGCATAAGGACATCACCGAACAAGAACAGGCCAAAGAGAAACTTAAGGCGAGCGAGCAGCAATATCGCACCTTGATCGCCGCCTCTCCCGACGGTGTTGGCATCATGGGAACCAATGGACGTATCGGCTTCGTTTCACAAAAAATGGCAAGTCTGTTCGGTTATGAAGATGAAAGCAAGCTGGTTGGTCAATCGCCTCTTGAACTAACGGCACCGGACGACCGCGAAAAGGTGAGCACGAACCTTGGCCTCACATTCATGGAAGGCCATTCCGGTCCCGACCAGTATCGCATGCTGAGGGAGGATGGATCATCGTTTTGGGGCGAAGTCAATTCATCCATCATCAAAGATAAAAACGGAAGCCCCGTCGCAATGATTGTCACCATTCGCGACATCACCGAGCGCAAGCAGGCAGAGGAAAAGTTGGCTGAGGAAATGACCCGAAGGGTTGCCCTATTCGAGCAAACTCCTTCCGGTATCGTCATTATTGACCCGTCAACGATGTGCATCCTGGAGTTCAACACCGTCGCTCACCAGAGACTCGGCTATACCCGCGAGGAGTTCGCCAAGCTGGCCATCATGGATATTGAGGCCAAGGAGACGGCCGCAGAAACCGCCGCCCAGATTGCACGAGTCCTCAAGGATGGCAGGGTGGAGTTTGACACCCTTCATCGCACCAAACAGGGTAAGATCCGCAATATTCATGTCATTGCGCAAACAGTGAATATTGCCGGAGAAATGATTTATCAGGCTATCTGGCAAGACATTACGGATCAAAAAAACGCCCAGGAAAAAGTGCTAAATTCTATGAAGTCCACGATCGCGGCCATGGCTATGACCACGGAAATGAGGGACCCCTACACCGCCGGTCATCAAGAACGCGTGACCACGCTTGCCTGTGCCATAGCCAAAGAAATGGGATTGCCGCAGGATGAGATTGAAGGCCTGCGCATGGCCGGCATCGTCCATGATATCGGCAAGATACGCGTGCCAGCGGAAATCCTGGCTAAGCCCGGCAGCTTGACCGACCTGGAACTCAGCCTAATCAAGATCCACCCGCAAGCTGGATACGAGGTATTGAAGGATATCGAATTCCCCTGGCCCATCGCCCAAGCCGTTCTCCAGCACCACGAGAGACTGGATGGGTCGGGGTACCCCAAGGGCCTAAAGGGTGACGACATCATTCTGGAAGCCAGAATCTTGGCGGTCTCCGACGTGGTTGAGGCCATGGCCTCTCATCGTCCTTTCCGGGCCGCAATCGGCATAGAACAGGCTTTGGAAGAAATAAGCCAACTCAAGGGCTCTCTCTATGACGCCGATGTTGTAGACGCTTGCCTAAGGCTTTTTAAAGAAAAGGGATTCAAGTTCGAAATATAAAGCAGATTCCGTTCGCTACGAATAAGAAAAATTACGTGGCCTTGGAGAAGCGCTTGCTTTCCATCGGCCCCCTGAAGATCAGAACCTGGGGGACGGCCGGCCGGGCACCCTTGGCAGCAAGAAGGGCAGCCAGGGACGGGAAGCCCCAATCCCGGGCGACATCTAGCGCCGTCAAGCCCCCGTTGTCAGCCGCGTTGGGATCCGCTCCTTTTTCAAGCAGGGCCGAAACGGCCTCGTCCAGCCCTTTTTCGACGGCTAAATGGAGAGCCGTCCTCCCCAAAACATCCTTGGCGTTGGCATCGGCACCCTTGGAGATCGATTCGACAGCCAAAGAGGTCAAGCCACCCCGAAGGTAACTGAGAAGGATGGAATCTCCATTCAGGCTCGGCCGGGCCGGGTCGGCGCCCTGTTCGAGCAGGGATTTCACCAGGCCGGCATTGCCTTGCGACGCGGCGATATGGAGGAGCGTCGATCCTTCCGGCCCCTTGATGTCGTAATGCCCCAGTCTCAACAAGGTCTCCATGACGGCCGTCTTGTTCCTCAGAACGGCATAATCGAGCGGAGTCCGATTCTGGCTATCCCTCAAGGAAAGATTCGCTCCATGCTTAATCAGGAACTCGACAACTGCGGGATGCCCCTCGCGCGCAGCATAATGGACCGGGGATCGGCCATACGTATCCTGGTATTGCACGACGGCGCCCTTGGAAGCGAGGAGCTCGACGATCTGCTCGAATCCAGCATAAGCCGCATAAAGGAGAGGCGTCTGGCGGCTCGTATTGCGGACGTCCAAGGCCGCCCCGCTCTCCAGAAGCAGGCGGACGATCGGAAGCCCAGCCCCCTCGCCGCGACGGCATCCCGCCGCTAAATGAAGGGCCGTATCGCCCTCGGCGTTCGCGGCCTCGATGAGCTTGATGTCCGCCTTGAGAAATCGCGTCACAGCCTCCAGGTCTCCACGCTCGGCGGCTTCCAGGATGGTGGCCGGCGCGGTTTGCTGGGCCGAGGCCGACAGGACACAAGCGATTAAGATTAAAAAGAGGCAGATTCGATGCTTCATGGCCATCTCCTCCTAAATCGGGATGTAATATTAGAAAACAGCAAGTTGCGTGCCAGTTCCCCCATATAATTTATTGATTTCACATGAATCTTTTTATATGGTGTCCTCAGGAATATGGTCCGTGGGAGGGAAAGCAGTCATCTGAAGTGATCGAAGCCGCGGCGGCCCAGGGAGGCGGGCAGGCCTGAGCGGTGGTAGGACAATCCCTTCCGAGGCGGCGAAATCTCCCCGATGGCCCAAAGGGGCCGGCCGAAGCGCCGCCGAAAACCGGATGCGATCGCAGGAAAGAGGGCCGGGGAGATCGTCGCCAGCAGGCAATAATCTTCTCCGCCCGAGGCGGCGATTTCATAGAAATTCCAGCCGTATTTCGCGGCGCATCGGCGGAGCGGCTTCGACAAAGGCAAGCTCGCCAAATCGACGAAGGCGCCGCAGCGCGAGCGCTCCATGATCCGATGCAAATCGGAGTCAATCCCGTCGGACACGTCCATCATCGCCGTTACTCCGGGCCGGGCAGCGAGCCAGACTCCTTCGGCCAAGTGAGCACGCGGCCGGTGATGGGCGCGGACGAGGAAATTCTCATCGCGTCCGCGCCGCCGCTTTTCGAGCAAGACGCGGAGCCCCCCTCCCGAGTCTCCCAAATGACCCGTAACGACGATCGTATCGCCCGGCCTCGCCCCCGAGCGATATTTGATCCGGTCAGCCCGGATCGTCCCCAGGACGGCAATGTTGATGATGAGACGATCCGGAGATTTCGTCGTATCGCCTCCGATGAGGCATACGCCCGCGGCCTCGGCGCAACGGGCGAGCCCACCGAAAAAGGCATCGATTTCTTCGACCCTGACCTGGGCGGGAATCCCCAAGGAGAGGAAGGCCCAGCGCGGCCGGCCGCCCATGGCGGCAATGTCGCTCAGGTTGACGGCCAGAGACTTGTCGCCCAGATCGCCGGGCGATATCGCCGCTCGTAAAAAATGGCTGCCCTCGACAAGCATGTCCGTCGTCACCAAGAGACGCTGACCCCTCTTCCAGGGAAGGACCGCGCAATCGTCACCGATCCCGACGACGTCTTTCGGCAGGTTCTTCAAGAAGGCCGGGGAGAAGCGGGCGATCAGCCCGAACTCGCCGATTTGAGAAAGCCTCATGACCGGACTCCTTCTTTTGCCCGCCGATGGCGGTCGACGATCTCCCGGAGACGGCGGGCCGCTTGCTCCGGATTCGGAGCGGCGCAAATCGCCGAGACGACGGCGATCCCGTCGGCCCCCGCTTCGAGCGCGGACGCGGCGTTCGTCCCGTTAATCCCGCCGATGGCGACAAGCCTTTTGGAGACGACGGACCTGAGCTTCCGCAATCCTTCCATCCCCCAGGCGGGGCCGGTATCGGTCTTGGTCGGGGTGGGGAAAATCGGGCTGACGCCCAGATAGTCGACCTCGAGTCGTTCGGCGGCCCTCGCCTGGGCCATCGTCTCGACGGTAAGACCGATAATCGCCTTGCGACCGAGCAGCCGGCGCGCGTCCGCCGGGGCCATGTCGCTCTGGCCGAGATGGACGCCGTCGGCACAAACGGCCAAGGCCACGTCCACCCGGTCGTTGATGAGAAGGGGTATGCGGCGAGGCCGCACGATATCGAGGACGCGCCGGCCCAGGTCGATAAAATCGCGAAGGGGGGCGTCTTTCTCACGAAGCTGGACAATGGTTGCGCCTCCCTCGACGGCCTCCTCGACAACCTCGGCCAGGGACCGTTTTCCCGACAACGGCCTGTCCGTGACCAGCATCAGGCCGGGGTCGAAATCGAGGCCGTATGTCATGCCGACTCAACCTTCAAGCGCGAGGCGATGTCGTCCTCGCTGAGGGCAAAAAGGGCGTCGAGAAAATGCATCTGGAAGCTGCCCGGGCCCGAGGCCTTTACGGCCGCGATCTCGCCGGCGATGCCCATCACGGCCATGGCGTGGGCGGCCGCGCGGAGCGGTGAAGGATTGACGGCCGCAAACGCGCCGGTTAGGGCAGTTGCCGTGCAGCCCAAGCCGGTGACTTTGGGCATCATGGGGTGGCCGTTGGCAACCCTGATGACGTCTTTTTCCTGAACGATGACGTCCACCGGACCGCTGATGCTGACCGCGCAGCCGCGAGCGCGGCTGATTGTCCGGGCGGCCTCAAGGGCGGCCTCCGCTCCGTGGCGGCTGTCCACACCCTTGGTCTCCCCTTTGGCCTTCTCAAGAGCCAAAATCTCAGAGCCGTTTCCCCTGACAATCGTTGGGTGCCCTTCAGCCAGGAAGCGGCGGGCGGTCTCGGTCCGGAGGCTGGTTGCCCCGGCCCCCACGGGATCGAAAACAATGGGAATCCCTTTCCGGCGGGCTGCTCCGGCGGCCTTGAACATGGCCTCGATCCAAGGTCTGGAGAGCGTCCCGATGTTAATGACCAGGGCCGAGGCAAGCCCGGCCATCTCCTCGACTTCGTCGACGGAGTGAGCCATGACGGGCGAAGCCCCGATCGAAAGAAGGGCATTGGCCGTCGTGTTCATGACGACGTAGTTCGTGATGTTGTGGACGAGGGGGGCCCCCTCCCTGATCTTCTCAACATCCCGCCAGATCGAGCGAACGGTGATCATGATCGACCCCTTTAAAACCGTATGCGACGGGCCGCCTCGCCCATCTTCCGGGCCGAGACATCCCTCGCCCGATCAATCTAATCGATCAGGGCCGATCCTGTCAACCCGAAGAGTCTCCCGCTATTCGTATTTTAGGCTTACGGCAGGATTGGCTCGGGCCGCCTTGACGGTTTGCGCGCTTACCGTGAGCAAGGAGATGAGCATGGCAGAAAAGATTGATCGAGGCTGAAAAAGGTTGCCTGCTTATCTACCTTAACAA
>Ga0136653_10000742_pt1 | contig 17227 bp, 25 predicted proteins | sample LakKivw275mmetaG_FD_94866 | JGI IMG/M metagenome (GOLD analysis project Ga0136653, IMG submission 94866) | Anoxic lake water microbial communities from Lake Kivu, Rwanda to study Microbial Dark Matter (Phase II) - Lake Kivu water 275m metaG... | ecosystem: Environmental > Aquatic > Freshwater >...
CCCTCCGATAGCGAGTAATGGTTGGCCCTTCATCATTCCCAATCCCTCCACCATAAAACTCAAGCCCAATCCCAACATGATGCCCCGGACCACAGGTTTGGGAGTCGGCCTGACAAACAAAGGTTTTACCTTTTGGGGTCAGCCTGGCCCCTCCCCCTTCTTTTCCGCCAAGTCTTGTATCCACAATCTTAAACCCTGCCCGTTTTTCAATCTTTTTCACAACCCCCCAGGCATGTCGGTAGGACATCCCGAACTCCTCGGCCGCTTTCTGGATGGAGCCCAGGCGATCGATTGCAAGAAGCAAAGTGGTCTTGCCGCCCCCGAGTACGACCTCCCCCCTGTTCTCGATCCAGAACTTCTCTTTGATCTCCATGGAGTGCCTCCCGAAGAAATATTTATTTAACGATATGCTAAAAAAAGCATACTGTCAAGGCAAACCTTTTCTCTTCGGATGATTAAAGGGATGAAAACAGGAAGCCATAAATCAGGAGGGAAATAAATCCACCCGCAAGGAGGACATAAGAAAGGCTGACCCCGGAATCAACTGGCAGAGGGCTACTCCTCGCATAAATTCTCCCTCTTTCACCCAGCTTTACTGATTTATGGCAGTCTCCCTAATCTGGCCGATCATGGCAGGACCGCCATAAGCAGTGGCGCCCAGTTTAAAAATCCGAAAAAACAGCAGCCGCAAAGAAGGCATAGGTTACCTCATTAAACCGAGGCCGTAGCTAAAGCCTCTTCGGTAAGGTCCGGTTGTGAAGGCTCACAGCAATTCCCCAAAAAAGGACAGTAGCAACGAGCAGAAGTGGCAAGCATAGAGAAAGCGGGTAATAACTTGTCCCTCCCATGCAATATCTGGCAACTTCAGTAAAATAGGTGAGAGGAGAAAGAGAGGCGATTACCTTCGCCCAGGCTGGTAACCCTTCCACAGGCATGAAGACACCACTGATGAACACCAAAGGGAACTTTACAAGGGAGGAGAGCATCATGATGGTAGCCGGTGAACTGGTGGCAGGAAAAGAAAAGATGAGCGCCAAAGAGGAGAAGCAAAAAGCAGCCAGGACTATCCCCGCTGCAAGAATGAAAGGGTGATGGATGCTGGCTCCGACGATGAGCCCGACCAGAATGGGAACAAGGGAAATCACGATTCCGAAGATAACCGATGCAAGCATGTCTCCAAGAAGAATCGTCCATACGGACACTGGACAGGATGCCAGTCGTTCAAGAGTCCTCGCCTGGGTCTCCCAAGGAGCAACCACCGGCGATACGGCAGTAGCTGTGAAGAATACCGCCATTCCCAGCAGGCCGGGAATCAGAGAATTGACCGGCATCTGCCTGCCAATAAAGTATGCCAAAAAGAGGAAGGCAGGCATGAGTATCCCGAAAATGACCACAGGACCCTGGGAGTAATAGACACGAAGGTCTTTCTTGGCAATAGCGAGAGAACGCGTGAGCTGATCGAAAACAATCGGACTATCCGCCATGGCCAACCTCCTGAGTCAGTCTGATGAAAGCCTCCTCCAAGGAGGGAGGCTGAATATTCAAGTTAACCATGGTCAAGGAATGGGAACGGGTGAAATCAACGATCGAGGCAACCAGGCTACACGGGTTTTCAGTGTAAATCCTCATTTTGTTCCCAGCGCCCTCTACTTTGTCTGCGTTTGGCAATTGAGATAGGGTCTTTGGAGTCACAGCTTCTTCAAAGCCTATCTCCACTACATGGACCCGGCCAGCCCCGATTCGGAGTTTCTCCGGCGTGTCGATAGCGACAAGCTTGCCATGATTGATGATGGCAACGCGATCACACAATTCGCTCGCCTCATCCATATTGTGGGTAGTAAGAAAAATGGTCTTTCCCTCTTCCCTGAATTTACGGAGTGTTTCCCGGATAAGGCGAGTGCTTTGGACATCGAGGCCGCTGGTTGGCTCATCGAGGAACAAAATATGAGGCCCGCCCACCAAGGCCAGACACAAGATAAGCCGTTTTCGCATCCCCAGTGAGAATGTCTTCACCAGATTGTCTTTTTTCTCGTAAAGCCCCACTTCCTGCAAAAGGGCCTCTGCACGGCGTTTTGCTTCGGATATGCGAACGCGATAGAGTTCAGCCATAAGCATAAGGTTATTCCACGCTGACAGGTCAATATAGGCGTTGGCTTGTTCCGGGACAACACCAGACAATTGCTTCGCTTGTAAACTTCCGGCCGGGAACCCCATCACCAAGCCCGTCCCTCCCTCTGCTTTGATGATTCCGGTAAGGACGCGGACGGTGGTCGTCTTTCCTGCTCCATTCGGTCCCAAAAACCCAAAGAGCTCGCCTCTGCCGACATCGAAGCTCACATGATCGACCGCCAGAAAGTCCCCATAATATTTCGTCAGGCCTTCGACATGAATGGCTGGACCGTCTTTCAATGTTTCCTCCGGGTCGGTTGGAGAAAGGTTCACCCTTCTCCAACCAATTGAAGCTACTCTTTGATCTTCTTTATCCTTGCCTCCACGCGCGAAATTTCGTCTTCAAGATCTCGCTTGTAGCTCTCCAGCATCTCCCTTTCCTCCTTGGGGGTAGGGCCATGGTGCCCGTGAGGCGAGCAACAGCCGCCAAAGGAATGAAACCCCATCGGTGAACGAAAGAATCCCTTTGGTTCGCAACACATAAGATCACCTCCTTCCAGGCTTTTTGCGCCTTTCATAATGGCCCTGATACAGCTTTAGGAACTGGTCAAGGGCCTCTTTCCTTTTCCTAATCGTAATTGCCCAACCGTGAAGAATCTCCTCCCCCTGAGGGGTGATGCGATAGATCCTCCTTGCTGGACCAGCGCCTCTTGTTTCCCATTTGGATTTGACCCATCCTTCTTTCTCCATGGTTCGAAGGTTGCGATAAATGGCTCCCACATCCGGTGGAGTATCGTGAAACCGAAACTCCGATATCCTCTCAATCAATTCATATCCATAGGAGTCTTGACCCTTCAAGATGAGAAGGATGAGAGGTTGAAGCTGTCTGGGAACTCGCCGTTCCGAGCATCCGCAGATATTCTGGTCAGAATCTACCCGGCCACAGTCTTGTTGGTTAGAATGGCACATGCTTTTAACCTCTATATGTAAAAAACATATATAAGATAATTACGCACTTGTCAAGAGTAAGTTGATTTTTCTCTTAAAGTCCTTTCCCAGACCAAGAGCGATAGCCTAAGATATTTCCTTCACACAACCGGCTGCGGATAGACTGGGATACTGACCGTTTTGGCAGTGTGGTGGAAAATGAGGAAGGTTATCAAATCTTTCAGATCCCATTTCATAGATTTCTTAGTATCTCGGCGGGTTTCATCCGGGCTGTCCGTTTGGCCATGACGTAACTCGCCATACCGCCTGCAACAATGGACAATACCAGAGAGACTGCGGTCAGTCCGGCGGAAATGCTCACGGGAAGCCGGACGGTCTGGGCGGCTGCTGCCGTCTCTTTGGCGAAGGCAGGCAAAAGGTTCAGCTCCCACGGTATCGAAACAGGAATTGAGAGAAAACCCAGGAGATAGGAGAAGAAATATCCCATCAGAATTCCAAAGGCACCCCCCAGAAAAGATTGCAAGAAGATTTCCCCCATTAGCTGTTTTTGAACATCTCTCTCCGTCCAGCCGACAGCCTTCAGGATTCCAATCTCCCGGGACCGCTCGACAAGATTGGAAAGCATGGCCTTGATGATGAGGAAAACAGCACCTCCAAGAGCAATGATGGAAGCGATAAAAGAGAACTGATCAGAAATTTTCGAGACCCCTCCCATCAGCTCAAGAGATGAATCGGAGCTCGCGACGGAAACCCCGCTGAGCTGCTTGCCAATGCTTGTCTTTACCTGGCTGAGAAGGGATGGATTCTTCAGACGAAGATAGACGATATTTACACCATTTGAGTCTCCACTAAGCAGTGTCTGGGAATCGTGGAGGGAGAGGTAGATATTCGATGAGGCAATCTGGGACCCTTCCCTGATTTCCAGTAGCCCTACAATGCTGAAGGAGCGGCCATTGATGTCTACAATGTCACCCATTTTCTTGTGTTGGAATTTGGCATAGTGTTTTTCGAGAACGACTTCCCCTTCCTTTTGCGGGAAACGGCCCTCTTTTAGCCAGTCCTTCACTTTGACCGGTCCCAGGCTCGGCTGTGAAAGGTCTACGCCCATGATCGTTCTGAAACCGCCTTTATCGAACTCCCAGAGAAGAAGCGAGGTAGCCATCGAGTCCACGCCGTCAGTGGCTTTTAATTTTTCCAGATCCTCGGAAGGAAGAAGCTGGTTAGAAAAAGGCAAACGTATCCCGCGCATGGATGCGGGCGGCTGGCCTGAGTCAACTGCCCGCTTTTCCGGGCGCTGGACAACAATGTCTGCGCCAAGGTTCTTGAAGGGGAGACTGACCGCTTTCTGATAAGCCGTCGAGACGGCATTAATGGAGACAAAAAGGGCAATTCCTACCCCGATGCCCAGGATGTTTACCAAAGTACGGTTATGATGGTGGCGAAGTTCCTTCAACACGTAGCGATAGTTCATGATGTCCTCACTTCTTATTATTGGTTAATTGGTTAAGGGCCTTTTTGAGATCGTCCATCTTCCATTTCCCCTGAAAAAATAGCGGACCCGATCCTGTAGGAAATCCTGCAAAGACAATCTCCTTTCCATCCACCTGGAACTTTACTTTATCATCCATCCAGACAACCAGGGGAATATGACCCCGGATACCTTTATGGGCCATGAATTTCACTCCCTCGTCGGTATCCACATCATACCAGGAGACCGCAATTTTGTTGCCGTACTGTGCAAAAAGGGTTTTGATCTCTTTAAGGGTTGGCAGGAGAGGTCCATGGTTCATATAAAGGACGTCGATTCTGACCGGTTTGTCAGCAAGGACAATTCCAGGCCAAAAGAATAGGAACAAAACTGCACAAAAGAACAGACCCATCTTTTTCATGACATGATCTCCCCATCTTTCATTCGGATTAGCCGTTGGGCTGTTTTAGCAAGTTCGTCTTCATGGGTAACCATCAGGATGGCCACACCTTCTTCCCTGTGCAGCTTGTTCAATATACCCATAATAGCTTCACCGGTGCTCGAATCGAGGTTTCCGGTAGGCTCGTCGGCAAAGATAATCTTTGGATGATTGATCAAGGCCCTGGCGATGGCAACGCGCTGTTTCTCTCCTCCTGAGAGGGCCGAAGGCAGGTGTTCGACCCTGTGCCCCAACTCCATCCTTTCGAGGAGTTCTACGGCACGACGCTGCCGTTCCTGGCCGGTCATCTTTAGAGGGAAAAGAGGGAGGGCCACGTTCTCCCATGCGGAGAGGGTCGGAATGAGATTGAAGGACTGAAAGATGAAGCCGACGTTTTCTCTTCGGAACAGAGCCAGTTCGTCTTCTGATGAAGCCGTGATCTCCCTTCCGTCAAGGTTTACTTTTCCTCTAGTGGGTTTTTCCAGTCCTGAAAGAAGGGAGAGAAGGGTTGTCTTGCCGCAGCCTGATTTTCCAACGAGGCAGACAAACTCGCCCGCGGTGACAGCCAGCGAAACCCCTTTGACCACTTCAAGATCTCCATATCTTTTGCTTAGATCCTCGCCTGATAAAATTGTCGATTTACTCATGTCTTAAGACCTCCGATGGTTTGATTTTTGAAATGTGTCTACCCAGCAGCCCGCCTGTCATTCCTCCTATGACGATTGAAAGGAGAACGGCAAAGGTAGCCAGGGTCCAGGGGATATGAACAGGAAGCCGCAGGGTCTTAAAGATCTGATCTCCTCCTCCGGGAAGAAAGTGCGGGTTCGGACTCATCTCCCACGGGATGGGAATATTGACTTTCATGAAGCTCAAACCGAACGAAGCCACAAAGGCTATCAGAAGTCCCAGAATCCCTGCCAAAAAGCATTGGACTACTGACTCTGAAAGAAGTTGAGAGACCACGTTTCGGTTCGTCCAGCCGACAGCCTTTAGGACCCCGATCTCCCTGGCACGCTCGGCAATATTTCCCGCCATCGTCTTGAAAGCGATTAAGACGGCGACGATGATCGCAATTAGGGAGGCAGCCAGTGTAAATTTATCAGAAAGGGCAAAAAGACTGCCGAGGAGTTTGAGGAAGGAATCCGGGGTAGCCACCGTCGCTTTGTTGCCAAGAATTCCTTTCATCTGGGATGCTAGGCCTGTGATCTTTTCCTGATCTGCCTTGATGAAGAGAAGGTTCACGTCGCCCGGTGCGTATGGAGAAACTGTCTGTAGGTTTGTTGACGAGGCAGCCAGGTCCTCTGCTTCTTTCAGAGGCAGGTAGAGATTCGCTACCGCGATCTTAGCTGCACGGGATGCTTCTATAAAACCCACGACAGGAAATTTATGACTGGCCACGGATATGTTGTCATTCAATTTGATCACGAATTGCCGCGCGTAGGCCTGCTCAACAACAGCCTCCGGTTTATCGCCTTCAAGGAACCTTCCCTCTGTCACAGAAGAACGAAGAAGGCTAGGTCCTATGGAGTTATCTTTTTCAACCCCAAGCACGATCCAGGCCCGGTTGGGGTCAAAAACCCAAAGCAGTACGCCGGTGCCTATTCCTCTTACGCCCGGAAGTTTCTCGATCTTCTCAACTTCGTCCTTGCGGATTGTCACGGCCGAACAAGGGAAGACCGCTCCCACCAGGTCTTTCGGTACATCCCCTGATCGCTGGACCGTTATATCAGCCCCGATCTCTTTTAGAGGGACATGAGCTGCCTGGCGGTAAGCCGATGAGAGGGAGTTGAGAATAATCAGAAGGGCGATCCCAATCGAGAGTCCGAGGATTGACATCAACGTCCTTCGCTTCTGGTAATAAAGTTCTTTCATCATGTAACGCAAGTTCATCACTTACCTCCATTTGTGGGTGACCAAGGACTCTTTGTCTGGACCATGCTCTGCCGCATAAGGCTGAAAAAGCGCTGCTGCTGGCTCGGATCGAGTATGCTCTTTATCTCGCCGATATGGGCGATGACCACATTCTGGATCTCATCCTGGATACCCGCCATCTCCTTTCGGAGATTCTCTACTGCTGCACCATCCCCTTTCTTTGCAAGTAGATCCACCAGTAGCTCTCTTTTTCTTTCCATGGCCGATCCGAGTTCTGCCAGGCGACTGTGAAATTTCTGGGCAAGGGGCTCCATCTTTGCCAATTGAGCCTTCGATAGGTCCAGGGACTGATAAAGATGACTGTCTCTGGGAGAAATTGGGCAGGGAACGGATGGTACGAGACACGTATTGCGATAGTAATGGTACCCTACGGTGGCCAGCACAGCCGCATTGATTGCCAGCGATAAAATGAGTGAAAACACAAGCCATTTCGATCTCATTTGATTTCATCCCCCTTGTAACCCGCCATTTGCAGATAGCCATGGGCCAGCGTGCCAGGAGGTGCGGGATCAAAAGCTCTCAACGAATCTAAGAACGTCTCCTGCAAATAACCAGCCGGAGTTTGTCCAAACGGTAGGAAATCGGACCGTACCATGACATCCCCGAGATAGATCCCGACCAGGATTCCAACCGCCAGGAGAACGGAAGCGATGGCCTGAGCACGCAAGAGCTGGAATCCTCGCTGCAAGGCCGGCAACAGACCTCTTTCGGGAGGTTTCTTTATTCTTTCAACAACCTGCCGGTAAAACCACGGACCTAGATCAATCTCTTCTATTCCTCCCAGGGTCTGCCAGAGTCTTTCAAACTCCGCATATTGTTCGCGGCAGGACTGACAGCTTTGCAGGTGCCCGCTGATCGCTTCCTGTTCTTCAGGCTTTAGCTCTCTGTCCTGGTAAACCGATAATTTCTTTCGTATACGATGGCATTTCATCGTCTGCCTCATTCCAAGAATTATGGGCTTTTAATAGATTAAACAACTATCCACTCAAAAACCTGCGGTCATTTTTGAAAAAATTTTAGTTTTTCCTGCAGGGTTCTTTTTGCTCGAACAAGCAAAGAATCAACGGCCGAGATAGAACAGCCAAGGACACGGGCAATCTCCCCATAAGAAAGATCGTCATATCTCTTCAGAATCATTGCCATTCGCTGCTTCTCAGGCAGGCTCTGAAGGGCCTCGGCGATTTGCTGATTTCTTTCTTGTGCCAGCACAAGATCCTCTGCCGATGGTGAGCGATCAGGAAGATCTTCCTCGCCCCGGGTCTCATAATTCGCACCGGGCCGCAGGAACTGGGACCATTTCTTGTGCCGTGAGGCTTTGAGCTCATTGAAACAGAGATTGGCGGTAATACGGTAGATCCAGGTGGTGAATTTGGCTTCGGGTTTATAACTCCCAGCAGCCTGCCAGACTCGTAGGAACACCTCCTGGCAGAGGTCCTTGGCCTGTACTCTATCCCCGATGAAGCGATAAATGAGGTTCAGGACAGAAGTCTGGTGGCGATGAACAAGGATCTCAAATGCGTATTCATCCCCTTCAGCAATCCTTGCCATTAGTTCTTCACTTGAAAACTCTTGATCCACAGCTTCCCGGCCGTTTTTCGGCATAACCCCCTTACTCTTCAAGATTTTAATATATTCTGTACCTGTCGCCGTGATAGGTCAAGGCAGGGGTACGTAGAGGCGGGTTATGGGTTTCAAGGGAGGGAGAAATAGTACCTTACCCTGAATTCTATCCTGTAGGCGTTTTGTTTCTCGCCAAATTCCGTTCCCTTCGAACCGACCAGGGCCATGCCCTTAAGCCGAAACTCCCAATTCTTAATCCCCTCATACAAGAGCTCCGGAGAGATAGAAAAACTCCGGTCGCCGAGATTCATGATCGTTGTGAGGGCCGGAGTAAAATAGAGGATATTGAAGGGTTCTTTCTGGCTGATCCGAAGATAGAGGTAGTCTTTCCCGGGATTCATCTTTCCATAATTGCCCTGGAAGAGGGTCTCGGCCTTTATGAGCTGATTTTTCTTCCCGGTGGATTCGAAGGTATCAAAGACCTTGTCAGAGAATGAAAAGAAGTCCTGCAACTCGGAAGAGCTAAAACCGGTTGCATTATGGTAATATTCAAAGGTGTAAGTGGTGTCCATTGAGGAAAGGTACCGCAGGCCCAGGAGGAAACTCTTCGCATCGAATTTGGCCGTCGAGATATTCCCATTGCTATCGACCGAGGTCTTCTGTTGATTATTGATAAAGGCAAACTCTCCATGGGCCTCCAGGTTCGTTGTGATATTCCTCGAGAAATCAAATCCAAAACGATTCGTCTTGCTTTCACCGACAAGGAAGAGAAGATCGATATCCGTATCATAGAGGAGGCCGTAAATCCTTCCTGCGAAGTTGAGCTTATTCAACTCTCCGAAGGTATCGTTGATGCGATGATAAACAGGAAACAGGATCGGGCTCACCGAGAATGTCTTCAAAGGCCCGTTGAAACTCTTGATGTAGTCTGCCGTAGCGGCGATATACCCTTCACGGGGAAGCTCGGGGTCATCCGGGTCCTTTGGCCGGTCGACAAAGGCCACAGGGTTCCAGGCATATCCTTTGCCCCAGTTGAATACCCTTTTCCCAACATCGACGGTTAAAGAGGACGAAGGTTTCAACGACCCATAACCTTCATAAATCCTTGTCTCGTGGTCCCATCCTTTGTAGGTATGATTGAGGCCCAGGTTCGTCTTCAAAAAGACCCCGAAGATCCCTTTCTCATAGCTTCCTTCGAGCCAGAGCCTCCCGTCGTAATCCTCAATCGTTTTTCCCACATCCTGGTTGAAAAACTTGAGCTTGTACAGCGATGCCTCCTTGTCGAGCCCGTAGAGGATAGGTCTGAATTCGAAGTAACCGCCTATATGGTATGGCTTCTTCTCTATTTCCGAAGGTTCAAACTTGTACTCTTCAGCAGAAGGAGCAGAAGCCGGGGCTTGGGTTTCAGTCGTTTGCCCGGCAGGGATCTGAGATGGGTACTCTTCTGCAAACGAGCTAATTGGGACGAAAAGGAAGGGTAAGATGACGAAGGCGCAAACAAGTCTGTTCATGTGAGTCCTCGGCTGATCCTGAAATCCGTGCGAAGTTCCTATTTTCTCAAGGAATCCATCTTGGGCATATATGTGAGGGTAAAGACCTCGTCCTTGAAATCTCTCTGTTTGATATTGGCAAAGAGCATGATCGATTTATAGCCCTTATACAGAGGGCTGTCCGTCTCAATGGCCGAAGGTCGGACGATCCCGCCCCCGAAATCCTTGATGTCTTTAAAATAGAGGGTCTTGATCAGCATCGAAGCTTCTGTGAGGCATTCGATCTTTGTGGGGATCTTTTTGTTCTTGTCCGCCCACAGTTTGAGTCTATCATAGGCTACGGTTTTAGTCTTCGCTTTGAGATAGAGAAGATACTCATTGCCTGTTTCTTCGATCTTCTCAACATCGTACTCTGCCGAATAGTCGAGGCTGAGGATATCGGCATTATTAAAAATTCCACCTATAACCGACTGGAGGCTGGTGATCCGGATGGGCTTCCCGACATTGGGAATATAAAGCCACATGTTGATTCCGAGCCGGAGGGTGCTTCTTCCTTTCTCACTCGCCGGGGCCAGAAATAGACCCGCGACCTTGTCCAATCCTTTTTTGATGGAGTAGAAGGTGTATTCCATCTTCCGACCGCTTGGCTCAATGTTGATAATTTTCCGGTACATCTCATAAGATTCCGGGTTGAGATTCCGGTCAATCTGTTTCAGAAGCTGAGTGCCGTCGATGGCTGCATAAGCAGGAGCACCGGTGATCAGGACGCCTAGAACCAGTAAAATCCTCATTATGTTTTGCATGATAGTACCTCGTTAATGGATTTTTTAACTATTGATGAACGCTTCCGTTTTATTTCAGCAGAAAACGACGAGGCATCGCCCCTTTTTTATTGAGAGCAAGGTCCAATGCCCGTCCCCCGGATCATTAGACAAATCGTCTCTTTAACCGCCTTTTTTCGAGTCTCCGTTGTATTGCAGGATGTTTTTGACCGCTTCCCCAGCGCTGCCTTTAAAAGCAAACGCTTTGATTCCTTTGCCGTTCATGTATTCAATAAATTTGGTCCCGAATCCTTCAGCAACGACAACCGAAGTGCCATGGCCAGCAAGTAAATCGGCGATAGCGATCCCCGGATTCTCAGCGCTTTTGGCAGGATTGGCGAGCTTGTCAATCAGTTCTCCGGCTTTGTTGAAGATCAGAAAGAAGCGGGCCCCGAGTGCCAGAGCGCTTATCGGTGCCTCGGGGCTTTCACCGCCAGCGGCCACAGCGATTATTTCCACATTTGCGATGTCGTTGGCTATTTCCGCTTTATGGTTAGCTACAGACGCATCTTCCTGTCGTGCCTCTGGCACTTTGCCCTCTAATACCTTTGCGACTGCCTCTGCCGCACTTCCTTCAAAATTATAAGTGGTCACGCCCTTCTCTTTATAGATGCCTATGATGTCGCCGCAGAAGTCTCTCCCGATTACCGCTGTGACGCCTTTTTCAACCATAAGACCCAGCATTAACTTGCCAGACTCCACGTTCCCTTTTAATGGATTCTCGATGGCCTCAACAAAATTACCTTTGTTGTCAAATATCAGAAGATAGGGAGCCTGCGCTGCCAGCTCGCTGACCGCCGCCTCAGGGCTCTTCTGTTTTGTCGCGACGAGGATTTTTCCGTTCTGTCCCGCAAAGGATACACCGACTACCAAGAAAAAAACCACTAACACTAAGGACTTTGCTTTCATCTTACCTTTCTCCTTTCGTCATTTGGACTGCAAAACCTTCTTTACCGCATCCTGTGCGGTCCCCTTGAAGGAGACGGCCGTGATCCCTTTGGCCTTCGCGACGTCGATGATTTTGGGACCGAACCCTCCTGCGACCACGACCGTGGCCCCTTTCCCGGCCAGGAAATCCATGACGCTGGGTCCCGCGCTTTCCGCATTCTTGTAAGGATTCTCGATCGCCTCTAGGAGCTTCCCTTTTCCGTCAAAAAAGAGGAAATAGGGGGCCGGTGCGGCCTGATCGCTGACGGTTGCCGTCAGGGTCTTGCCGGCCGCAGCAACGGCGATTTTCGTCTTTTCCCCCGCAAACGCACATACCGCCACCGACAACATCGCAAAGACCACCATTACACAAATCTGCTTTCTCATCTGAGCTACCTCCTATTTGGTTTTACTTGCCGCTTGCTGAACCTTTTTGGCTGCATCTACAGACCTGCCCTTGAATTCAACGCAGGTAATACCCTTTTCTTTCATTGCCCTGACGATTTCATACCCGAACTGCTCAGCCACGACGACGGTGACCCCCTTCGACACCAGGAAACCGAGCATTGAACTCCAAATCTTCTCCCGCTCTTCCTTCGGGAGCGTCTCAATTCCTCTAGTCAACCCTCCTTTCTCGTCAAAGCGAAGAGAGTCCAGAGCCGATTTTCCAGACCTTCCCGCCGCATTTCCTCCGGCATTTCTAAAGGGATTATCGATCGCTTCGAGGAACTTTCCTTGTCCGTCGAAGACTAAGTAAAAGGAGCTTTGGCCCATTCTAAATCCTACAGGGTCTGTCATGGTTTTCCCCTCCGAAGCCACGGCGATTTTGCCCATGCCCTTTTCTCCGGCATTAGTTGCTAACGGAACCATGACTGCCAGAACCATTAGAATCATCCATTTCTTCATTTCTTCCTCCTATACGTGCCTCAGGGCTCTGATAGGCTCCATTCGCGAGGCTTTGAGCGCAGGTTGCAGGCTCGCCAGAACAGCGATCAGGATGACGATCCCTGACACGATGAGGACGTCCACAGGGGTGATGGTCGCCTTCAGGATAAGTCCTTTTTGCCTGCCGAAATCGAAAGAGATGCCGACAAGGTTGAGGACAAGAACGATGGCCAGGCCGATTGCGTCGCCGACGATCACACCGATAGCCCCCAGGGAGAACCCTTCCATCACGAACATGGATAGGATCTTGCCGGGCAGGGTACCGATGGCGGCAATCGTTCCGATCTCCCTTACCCTCTCGTAAACCGCCATGATCATGACGTTCATGATGCTCACGAGGACGACCGCGATCAGCATGACCTTGATAAAAATACTCATCACGTCTATCATGCGGGCGATGTTGTAAAATGGGCTGAGCTTTTCCCAGGGGTCAACCGTGAAGATGGGCATGCCTTTCTGGTTCTTTTCTTTGCCAAGGATCCCCTCAAGCTTCTTCGTGAAAGCCGGCTCCTGGCCGAAGTCTTTCAGGCGAATCGCCACCTCGCTCCACTCTACCTCGGTCATGCGAAGGAGCTGCATGGCGTCTTCAAAAGTGATATAGCCGTCCCTTCCCCCCGGCCCCTGGGCGCTTTCGAGAATGCCGGAGACCCTGAACTGCATCCCGTTCACCGAGCCGTCCTTGTTCGTCGTCACGAGAACAACCGTATCTCCCGGCTTCACCCCCATCCCGTTAGCGAGGAGCTCGGGGACGAAGATCTCTCCCTTGTTGAGGTGCTTCTCCCCCTTGATGATGCGCGAGGTCAGCAAGGGCACGGCCTTGAATTCCTGGTCGGGATAGATGCCGTTTAACCGTATGCTCGTCGTCTCGACAAAGGTGCTGAACATCCCGCCCAGGCGGATGCGCGGCGAATAGGCCTCAACTTCCGGCTGGTTCTTGAGCACGTCCTCCAGGATCTTGATGGGCCGTTCCTTCAAGTTCATCGTCAGGGGAAGGCTTTCGACGGCAGCCATGTATCCCTGGCGGTGGACCTGCAAGTGGCCCAAAGAAGAGTCAGTAATCTGGGCCACCATCATGTTCTTGAAGGAGCCCGCGACGGCGATGTAGCCCAAAACAAAAACGACTCCTATGGTGATGAGAGAGGCAGTTAATAGCGTTCTTCTTTTGTACCGAAGCAGGTTGCGGATGGCAATTTTAAAGAGATTTCCCATTGTTCTTTCCTCCTTGAGTCTTTTTCCCGACCAGTTCCCCGTCTTCCAGCGAGTAGATGACCTCCGCCTCGCCCACGATCTTCTGATCATGGGTGGAGAAGACGAAGGTCGTTTTCATCTGCTCCTTCATCTTTTTCATAAGATTAATGACCGTGAAGGCGGTCGCATGATCGAGGTTCGCTGTCGGCTCATCGGCCAGCACCAGCTCGGGGTTAGTGACCAGAGCCCGGGCCACGGCCACCCTTTGCTTCTGCCCTCCTGAAATCTGATCAGGATATTTATCCTTCTGGTCGATCATGCCGACGGCCTCCAGGAGTGTAAGGACCCTCTTTCTTCGCTCGTTCCCAGGGATCTTTTGGACCATCAGAAGGGGGTATTCGATGTTTTCGAAAACGGTTAGAACCGGGATAAGGTTGAAATCCTGGAAGATGAACCCCAAATGGGTACCCCGGAAGGAGGCGCTCTGCTTGCGATCGAGGTGTAAGACATCCTCGCCAGCAACCTTCAGATTCCCATCGGTCGGTTTATCCAGGCATCCGATGAGATTCAACAGAGTTGTCTTTCCACTCCCGGAAGGCCCGACGAAGGAAACAAAGGAGGCAGGGTCGATTTCGAAGCTTACTCCCTTTAAGGCCTTGAGGCTGATCTCTCCGACCTGATAATCCTTACTGATCTTCTCTGCCACAATAAGTGCCATATGATCTCCTTTCTTTTATATGATATCGTGCTGAGGCTCTGCGACTTAACCCTCATCTTCAAGCCCCCATTTTTCGACGTTCAATCTTTTCGAAAGCTCCTCTGCCCTTTTTTGGACAAAATGAGCATGAAGAACACTGAAGACCGTGAAGGAAGGATACAGGATGAAAATCATCTGAAACAGGTAGATCAGAGCCTGCATTTTTGCGAACTGATCAAAGAGACTGAAGAGCCCGTATAGTCCAAACACAATGGGCATGAGGGTTCCCACATATTTTCCAATCATTTTGATTTCGTAATCTTTTCGGTTGAAGTACCTGATTCCCAGGTCATCCATGGTCCAGAGAGTAGATAAAATTATGGAAACAAGTATCGTCAGCGCGCTGACAATCAAGAGATGGACCAGTTGAACCTGTTCCTTAGGCAAAAAGAGAGAGGCTGTGGCTGTTGATCCCGCGACAATCTGAAGAACTCCAACCAGTTTTGTGGCAAAGAGAAGCCCGATGCCAATCCCTTGAAAGGGTCGGGAAAGCCACTGTTTTATGGGAGGAATTTCCATTTTTTGCTTTATTTGAATAAATATCTTTTTCCTTCTTCCGATAAAGGATCCGAGCCTGCTAAAGATGGGTGGTAATAGAAAGAGAGGGAGGCAAAGGAAGAAGGCTGTTCGAAAAAAAAGAAGAAAACCACAATACAGAGATTCCCAACCCCTCAAGAAAGCAAACTCCCCTGAAAAAATCGACAAGGTTATAGATAAAACCAGAATCAGAAACGCTTGCCCTATATCTTTAGATAAGCGAGGGACATTTTTAGAATGCATCAAATAGACCTTCATTTTAACAATCCTTTTCGAGGTTCTCTGCCAGTTCTCATTCCAAATCCAACTTCCATTCCCGGCCAATAGTCCTCGGGAAGTTGCTCCAATTGCTCTTTTGTAAGTATGGATCGGGCTTTGATCTGATAAGAAAGGAAAAGGCTTTCAAGTTTCCCCTGAAGTTCGGAAATCTTTTTCTGTCGTTCAAGAAGAGTCTTTGATGGGATGTTTTGGTCCCGGATTAAGTGACGCAACTGAAACCTTAAAGACATGATCTCTCTCCGTAGGGGCATGGCTTCTGCTATAAAGGATTGTTGAAGACTTTCAAGTTGTTTATCCTGTGCCTCTGTAAGGCCAATAGAAGGGGATTGCCATAACGTCCCTCGACCTTCAGTTTCTGAACTCGCTTTGTTCTGCGATTGAATGGTTCTTTGGGCCTCCGATATCTTTATATCGACTGCGATGAGAGCGACCAGAATCATTACCATTAAACTTAATTTTCTCATACCAATTAGTACCTTTTTTTGTACAGAGTAGCAGGGCGGAAATTCTCCGCCCCGCTTGTAAGGGTTACCATTGGCCAAATGGACCTCTCATGCCCATAGGGGATTCAAATCTTCTGGGGCCGAAACCTACTCTGGGAGCAAATCCCGCGCCTTGGCTGAAAGCAGGCAATTGAGCCAATTGCTCCGGTGTGAGCACCTTCCTGATCTCGAGAACGAGATTGGTGGCCTTTTCCTGCAATTTGGCCTGAAGATCAGAAATTTCCTTCTGCTTAGCCGTGATGACAGCCGGATCAGCATTCGAACTCAGCCAGAGGTTTCGAAGCTCTGTCCTCTTGGTCCAGAGATCCTTCTGGAGAGGCTCGATCTCCTTTAAAGAGGCCTCCCTCAATGTTTGGATCTTGGAAGACTGCTCTGCTGTCAGGTTCGGGATAGGTGGAGAACCATACGCTGGGCCACCAAAGCCCCGACCAAACCAAGGCCCGAATCCAGGACCCCAGGCCAATGCGACGGTTGCCACCAATGCCAGCCCTAAGGCCACAACTAAACTGATGACGATGGTCTTTTTCATTGGAGTCACCTCCTTTCTTGGGTATTTCAGTATCCTCAGCGTGGCTTTATTGACCCCTGAGGAGAAAATAGTCGGTAGAATTTTTGCCTGAACGATTTTTAAAGATGAATTAAATAGATGAGTTACTTCGGTGAAAATTAGCAGCGAAGAGGAACGGAATTGAAGGTTATTTTGGAATGAATGGGGTCACGATCCAAAACCTGGATATGAAGTGTAGGTGTTGCTTCCTGGTCCAGTGGAGTTACATTTAAGTTTACAACGGTGGGATCATCGTGAGACACTGCAGAATTGAAAGGACAATAATTGGTCCATTTCGCTTGCTTGCAATGATTGAAAGGGCCCCCGCTCGCAAATCTGTGAGCCATATTTAAAGGGATCATCCCGAGAAGAATAGGGATGAGTATGATTGCTGGGATAAGGATTAGAAACTTGTGTCTGCTTAACATTGAAGCCTTAAATTAAATATTAGACGAACTTGATATTAAAACAGGCAACTTTAGTGCCAGAATTTGAAAAACGCTTGGAAGGAGGCTAAATGTTCAGGAATCACAACGAGTTGCTAGATTTTGGAGAGGTTGAAATTTCTTTGTTGAATCGGATTTTATTCGACATTGATGTCGATAACAGTTTGTGTCGAACGGCAAAGTTCCACTTTAATATCAACCAATAAAATGTTTCGACAAGGCTTTCCGTTATCTCGACAAAACTGTTGGGGATTCTTCCTGCAAGGATTTGGAAGTCCGCATTCAGGAGAATAACACTTTACTCCATTGAGGGAAGTAAAGGAATCTTTAG
>Ga0136653_10000745_pt1 | contig 17191 bp, 15 predicted proteins | sample LakKivw275mmetaG_FD_94866 | JGI IMG/M metagenome (GOLD analysis project Ga0136653, IMG submission 94866) | Anoxic lake water microbial communities from Lake Kivu, Rwanda to study Microbial Dark Matter (Phase II) - Lake Kivu water 275m metaG... | ecosystem: Environmental > Aquatic > Freshwater >...
CAATTCAGCAGTATTCATGAGCCATGCCCCATGGACACTGTCAACCCCAATTCGGTGAAGCTGGATTGGGTGATTTCATCTCAAGATGAAGATTTCCGAAAGCTGGGTGTTCAGGGAGTCAGGAATACCATCAAATTGGCTCATGACTTGGGTGCCCCCATTGTAGTCATTCATTGTGGCAACGTGAATACCGATATGAGTTATGAAAATAAATTACGCATTATATTCACCTCCGGGAACGCGAAATCAGATGAATACCAGGCAATCAAATCTGAATTTATTGCTTACAGACACCAGTATGCCAGTCCCCGTATAAATGCAGTGAAAAAAAGCATTGTTGAGCTTCTCGATTATGCGGAGAAACTTGATGTGAAATTGGGCTTGGAAAATCGCTATCATTACATGGATATCCCCACCATTGATGAGATGGAGCAGCTTTTACCCATGGGAGAAACGAGCCGGTTGGGTTTTATATATGATATTGGTCATGCCCATACACTTGATCGTTTGGGATTTTTCAGTCATAATGAATGGATAAACCGTTTCGGCTCCCGCATGTTTGGCACGCATATCCATGATGTGATCGGTTTATCGGATCATCTTGCTCCGGGTCTGGGAGAGATTGATTTTAAGCATGTAGCTGCTTTCCTGCCCGAGGATGCCTTCCGAACACTGGAGATAAAACCTGGCAATACCCTTGCTCAGACAATTAATGGTTTACACTTATTACTAGATACTGGTTGTGTTCGACGTTTATTAAAGGAGTAATGATATGCGCAGTTATTTTAAAAAACGCCAAAGTGTATTCATCAAGCTGATCCACGATCAGGCTGCTTTTACCCTTGATGGACTGGAAGCCCTGAAAGCTTATATGTCGGGGGATAGCTCGGCTGCTGCGCGCCTGACAAATACCGAGAAACAAGCCGATGAAGCCCGTCGTATCCTGATTTGCGAATTGAATAAAACCTTCATCACGCCTTTCGATCGCGAAGACATTTTCTCACTCTCCCGCACCATCGATGATGTCCTGGATTATGCCTATAGCACTGTGACTGAAATGGAAGTGTTAAAAGTACACCCCACTCCTTTCATGCTACGCATTGCCTCACTTCTCAGGGATGCCGCCTTTGAATTACTAATGGCGGTTGACCGGCTTGAGCAGCATCCTGAGGTTGCCAATGAGCACGCTCAGCGCGCCAAGACGCTCGAGAACCGTGTGGAAGCTGTATATCGCGAGGCTCTAGCAGACCTGTTTAGCGGCGCAGAAGATATCAAGCACGTGATGAAAATGCTTAAATCTCGCGAGGTATACCGCCATCTCAGTAATGCTGCCGATCGCGGCGACGAAGCCGCCAACGTGATTGCCGACATCGTCGTCAAAATTGCCTGATCCGGATTTGGTTAATGTCACCAATCATCATTATTGCCATCATTCTAGCCCTTGGTTTTGATTTGCTGAATGGCATCCATGATTCGAGCAATATTGTTGCCACAATGATTTCATCCCGGGCATTTCCTCCTCGGGTTGCCCTGGGTATGACTGCCCTGGCAGAATTTTGTGGGCCGTTTATATTTGGTGTTGCCGTTGCTGAGACTATTGGCCATGAAGTGGTTGCGTTTGAAGTGATTAGTGTGACCGTGATATTGGCTGCATTGTTCAGTGCCATTCTATGGAATTTACTCACCTGGTACTTGGGTTTCCCCAGCAGCTCATCACATGCACTGGTAGGAGGCTTGGTGGGTGCGGTGATCATCGGAGCCGGCTGGCAGGCCATTGAAGTTCCCGGTTTAGTAAAAATCCTGCTGACCCTGCTGACATCGCCAATTTTAGGCCTGGTATTTGGCTATCTAATTCTGCGTTTGCTATTCATTCTAAGCTGGAATGCCTCACCTCGAGTGAATGACCTATTCAAGCGCAGCCAGTTACTCACCGCCATCGCCCTGGCATTATCCCATGGAGCCAATGATGCCCAGAAAACGATGGGAATTATCACCCTGGTATTGCTCACTGGGGGAATCTTGGATACATTTAAAATTCCTTTGTGGGTGATTGTGGCGTGCGCCACGATGATTGCATTTGGCACTGCCATCGGTGGTTGGAGGCTGATCCGCACCCTGGGAGGCAAATTTTTCCGCATCAAGCCTATCGATGGCTTCGGCGCCCAGCTGGCTTCCACGGTTGTGATTCTGGGCGCTTCCCTGATCGGTGGCCCGGTGAGCACAACCCAGGTTGTCAGCACCTCTATCATGGGCGCGGGAGCAGCCGAGCGTCCCAATAAGGTGCGCTGGGGTGTTGCCCAGGATATTGCCGTGGCCTGGTTGTTAACCATCCCATCTACTGCGCTGGTCGCAGCTGGCTTGTATTGGGTGTTATCCAGGTTTATTCCCTGAACTGAAAGGTATTCCTATAATATATGTGCAGCGTCAAACAATATGACTTGATTTGTATTGGCAATTACACGAAAGACACGATCCTCTCACCCACTGGTAAAATGCATGTGGATGGCGGTGCAGTGAATTACGCCGCTCATGCAGCCAACCAGTTGGGCGTAAAAGTTGCCGTGGTCACTCACCTTTCCCCAGAAGATCGTCGCGTGATTGATAAATTCAAGCAAATGGGGATCGATTGTTATCCAACCTATACACCCACCTCCACCACAATGCGGCTTGAATATCCCACCAGCAATCCCGATGAGCGCATTTTATCGGTAGCCAGTACCGCCGGTTCTATTACACCCAAAGAATTAGAAGACCTGCATTCCAAGTCCGTAGCCATAGGCACGAGTTTTCGAGGCGAGGTTGGCTTGGATTTGATCCGCACCCTCAAGCAAAAAGGGACATTTCTGGGAGCTGACATGCAGGGTTTTGCTCGCGTGCTCAGGGATGAGCAATTGTATCTTGAGCCTTGGGATGAGCTCTCCACGGCTTTGCCCTATCTGGATGTCATAAAAAGCGATGCTGTCGAAGCAGAATGCCTGACCGGCGAAGCGGATATCTATCATGCTGCCAAGATTTTTTCCCAGTTCGGGGTAAAAGAGGTCGTCATCACTTTTAAAGACGGCGTGCTGGTTTATTCAGACGGACAGTATCACCTGGCAGGTTTTTATTCTGCAAATTTATCGGGCCGGAGTGGTCGGGGCGATACTTGCCTGGGCGCGTATATGGCGATGCGCCTGAGCCTGGAACCTTCCAGAGCAGGGATCTGGGCGGCAGCCGTCACCAGTATGAAGATGGAAAAACTCGGACCATTTGACCGGACTTTAGAAGAGCTGACCGCTTTTATAAAAGAAAAATACCCCGCTGCCCAGCTCGCTCAGCTAGCTGAATGAGTGAAATTTCAGGATTTCTTTAATAAGAGCATCAACCAAATAGAATCCCCATCCCGCTTCAGATATCATTCATTACCACTTTGTTTTGGATCGCATAGCGGATTAACTCGGCATTCGTCCTCATCTTCATTTTCTCCAGCAGGCGTGCCCGATATGTGCTGATCGTTTTAACACTTAATGACAGATCGCTGGCAATCTCCTTGAGCTCTTTTCCGGATGCGATAAGGCACAACACCTGGAATTCTCGATCAGACAATGTATGGTGCAATGGCTGGTCATCCTCGCGCCTGGCAAAATTGACCAGCTCTTGCTCAACAGCAACGCTGATATATTCTCCTCCGGCCAATATTCTCTGGATGGCCTGCACCAGTTCCTCAGGAGCGCTTTCCTTGGTAAGATACCCCGAAGCGCCGGCACGTATTGTCCTTAGCGCGTATTGATCTTCCGGATAAATGCTCATCACTAGCACCGGCAAGTTCGGATATTCCTGCTTAATTTGCTTCAGGCTCTCCAAACCGTTGCCATCCGGCATTGCCAGGTCAAGGATGATGATATCCCACGGCTGCTCTCTGATTAAATCATGCGCCTCCCCTAAATTTCCCGCTTCTGCAACAAAGGCATCCTGGTTTGCCTCTGTCAGGATTTGCTTGATACCTTTACGGACCACAGCATGGTCATCAGCGATTAAGATTCTCATTATCCTCGACCTCCCTGCCATCATTATCTTGTTTGTTCTCGAGCGGTATGGTCACCGTCAAAGTGGTACCCAATCCAGATTCACCGCGGATTTTCAGGCTTCCGCCCAGGTGTTCAGCGCGTTCGCGCATTCCAATCAAGCCTAAAGCATGCACAGCATTGATATCTTCCTCTTTGATTCCCCGTCCATCATCGTGGACCTCAAGAATTAACCACTCATTCAACTGTTTCAAGATTACAGTGACGGTCTTTGCATCAGCATAATGCATGATATTGGTGAGGGCTTCCTGAAATATTCGGAAAATTGCTATTGCCTTATCTCTGCCGAAATTCGGATTAATTTCTGATAAGCTGAGATTGCATTTAATCCCCGAGTGCTTTTCGAAATCATGAGCCTGCCATTCGATGGAAGCAGCCAATCCAAGGTCGTCCAGCATGCCTGGCCTTAACTGTGCGGCAATTTTGCGCACAGTATTGATCAAGCTATTTACCTGTGAGCTGATATCAATCGTCTTCTGGGACAGGGTTTCGTCTCTTTTCCCAAGCTGTTCTGTCAACCACGCCAGATCAAATTTGATGGCCGCGAGTGCCTGCCCTAATTCATCATGTAATTCCTGGGCAACCTGTAATCGTTCTTCTTCTCGGGCTGCTTCCAAACTGGCCGCCAGCTCTTTTAATTGCCTGGCAGTTTCCTCAAGCTCACTTAGGCTTTCCTGGCGTTGTTGGTAGGTTTTGGCATTTTGAATGGCAATGGATGCTACAGGAGCAAGGGTCAGTAATAACTCCTGATCGCTGATCGAAAAACCTTCTGCACCCTTTTTATTGCGGATATTGAAATAAGCAATCACCTCACCGACCGTATCGAGGATGGGGGTGCATATCACTGACCTGACATTTTCGTTGATTGCCAGCTCGCGTTGGAGCATCGGGTCCTCAGCAGCATCACTCGCGCCATATGGCACTTTATATTTCAAAACCCATCCCGGAATCCCCTCACCAGGTGCCCATGTGTGTTCAAATGGAATTTCTTCTCCATTTTGATAATATTTATGCACCGACATTCCTTCAGCAGTCCGTAATCCGGCAAAGCCACTCTCACCGCCCACCATCTGGATTGCTTCCTGAGCCAGTGTATCAAGGATAATATCCACATCGAGGGTGGCATTCAGCTTATTACTCAACCGAAATAGCGATTGGATCACTTCTTCCGACTGTTTCAGCTGCGCCAAGGCTTGCTGCAATTCGCCAGTACATTCTCCTCTTTTCTGTCCTTCTACAGCCTCATCATTCGCTTCTTCACCCAGCAAGGTTACTTCTCCCAGATTTGCAGCGATATGCATGGCTAAATTTTCAGCCAGGCTGGCAGATGCTTGGTCATATGGCTTATGCATCTTACCTGCGGTGAAGGTGATCGTGCCCCTAATTTTCTGGCGATACCTCATTGGCACAATCATATAAGATCTAATTCCCGCATCGGCTGCTCTGCGAACTGGATTAACCTCATGGACAAGGATCATTTTCCCGTTTTGAAAAACTGCCGGTAATCCATCTTTCTCATCATTCGGCAGGTCATTTTGTAACCAATCGTACACTTGTTGATTGCGTAATACATCGGCTGGTTCCACTGCCACCCGGTCGATCGCACCATCTGATTGAAACAAGTGGATGCAGCACCAATCTGCCATTTCTGGGATGAACAAGCGTGCCAGTTTTGGAAATACATCATCATCGCCTGCAAACAGGCCGAACAATCCATCAATCTCTACTATGCTGCGATTGATTTTCTCGACCTCTTCAAACCCGAACATGCCGTGGGGTTGGCAGATTAAGCAGGATAACCTCTGGCGACCACGCCTGAGCTCTACGATGCTGATAGTGGTCCACGTTTTCTTCCCATCAGCCTCCTCGAGCAAAAAATGCCCTGTCCAAACACGCTCTTCTCCTATCTGTTTTATATTTTCTGTACTGAATTCCAATATTTCTGGGGTTATCACAACCTCATTGATGTGTTTACCATCAAGGGTTTCTCCTGGTTTTTCATATAATGTTCGTGCGGATTGGTTTACAGACGTAATTTGACCCTTACTATCAACAATCATCATCGCTGGTATGGCATCACTATCAAACCAGTCTTCAGGGTAATTCTTATGTCCATCTAAAAGCTGAAGCTCATCTCGCATTTCATTTCCTCACATTTCCCCACTTAATTTTTGTTGCCATCCCCCAAAGTAACCATACCTATAAAATTATATAACCATTCCCATTTCTTATGTATTAATAATGAAAATATTCTTATGTAGGACAATTTCTGACAATCATTTTCGCTTTATACCTACAAGTAAATCAGTCTGGCGCTGATACCTGAGAAAATCACGGTATTGTATAGTCATTAATCATAAAATGATTATGATGCACAATCAACCTGGTGTATTTTTATGACCAATAAAGTAAAAGGAGTATAAAATGTCGAAAGCATATGAAGTAATGACCCAATCTCTGGCCACCTCTACACCCGATGACACCATCTCACATGTTGCTGCAATCATGCGTGATCGTGACATAGGTGATGTGCTGATCACAGAGAACGGCAGGTTGCAGGGGATTATTACTGACCGTGACCTGACCTTGAATGCCTTGACGGATAGTGTGGACCCGCACCACACACCTGTTCGTAATTTCATGTGTCAGAACGTAATTACCGGAAGTCCTGATTGGAGCATGAGCAAAGTGGCTAGAACCATGGCGAAAAATAAAATTCGCCGTTTACCCATCGTGGAGGATGAGCAACTGGTGGGTATTATTTCTATGGCTGATCTTGCCAGGCATGCCAATCGCAGGGCGTTGGTCGCCCAGTCGTTAAAGGCGGTTTCTGCACCACCAGATAACTCTCCTTCTGATGGTGCTCGCTATCGAGGAGCGCTCATGGGCCTTTCAATAATTACTCTCGCCTCAACAGCAGTGGCAATCCTCACGTGGAATCGCAGTGGAAAAGATTTGCGCAAGCAGATGGCTGGTTCCAATATTTATCATAACGCCCAACAAGCCATGGGTGTTGCTCGTAATCGGTTGGACGATGTGGCGTCAAGTAAAACTGCCCGCAGTATACGCCAGCAGGTTCAAACAAACCTGAAAGGGTTATCAAACCAGTTACCCAGCATTGAGTACAAGCCGCCAAGGCGTAAATCTGCCATATTCCATTGATCAAAGTTAAAAAGCACTTCCATCGGGTTAACGTTTTTATGGGAGGTTAATATGAACTACAACCCATTAACAATAACAATGAAGAAGTTACATATGATATTACGGCAAGCCTGGCTTATCCTTGCCGGTGGTCACCTGTATCACCGCTATTCCGATGATATGGTCGATTCGCATCTGACGAGAACCTCCATGAAACTTCAACCGGTACGACTCATCGACAATCGGCTATCGCATTACCGTAATAAGCGAAAAAAGGATCACTACAAATAATATCTACAGCTTAATGAGAAGCAGGGGTCATGCAATTTGCCCCTGCTTCCAGGGCTCAGATGATTATTCCTTTCGAAAGGAGTCCAGGATGGCTGAAAAAAACAAAATAACTGAGGTCACTTCGGAACATTGGGAACCTGACCTTGAGAATCATATATATACATCCAAGGCAATACAGCTTGTTTGGCTGCTGGTAAGTATTTTGGACGGAATACTCGCTTTGCGCTTCCTGCTCAAGTTATTCGCAGCTAATCCTTCAAGCCCCATCGCCGCTATCATCTACTCTTTTACCAGCCTATTTCTCACCCCATTTAAAGGGTTGACTGTCACGCCATCCGCGGGTGGTATATCGTTAGAAATTCCAACCCTGTTCGCTATCTTGATTTATACCCTGCTTGGATGGGTGGTCGTTCGCCTGATCGGGTTGATCTTCTATCGGCCTGGTGGTTCGATGGTAAATGTCACGAAAACGCGAACGCATGAAGATCAACGCCAGCGGCAAGGGCCTGAGAATTCTTGAAATCACGGTACCAGGAAAAGGACAAATACTTATTATGCGTATGAGCAGAAATAACTGGCTTACGGCTTACCTGTAGATGGCATATTTATGCAAACTGCATCTACACTAGAGTAATCTGGTGGACAAGGAAAATCACCAGTTAACGAGACTCTATAGAAGATTTAGCCAGTGCCTATGATAGGAGGAAACTATGAATATAATCATATATTTGGTCGTGGCTGCGTTCATTGGTTGGGTAGCATCAATGCTGATGCGCGACCGCTCAAACTTACTTTTGAACATCATTGTTGCAGTTTTGGGCGCATTTATCGCAGGATATTTGCTCAGTCCGATCTTTCACGTTCAAACCATCAATCAAGCCATTACTATCCCGACAATGATCGTGACGCTTTTGGGTGCTTTGATCTTGTTGGCAGCTCTGAGAATTTTCAGGCGCGTATTTTGAGGGTTGAAGAATCACATGGTTTGAAACGAAGGGATTCCTGTAACCAGATAATAATAACTCGCACTGCCATCCAATAGTTGGTAAATTTGTTGGAGGATAAGTTTGGAAAAAACAAAAGATGCACTACAGTCCAGATGGCCTAAGCTAAAAGTCAAGATACGAAAACATTGGGGAAAGGTCACGGAAGATGATCTTCGGCAGATTAATGGCCAGACCAATGACTTGATCACCGTATTACGAAAACGCTATGGCTATGGAAAAGTGCAGGCAGAAATTGAAATCAACAACTGGCTGAGCCAACAGGAGTGAAAAAATGAACTTTCACATGGTTTTAGTTGCTCATCCATCATGGTTTTGGCCATGATTTTTGATGAGTTCATGAGCGGGTAAGCATCTTTCATAGAAAATTCACCGAGAAGGACACCATCTGTGCCTTTTAATGTAAGATTCTTTTCAATTTATAATCTTCCCAACAACCGGAACATCATAATCTTATATTCTGTTTGGTAGGTTACAGCAATCTCGACTCATTATCATTTTACTGGGTGAAAGCTTATTTTTTTAATTATCAGCTAATCATAAAAAGAACTATTGTGTGTGGGAGAGTGATAAAATAATTGTTAGATATCACACTGATGTCTGAAAGGCGGGTAAACCTGGGCTGCTCATTTGTGCACGAATTATCGAAACAACGAAGAATTCCGAACAGACGTGCATCGTCTAACGGTCAGGTTATGAGAATGGGAAATGGAAGTTGACTCTATTATATCCACCTGATACATCTGAAATTTCATGTTCTTATCAAAAACATTGCTACATATGGCTTGTTGGCACACATGCCATTACACCAATATCTGATGATTGCGATAAAAATCTACTGGAAATAATTCGGAGTATTCTATGGATGTCAAAAATAAACCTCAAGAAATAGGGAAGAATGCAGCAACACGCATTCCCAGCCAGAATGATGAAGTTAAAAAAGGGAGTTACGATAAATTATCTATCGAGGATATACAAAAGCAATTTAATACTTCTTTGGATGGCCTAACCCAGGAGGAAGTACTCCGCCGCCAGCAAAAATATGGGCCGAATGCGTTAGAAGAAAAAAAAGTCAACCTCCTCTTGAAATTTCTCTCCTATTTTTGGGGACCCATCCCATGGATGATTGAGGTTGCTGCAGTTCTCACTGCCGTGCTACAAAATTGGGTAGATCTAATAATCATTGCGATCTTGTTGATCTTTAATTCCATTGTTGGTTTTGTGCAGGAATTCCAGGCAGCCAATTCCGTGGATGCCTTAAAAAAGCAATTGGCATTGAAGGCACGCGTAAAACGGGACGGCAAGTGGCAAGAGGTTGAAGCCACGAGCCTGGTTCCAGGTGATGTGATTCGCGTGCGCCTAGGAGATATCATCCCCGCAGATGTTAAATTGGCGGAAGGCGATTATATCAGTGTAGACCAGTCTGCCCTTACCGGCGAATCTTTGCCGGTCGATAAAAAAGTTGGTGACGTGATCTACTCTGGTTCGATTGCCAAGCAAGGTGAGATGCTTGCCCTGGTTGTGGCAATCGGTTCTGACACCTACTTCGGCAAGACCGCTAAGCTGGTATCCACTGCCGAAACAGCCTCTCACTTCCAAAAAGCTGTACTTAACATTGGCGATTACCTGATCTATATCAGCTTATTTTTAGCTGCTGTTTTGATTCTGGTAATGGCTGTGAAAGGTACGGGTTTTCTCACCCTGCTTCAATTTGTATTGATCCTCGTGGTCGCTGCAATTCCGGTTGCCATGCCGGCAGTCCTTTCAGTAACCATGGCCATCGGCGCTGTGGCTTTATCAAGGATGAAAGCCATTGTCACCAAGCTGGAATCAATCGAAGAAATGGCGGGTATGGATATCCTCTGCTCTGATAAAACGGGCACCCTCACTAAAAACCAGCTTACCCTTGGCGAGCCCGCTGTTTTTGCTGCCAATGATGCCCAGCAGCTGATCTTGATGGGCTCGCTAGCCTCCAAAGAAGAAGACCGTGATGCAATCGACATGGCAGTGATAGCTGGTCTCAAAGATAAACAGGCCATGTCTTCGTATACCCAGACAGCTTTCATGCCATTCGATCCGGTTCATAAACGCACTGAAGCTACGATTAAAACAGCCAGTGGGACAACTTTCAAAGTTACCAAAGGTGCTCCACAGGTGATTATGGCAATGTGTAACCTGGCTGCCAGCGACCAGGAAAAGGCAAATTCAATAGTAGATGAATTCGCCAGCAAAGGGTATCGAACTTTGGGTGTGGCCCAAAGCGAAAATAGCAGTGGTTGGAAATTCCTCGGCATATTGCCGCTTTTTGACCCTCCCCGTGAGGATTCTGCTGATACGATTAATAAAGCCACCATGTATGGTATCAAAGTAAAGATGATCACCGGTGACAATCTGGCGATTGCCAGGCAAATCAGCAGCCAATTGGGTTTAGGCACCAACATTCACTCCGCAGATGAGTTGTTCGGGGAAGGAGGAGGCAGTAATGCAGTCTCTAAAGCCACGGAAGCTCGCGTAGAAGCTGCCGACGGCTTTGCCCAGGTCTTCCCGGAACATAAATTCGATATTGTGCACGTGCTCCAGGCTTCTGATCATATCGTAGGGATGACCGGCGATGGTGTAAATGATGCGCCGGCCTTAAAACAGGCGAATACAGGGATTGCAGTGAGTGGAGCAACCGACGCAGCTCGTTCTGCTGCAGACCTGGTGTTAACCGCCCCAGGCTTATCTGTCATCATAAAAGCAGTCGAAGAAGCCCGTAAAATTTTCGAGAGAATGAACAGCTATGCCACCTACCGCATCATCGAAACCATCCGCGTTATGGTCTTCGTCGTGCTGTCGATGACGGTTTTCAACTTCTATCCCATCACCACGATCATGATCATCCTGCTCGCCTTGCTGAACGACTTCCCCATTATGACCATTGCCTATGACAACACCTGGCTTGACCCCAAGCCGGTACGCTGGGATATGCGCCGCGTACTAACTGTTGCCACTTCGTTAGGCCTGATCGGTGTCATCGAGACTTTTGGTATGCTGGTCCTGGCATTGAAGGTATTCAACCTCGATATCGCTCAAACCCAATCGTTGATATACCTGAAGCTCGCCGTCGCAGGTCACCTGACATTGTTCGTAGCCCGCACCAAGCGTCCATTTTTGACCAGACCTTTCCCTGCACCGATTTTGTTGATTGCCATCTTTTTAACTCAGGCATTAGCCGCAGTTATCGTAGGTGTTGGCTTGTTGGTAACTGCCATTCCCTGGAAATACGTTGGTATTGTGTGGGGTTATTGCCTGGTATGGATATTCATCGAAGATTGGATTAAGCTCCAGGTATATAAGCACCTGAACAGTACCGCTGGACACCACATAAAATTCCTCAATCGCATCAAAGAGCCATTAAATGCACGCTAGCGAGGATAACTGACCGCAGATAAAGCCAATTTCTTGCTGGAGTTTATAACCTTACTGTATATGGATAATACCCTATTCCACTGTTATCAGGCTTGGAGTAATAAAGCGATAAAGTGAAGCTATACCCTGATTTTCTATCCCAATCTGATAAAATACACTTGATTTCATGGGTAAACTATCCCCATGAGGGGAATAGTTTGATCTTGATTTACCGGTTGGTAAATAGATCTCACCTAAAAACATAATGGAGATGAAGAATGGACATACCGTTGAATGCCCGCGTCAAATGTACCGATGATACGTGTGGAACCTCATGTTGCGTGATTCTCAATCCGATTGATGACCAGATTACCCACATTGTGGTGCAGGCTAACACCTTTCCGCATATAAAACGCCTGATCCCCGTGGATAGGATAAAAGAGACCACCGAAGATACGATACAGCTGGACGTAGATCAATATGAATTTGTGACTATGCCGGAATTTATCCAATCAGATTTTATCATTCCATCTCCTTATGGTGGTAATGAAGAAATCCCGACTAAAATGCTTCTGCCATATGCGATGATCATGGGGACGTTAACCGAAGAGCATGAAAGTATTCCTACAAATGAGCTGGCTATTCATCGCGGAACAACGGTTATGGCAACCAATGGCCGGGTTGGTCAGGTGGGTGAGTTTTTGGTAGAGCCAAAAACAGGCTGTATAACCTACCTGGTTCTTCGAGAAGGGCATTTATGGGGTAAAAAAGATATCTCGACCCCTGTTTCTGAGATTGATCACATAGAAAAAGAGACAGTATATTTGAAACTTAGCAAGCAAGAAATAGCCAGTCTACCCCCCCTGGCAATTGACCGGCCAGGCCGGTAATCATTGGTTATTATGGCTCTCAATCATATGGGGATACGCTGGTTCTCATCGTTAGAAGATAGCTAAAATCAGCTAGAATTTTCGATATACCCATAATAAGCTTTCAAGGCAAACTGGATTCTCCTTGGTTTGCCTTTCTCGTTTAACTGGAATATTACTCGCCAATCCTCACGGGATGATAATTCTTCTGGTCTTTCTATCGATTCGAGCCTTATTTATCGTAGTATATCCTCGCCGGTCTATCCTCTTTGTATTTGCACACATTTATGTCCGTATAAAGTGTATAATTATTGCTGCAGATTGGACTATTAATTCAACAAAATTTGTCACATGAACGATCGAGACTCCATGAGACAGCAAAAAACCGCACTGAGGCTGATCTTATTTTTCTTGATCGCCTTCAGCTCCTTTTCAACAATTGGTTTTGCCCAAGATCTTGGGTGGGAAACGATCACACCGGGGATAGATTACCGAAAATTCAAGCTGCCCGACCCGAACAATGTGTTTGTGGCGCGTATGGATCGCTCTATCGTCACCCTCACCATTGAAAGTAGCATCGCTCAAGGCAAATTATCCCAGGGGGCTGAAACAGTCAGTGGGATGTATGCCCGCTATGACCAGGCATTGAATTTCTGGGGAGGTTCCTCCATTCCTCCTGACTGGGGCAAGCGAAACCAGGTGCTTGTGGCCATCAATGGCGGATACTTTGGAGACGATGCTATTCCTCAGGGCGGGCAGGTATATTCCGGCTGGTATGCCAAGCGTTATGACGATTGGGGCGGTTTCAGCGGCTTTGCCTGGAAGCTGGATCGCAGTGCCTTCATTGGCGGATGCGTATATCATAATCCCGTTAAACAGCTGATCACCTATCAATCAACAGGCACCACACAATCAATCAGCCATGTGAATACCACCCGTGGCGCCAATGAGCTTGTTCTCTACACACCACAATATAATTCCCGCACGGGTACTGATAGCTCGGGGGTCGAAGTCTTGGTCGAGATGAATCGTGCCACGATGATCCTGCCTTCGCCAGCCAACGCCTCAGGCTATGTACGCCAGATACGCCAAGATGCCGGGAACAGCTTAATCCCTTTTAACTCGATTGTTTTATCCGCCTCCGGCACAGCAGCCCAAACCTTGCTCCAAAATGCTCAACCGGGAAGTGAGATTCAAATTTCACAGGAAATCACCGACTGCCCAGGAGAGATCATTCAAAGCTGGACAAAGACTTACGCCGCTATTCAAGGGCATTTTGTATTCCTGCAAGATGGTCAAATCAACGAATATGCCGACGACCCTGGTGCCACCTGTCCCGATCCGCGAACCGCTATTGCTTATAACGACCAGTATATATATTTCATCGTCGTAGACGGACGTGAGCCATATCATAGTATCGGCATGACGATTGGGCAGCTGGGAGAATTCAGCCGCGAAGTGTTGGGCGCCACATGGGGTGTGGCAGAAGATGGAGGTGGCTCCTCCACCATGGTGATCGATGGTCAGGTAGTCAACAACACATATTGCAACATCTATTCGTGCTTGTGGAAATATGCCACTTATATTCCGCTGGCCTTGCATGATAGCGATCGGCTAAATCCGGCTCGCTCCGCCAACGAACAAATCATCCGCTCACCCGCCGGCCTGGAACGTGTCGTGGCCAATGGTATGTTAATGGTCAGTGTGCAACCCTCACAATATTCATCAACTTTCACCCCCGGCGATACCATAATCACAAAATCCAGCACGAATATGCGCCTGGGACCGGGAACTAACTATGCCACCTTCGTCTCTCTACCTGCTGGTACCTCGGGTATCGTTGTGAACCAGATGAATGACTTGAATGGCGTACTGGCCAAATCTGCTTACTGGTGGTATGTAAGCATCAATGGCATGGTCGGTTGGTTACCCGAAAGTGCACTAACCGCACCATAAATTTACAGCAAGAAGGTGAATATACGCAGGACGGATAACACCCGGGGTAATTTTAAAGTTACCCTGTGCGTTTTTATAACAGTAGCTTGGCGTGATTACTGGCCAATAATTTCCTGTTTCAGGTTATCGGGTTGAATATCGATGATAGGATCAGCTATCGGATTCAGGTTTTCAGGATTTGCCTCAAATGTCAGCAAATCAACGAAAAGATTGCTATTCAGTGTTGCGTCGCACTCTGCCCTTATTTGTAGATTGACCGTGGTCCCCCCATAGGCGCTCAAATTAACCACATGCTGGACCCAACCGTCGGTATTATTGTTGCTACAAAGATCATACTCATCCACCATGGTGTTATTGATCAGCACCTTTCCAAAATCATAACCGCATAAATCTTCTGATGCAATCCATTGCCAGTATGACAGGTAAGGGTAGCTCGCTGGGATAAGCACCTGCTGTTGGATATAAGCAGTTTCATCATAATCACCGCCTAGCCACACTGCCCAGGATCCATGATATGGGGTAACCATAAGATCCGGGACTTCAAGGATCAAATCCCAGCCATGGGTTGAATATTCTTCCCAATTTATGGCACCTAGCTCAAAATCAGGATTTTTTATTGATTCAGGTGTAATGTGAATGGTGAATATCTTTTCGAGGTAAAGGTTACCCTGATCGGTAGCGCGGACGCGGATTGAGTAATTGTTCTGTGTCTCATAATCAAAGACTGCTGAGCTTCGCAGCCGGTTACCTGAAATATTAAAATATACATTCCCTGTGTCACCATCGCCGTGTACCAGGCTATAACTAAATGTATCACCCGGGTTCGGATCGATAGATGTGAAAATACCAACCACTGAGTTAATGGGTAGGTTTTCCTGGATCATGTTGTTCGAGAGCAAAATGTTCGTAGGTCTTTGATTCGGTGGGATGGTTCTGCTTACCAGCGGTAAAAATACTGGCTTCCTTTGGCCTGGCGTATTGAGATGCACGACGCTTACTGAAAGCAGCTCCATGTTTTGATAGACACCTCCCCAGGGCATGGTATAAGTATGGTTCGGATCGCTATCCCAGGTATCACGAATGTATATCGTAGATCCATCATAACCATACCCAACGATAGAATGACCTTCCAGGTTAAGCAACACGGGGTTACCGGCATTGATTTCTGCCTGGAAATTAGCTAATGAAAATCCTCCCGCTACAATATTATCTGTGCTTTGGTTATAACAAGCACCAACCGAATAACCACGCGCTTCATAAAACAGTTTTCTGCCATATGTACCATCCTCATCTTCAATCCCCAGACCTTCCATGGTACTACAGGTAAGCTTGTTGCTGCTATAAGAAAAGTTATAAAATTTTGTTTGCCCATCGATATTATTATATGGGGAAGCCGATTGGCTGGTCTTCATAAAGTCCCCTATAGCTGTTCCCCAGGTGTGTTGTACCCAACCATTCGTGATATATGGATCATTATCAGTGCTTCCATACTTGACCCAGTAATCATCGATTGAGCCGCGTGTTATTCTTCCATCCACACCATTATGAGATGCAACCAAAGGATTATTCACATAGGTATTGTATCCATCTGACCATGAAGGCCATGAAGTGTCGGTGATTGGCATCACTCCACCATTTGTGGGGCCTGTATAGATATTTGGATACGCTCCTCGATCGAAATATGCAGCGATCATCGATCCCGAAACTGCCGAGCAGCCGAAGACCCAATCATAGGATGGAAAATTAGGCAAAATCGTTGCGCTGGTTGTGGGTTTGATAGATGTAATGCGCTCAGTTTTATATTCCGCAGGAGGTTCAAATGGCCCATTGATGATATACCCTGAGATGTCTACCCCATCCGAAGTGACCCTATGTTCAATTGAGAAATATGGATTGATTACTTCAATCGTGGTATTTGAAGACCCAGGTTGGGTATCAGATCCTCCCGAATTGATATTTTGCGCGGATACATCATTCCCCTGAAATCCGTAAAGTGAAAATAATAATATCGTCCCTAATAGAATGCCTATAAGTCTCGATTTTTTTTCCTTACTTGTCTGCATATCTTCTCCTCGCGTATAATAAATATGCACAGCATGAGTAGCTGACCACTGGCGGTACGCTTTACTCCTGGGCTAATAGGATCAGGAATATTTTCGGTTATTATACACATGACGATGTCGATTATTACTTAGTTTTACTCCATTTCGTAGGCTTTGCAATTCGCCATTGTTCATGAGTACGCCGAAAAAATTGTGCACGAATTATTTTCATGAATAAACGAATCAAGAAGAGGCATATAATCGTTTTAGGCAAATCAAACCGCATACATGAAGCGCAATTCTTGTATTCATGGCTTATACGTGGATGGGTTTCCTTTTTCAGCAGATGCATTCAAAAAAAAGAACCAATCTTTCGGAGTACTGTTTAAGATGAAATTAATTCGAATATTAATCCTTGTGACTGCAGTATGCAC
>Ga0136653_10000746_pt1 | contig 17156 bp, 15 predicted proteins | sample LakKivw275mmetaG_FD_94866 | JGI IMG/M metagenome (GOLD analysis project Ga0136653, IMG submission 94866) | Anoxic lake water microbial communities from Lake Kivu, Rwanda to study Microbial Dark Matter (Phase II) - Lake Kivu water 275m metaG... | ecosystem: Environmental > Aquatic > Freshwater >...
CGCAGCAGTCGAAGATAGGTCCGATAGTCGTCCTCGCAGAAAAACACCGGCAGCCGACGCGTTCCCCGCTGTGTCACATGATGCGGAACCATCGGCACTACAACCCGAGCCCAGCGTGCCATGGCCACAGTCTACGCCCAAGCTGCTCACGGTCAAATAATCCTTTATTGTGTCCCCGGAATGAGCGGAATGAGCAGAACCCATTTGCCTTCGTGACTGCTGCTTGCCGCCGTATCAGGCAAACCGGAACCACTCGTCAGGTGTGGAACTTGTTCGTCTCAGGGCCAGCGGCTTGAGGGGGTCACCGAGAGTCATCTTGTTCCACATACGCGCCCGCGAACTCGCGGCGGCGCGGGCGGCGCCGGCCAGAACGCCACCTGCAGGCAAGCGCCAGGGCGACCCTCCGGGCTGACGCCGCTTGCACCCGGCAGTTACGTTCTACATGCTCTACCCCTCGCGACAGCCGGAAACGAGCGGAACCGACCAGGGAAGTCCTGTCCGGTTCAAGGATGCAAAAGGTGTTCCTTTGGCACCCGGCCTGAGACTCTGAACCGCCCTTCGTCAGCCCCGTTCTTCGCGTCCGCGGGCGCCGGACCGGACTATACCCCGGATAGTCCCGGGTAGGCCCCGGGGTAGGCCCCCTTAGCAGCAACCGTGAACATGAGACCTACGCATCCGGCTTTGATTCTGCGTGAGTTACGGGGCAGGAATCATCGGATGTTAGCAGATTTCGCTACACCTTCGCCCCCGAGCCAGCGTTTCCGTGTCCCGCAGTGGAATTCAAGGGCAGTCTTGCAGCGCATCCTGCCGGAATTGGAGCGTCTCTTCGAGAACCTTCTCCATCCCAAATGTATTATGGTGCATATTCCGGCGCCCGCCATTCCTTCCCCTAACTCCTCTATCCTCAATCCTCTATCTTCTCTCTTCGCCCTGACCCCTCCTATGCCTCCCCCACAGCTATCCGCATGGCTTCCGAAGCAACAATCCGAAGAGCTTCCTGTGGGACAACGAGAGCTACTTCGTCCGCTGTTTCCACCGCTATTTCGTCCGCTACCTCGCGAGCCACGATGACAGCTCCTTGTCCGGTTCCTTGTCGGATAACAATCACGGTTCCTTCCCGAGGTCAATCCTGAGTTCCAGTCCACATTCCTGTCCGAGCTCATTCCGGAATTCCTCTGCAGGCAACTTCGCAGGCAACCTGCCGAGCTGCTTGGAGAGGGACGAGGATAGCTTCGGCACCTGCCGCGGACCGATTCAAGCCGGAGTACGCGGTTTAGCTGATCACGGACTGGAAGTACATGGCGATAGCCGTATCGTAGCGACTGGTGATTTGAAAGGCCTGGGCCGCGAGCTTTTTCCTCATGTCCGCGCTGACGCTGCCGGTCTTTTCCAGTTCGGCAATGACCGCCGGATAGTACCTGGGGTCCGGCACTACGGCGACGAAGGCATGGTTCTTGGCCGCGGCCCGCAAGAGGGTCACGCCGCCGATGTCGATGAGTTCCACCAGTTCATCGTGGCTCGCGTTCCGCGCAAGGCCGTCCTCGAAGGCATACAGGTTACAGACGACGATGTCAATCGGCTCGACCGTGTTGTCTTTGCGCGTGGTGAGGATGCCGCCGGCAATCTTGGGATGCAGGGTCTTGACCCGGCCGCCGAGTATCTCGGGCGAGCCGGTGTAGTCGGCGATCTCGGTGACCGGAATGCCGGCGTCGCGAATCATTGCCGCAGTCTTCGATGTCGAGAGAATCTCGTACCCGGCAGCGGCGAGAGCCCTCCCCAGTTCGACGACGCCAGTCTTGTCCCAGACTGAGATTATCGCGCGACGCTTTGTCACTTATGCTCCGAACTTCTTCAGTTTCAGCGAGTTAGCGAGGAGTAGGTTCATCAGCCTGACCGATTCGATCCGGCCGATTGTGCCCCTGCCGCAGGCCCGTTCGCCGAACTCCTCGCGGGCATCTGAGGGACGCACGTACGGGGCGACGAGCAGCAGCGGCACCTCGTGCCAGGAGTGCCCGGCCTTGCCCGCGGGCGTGGAATGGTCACCGGTAATGCAGAGGACATCGGGCTTGAGCTTCAGCAATCGCGGCAGGACTTCATCGTCGAACTGCTCAATCAGTTCCTGTTTCACGTCGAAGTTGCCGTCCTCGCCTGCCTTGTCGGTCTCTTTGAGATGCAGGAAGAAGAAGTCGTGCTCGCTCCCCCAGTGGTCGCGAAGCGTATCTACTTCCGATTCCCAGGTGCTGCCGGTATCGAGCACGTCCATGCCCACGAGCTTGGCCAGCCCCCGGTACATCGGGTAGGCAGCGACGCAGGCGGGCGTGAGCTTGAACCGGTTGCGCATCGATGGAATCGCCGGCGGCAGGGCCAGGCCGCGCAACAGAACGAAATTGGCCTTGCCCTGGTCATTGAGTGCCGCGGCCGCAAGCTCGATGAAGCGGTTGGCGAGCCGTACGGATTTCGCCGCGTCCGGGTCGGCCGAAGCAACCGCGAGCGGCTTCAATCCATCCTGTTGCGGGTCTGAGTCAGTCAGTCCGCCGGCCAGCCCCGGCCCTTGAAACACAACCACGAACCGGTGGCCGATGCCCGGCCTGACGACCACGTTTGTGTCTTCTATCGTCGGAATCGCTGCCTGCAGCTTCGCACACAGCTCGACGCAGAGCTCGGTCGGAATCCGGCCTGCCCTGCGGTCCTTCAGCGTGCCGTCCTTGGCGAGTGTGGCGAAGTTGGCGCGGGCGCAGAGGTCGGAAGGCGCGGGGTGAAGCCCGATGCCGAGCGCTTCGAGCACGCCCCGGCCCACGTCGTATTTGACCGGGTCGTAGCCGAACAACGCGAGGTGGGCCGGACCTGAACCCGGCGTGATGCCGACATCGACCGGCGTTAGAAGCCCGAGCCCGGCTTTGAGCGCCAGCTTGTTGAGATTGGGAATCGACGCGGACTCAAGCTCGGTCTTGCCCTTGCGCGGCAGACCGCCCAGCCCGTCGAGCACGACGAGTAGTATCTTCTTGTCGTTCTTCGTCGCCAGGGTTTCAAGCAGGTCGATCATGAGAGAATGATAGAAGCTGGTGCGCCGGAGTCAAGCGGCTGGAATGACCTGCGCAGGCAGCCCGCCTTTGGCCGGAAACAGGCTACTCGACCCGAACGGCCGTTCTGAGCACGAAGCTCGAATCGCGGAAGATGCCGCGGAACTCAAGCTGGTGCAGTCCACTCGGCATCGTACCGCCCATGCTCCAGCCGCCGGAGACGTAGGTCGAGTCGGCAGCTTTGTCGCCGGGCGCGCTGGGGTCAGGCAGGGCCGGCTGGCCCGGAAAGGTAATGGCGAGCGAGGACAAGAGGACATCATGATTGAACCTGTAACTGAAAGCTGAGGTATCCCCCGACTGAGACCTGACACCAGTCGCGCTGACCTCAAGCACCTGGTATGGTGACATCTCGATGTCGCCGGCATCGACCGTCCACCGCGGGTACACAACCACCGGCTTTCCCGGCCAGCCGGGTCGGTGTGGTCCGCCGCACACGCCGGTCAGGTCACCATCACTCACTTTGCCGTCGCCGTCGCGGTCCTGCCAGGCAAGCACGAAGTAGGGTCCGGGCGCGACGACCGGGAATTCAAACGACACGCGGTAGAACAGGCCGCCGGAATCGGGCCTGATCTCGTACAACGGCGCCGAATCCCAGGCGAGGCTGTCGTGCAGTTCCACCTCGGCCAGCCTTACGTCGCCGGTCTCTCCCGGCTTCAACACCAGCCGGCCGTAGACGGTGGTCGGAAGGCGACAGCCGGCGATGAGACCCAGCACGACAAATGCGGCGACATATCGGGAAGAAATCACCAGCCGGCGGCGTGCGTGTCTAGCGTCCGGCATTCTCGATGTTGCGCAGGGCCTCGCGCATCTGGTCCGCGAGTCGGCGCAGGCTCGCCTGTCTATCTTCGGACTTGCGGAGATAGCTCATCGCCACGTTCTGCTGGATTTCGGATTCGTTCTGGTCACCCGCCAGCAGGGCATCGACCGAGGCTCGTGACTTCTCGTAGTAGGCGCGCTGGTCCAGGGCATCGTCAGCCATCGACCCCAGGTACTGGCTCATCGCCGAGTACAAAACGCTGAGACGGAAAGCGAAGCGCGAATCGGCTTCGCGCGAAGCCGCGCGAATCCGCTCGGCCTGCTGCTGCGCCAGCCGGATGTCCTGCTGCGCGCTGTCGGCCAGTGTGGCGGCTTTCCGCAGTTGCTCGGCCGCATCCTGTGCATTGTCACGAGTCACGGTCCCCGGTGACGACAACGCCCGGGCGCGGCCCCACTTCTCCGCTGCCGCGTTCACGAGCGTGTCGATGGCGGCAACCGCAGAGCGCGCCAGACCAACCGTTGCGACCTTGTGGGACACCGGCGCTGGCTGGCTGGGCGCCGGGCGGCTGGTGTCAATGGCGGTGTCGGGCCCATAGCCCGCACCCTTGGGCGGTTCCGGGCTGTTCAGTTTTGGAGGCGGAGGCCGGTAAGAGAGAATGAGCACGAGCGCAACCGCCATCAACACCACGGTCGCGACCAGCGTGTATGTCCGGATCCGGGCGAGGCGCGACGCCTGCCGTGCGTCCGGCTCAAAGACGAGCTTTGGCGGAGACAACGAGGGCTGGTGTTGCTCGTCGGGACCCTCGGGACCGCGTGGTTCTGAACCGCTCAACTGGTTCCTCTCTAGTAAAACCATATTACCGCGCCAAGCTGCTGTCAACAATCGCAGTTGCTTGACATCAGACAGCCGGCGGCTATCTTGGACTCGATGACGCCGACTCCGGCCACCAATAGTGCATCTAGCCCCTCCGGACAACCTGCCCAATGCTCGTAGGCGTCGGCTCGCTCCTCGTCGGTGCTGCCTTCGGCTCAATCCCATTCGGCTTCCTGGCCGGAAGACTCAAGCACATCGACATCCGCCGGCACGGCTCAGGCAACATCGGCTTCACCAACGTCCAGCGCACCATCGGCTGGGCCTGGGCGGCTCCGGTACTGCTGCTGGATGTGGCCAAAGGACTCGTGCCGACCGCGCTCGCCCCCGGCGTTGGCCTGATACCTCCGCTTGTGGGAATCGGTGCCATTCTCGGCCACGTCTTCTGCCCCTGGCTTCGTTTCAACGGCGGAAAGGGCGTTGCGACGACAATCGGGGTCGCCGCATTTCTCTGCCCTCGCAGCTTGTTCGCCTCGCTCGGAGTATTTGTCCTGGTACTTGCCCTAACCGGATTCGTATCGGCATCTTCCCTGACTATGGCCGTCGCGCTTCCGCTACTAACGGCGCTGTTCTACAAGGGTGATATTGCGCTGCTCCTATTCGTTCTCGGCGTGGCCTTTGTGATCATCGTCCGTCACGTGGCAAACATCAGGCGCCTAGCCGCCGGAACCGAATCACGGCTGGGCCTCTGGCTAAGGCTATTCAGGAAGACATGAGGATAGCGTTCGTCGGAGCCGGCCGCTGGGCGCTCGCGCTGGGAATCCGTCTGGCTGCGAACGGACATGAAGTTTCGCTCTGGGAATTCAGCCAACCCAGCCTCGACCGCCTGGTCTCCACTCGGCGCCACCCCGACCTGCCGGACAGCACAACACTGCCTGAGACTGTCTCGGTGACGAACGACCTGGGCAAGGCCGTCGCCCGCGCGGACATGATTGTCTTCGCGGTGCCATCCGACACGCTGACCGGCGCTGTTCGGCAGGTCAAGGACCACAAACCGAAGCTGCAGGCGTTGGTGACGGTCACCAAGGGCATTGAGCCGAAGACCCTGAAACGTTTGTCGGTCACCATCAGCGAAGCTATGCCTGATCTGCCGGTAGTCGTGCTGGCCGGCCCGGGCATCCCCTATGATGTCGCGCTGGGTGACCCAACGTCGCTGGTGGCCGCATCCGCCGACGACAGAGCCGCGACAATGGTCCGCGATGTCTTCACCGGCGGCAATCTGCGAATCTATTCCCACGGCGACGTGGTCGGAGTTGAGCTCGGTGCGGCACTCAAGAATGTCATAGCTATCGCGGCGGGTGTTGCGGATGGCATTGGCCTTGGTATCAATGCCAAGGCGGCTCTGCTGACGCGAGGGCTGGCTGAGATAACGAGGCTGGGGCTCGCGTTCAACGCCAACCCGCTGACCTTCGCCGGCCTGTCGGGGATGGGCGACCTGATCGTCACCGCCTTCTCCGAACACTCTCGGAACCACGCGCTCGGCGTCGCCATCGGCCGCGGCGAGACAACTGCGGCAGCACTGTCGTCCCTCGCGGGCGTCGCTGAGGGCGCCACAACCGTACGCTCGGCACAAGCGCTTGCCGGAAGCCAGCGAATCGAGATGCCGATTACCGAAGAAGTCTACAGAATGCTGTATGAGGGCATCGCGCCCCGTGACAGCATGGCGCGGCTCCTGCGGCGGAGCCCGCGCCAGGAGATATGGAAATGAAAGCTGGCAAGTACTACCTCGTGACCGAGGTCTGCTCGAAGCTCGGAGTCGAACCGCATATCCTGCGCTATTGGGAGAAGGAATTCGAAATCAAGCCCGTCCGCAACTCCGCCGGCCGCCGCATCTACAACGAGGTCCAGCTCGAGCGCCTGCAGCTCATCAAACACCTCATCCGCACCGAGAAACTCACGGTCGCCGGCGCCCGCCGCCACCTCGCCAAAATGCCTTCTCAGCCGTCCGAGTCTGCCTCCGCCGACCACCGCCAGACCCTCCTCTGGCTCAAGCGAGAACTTCTGGCTATCGGATCTCAGTTGCAGGGCAATCCGGATCAGTGAGCCATGCGTTGTATCAGCGACGCCGGACTGTGTGACAGCAACCAGAAATAGGCCTCCCCGATGCTATGGCTGCCGTCGTAAGGGTACGCCTGCAGGAGGTAGCCCATCCACAGATAGAGATTCGCAGCCATGACGATGACCATGACAACCACGATTGCAGCCACCGCCCTCCGGTCCAGGTTCAGTCGCGAGACGGTCAGAGCAGCGACCAGAGATAGTGCAGGGAGGAGTTCTACGAAGGCTCGGTTCCCGAAGCTGTATCCGAACCACCAACACCACCAGGTACCGTTGGCGATGGCAAATGACAGGAACGATGATATCGCCGCGCCACAGATGTACCTCAGTCGTGGTATCCTGACCGCGCCGTAGACGACAAACAGAAGCAGGACGGCGTACCATGGGCTGTATACTAGCAGACCGTGCCGGGCGGACACAAGTGTATTCAGAATCCCTGACAACCCGGAACTGAACGACTCGTTGTAGTAGGTCGAGAAGCGAAGTCGCCCCCAGAGGAACCAGAGGCTCAAAGGCTGGAGGGAAGCAACGACCGCTGCGCCTCCGATCACAGGAAGCACCTCACCGAATCGGATTCGCCTCCGGGCCAAGACGACGGCTGCCAGAACGGGCGCAAGTAGGCCATTCGTGTTCCGTACCAGGAACAGCAGCCCTAGAAGGCCGCCCAGCAGTAACCCGTGGACCGCACGAATCCGCTCACTGGCGTCAACCCACTTGACTACAAGGAACAAGAGCACGTTGAACACGGCAACCCCGGCCGCATGCACCATTGTCATCTCTTTTGCCACGTAGTGAATGAGGTTCGTGCCGAGCAGGGCCGTAACGCAGAAACCGAAGGCCAACATCCGAGACACCCCGAGAGAAAGCATGGCGCGGTAGAGAAGGAAGAAAGAAACAAGATATAAGATGATCAATGACCAGGCAACGCCGATCTGATACGGTACAGAGACGCCGTCGGTCGGCGAATGCGTCACGTAGCGGGAAACGACGTCACCAAGAAGAAGGCCAGGCGCTTCCAGAATCGCCATACCGACGGGGTACTTGTCAACCACATGCCCTGCCGGCGTGACCATGGACGCCTCTGGCGGGAACGTATCTTGTCCATACAGAATCTGGTAGTCATTCCGGAAATCGACATCTCCGTCAAACATCAGCGACCTTGCCCAGATGTAGTAGTTCTTTCCGTCGCTCAGGATGAGCACCTTGTTCTTGCCACTTGACAGGGAAGCAAGCGTCAGACCGATGGACGAGAGAAGAAAGAGACCCAGCACCAGTGTGTAGGCCACATCCCAAGTTCGACTACGGTTCATCTGCAGAGCCCAGCCTCCGCGATCTCCGCCCCTCTAGCAGAACTCACCTAGGTCCCGGACACCGACAAACTAGATGGCGGCCTGTAGACGAAGAAGGAAGCCGAAGACACTCCAATTGCCCTGGTAGTTGCGTCGATAGGAGCAGTCCAGCATCACTCTGACTTGGTTGACGATCGGTCGCACGTTCACTCCACCAGTGAACATCCATTCCGGATGCTCTGCATACGGCGAAACCAAGTCGAACCGGGCAACTGGCTGAAGCATGCCGATATCCCAGACTCCCTGCAGATACGCTGCGTTCTTCCGACCGTCACTGCCGGAGTGACTCTGGAATTCCGCCTGAAGCCCAAGAGGACCGGTCTTCAGGCGGCCCTCAACGGCAACGGAAGCCCAAGCCGTATCTGACCAGTCTGGCCATCCGTAGTAGGCGCGCAGAGCGAGCTCCCCGTCCAGTTTGGATGTCAATCTCACTGCCATCCTGCCGCAGACATCTTTCATGTTGTTGTTGTCTCTCGTATTCGCGCCAGTGCCGTTCACCACTGCGCCGTAGAACGAAAACCGAGCGTTCTGCACTCCACCCATGAGTCCGATGTCACGGCTACCCGCCGGCGCCGCATATCCGGAAAGAAGAGAGCTGTTGACGATGCCCTCGTCTCCGGGAAACGTCATCAGCTCAAACCCGAGTGGCATGACGAACTGCCCTGCACGCAGATGGAAATTGCTTGGCCAGCGGAGATCTACGTACAGGTCCATCGGGTACATCGAACCGACATCAGCGCTGACCCGGACCGAGGCGACGCGGCTCAGCAGGCCGGTCAAGCCAACTGGCGCTACCAAGCGATCCGCGACAAACTCATTCCGGGCAAGCCCGCCTTGTTCAAACCTCCAGACTTGGCCAGTAGCGTGGACTACCAGATCCAGGCTCATCTTGTCGCCAACCAGACCCAAGTCTGCCCGTGAAGAATTCGAGGCGACCAAGAGGATCACGATGCCGAATGCGGAACCGCAGTGTCTTGACATGAACCACCTCCATTTCTGAAGTAATACCTGCTTCGCCATACGACACTCCATGCACGTCAGGCTCGACACGGACGAGTCCGTGACCGTATCAGACCAGTTCCGACAAGAATGAAAACTGCCAGCAGACAATGCCGACGCGCAGTCACTAGCACTGACTACTTGCGCGTCGCAGCACACGAGCTTTGCAGCAGATACCGCACTTCATGCACCTCGATGGTCTTTGGAGAGAAAACGCCACGACTTACCGAGGTCGGCATCCTGCTTCTTTCGAAACGTGTAAGACACAAGTGCTGTGGTTAGATCCTCCGGGCCGTATTCCGTTAGCAGCTCCCTTGGAGCGAGTGGAAGCAGCTCCACGCCCTCCGTAGTGCGCTCTTCGGCGACGACCTTTGTCTCCGCATGGAAGAGACACTGATAGTCGGCGAGATGGAGCTTATTCAAGTACGAATCGGATGGAAAGCGATTGTCTCTCAGGTGATCCCATGGAGGCACTTCAGCCGGGAGACCCCACTCGGGATAGGTTGGGTCAAGCGCGTACTGCCAGTCCATACAGTGTCCACCTGAAAGTGACGCGAACAAGTGAACGACAACAAAGCCTACTCCGTCCGGCTTGAGAGCTGCATTCATGTTCCTGACTGCCGACTCGACGTCAGCTACATGCTCGAGCACGTTGAAAGAGAATATCAGGTCGAACCAATCCCTTGGCAGGGCCGAACTTGCCACGTCCATCACCTCGACGTCTACGGCTGGAAAAGGATCGAGGTCGACGCGACACTCACGCGACAAGGTGCAGAAGAACCGGTGGTCAAAAAACACGTGACGGAGCATGCTCTTGAGCGCCCGGTGTGGCCCGTTGCGTCGGAGCACCTTGAGGAAGCGCAAACAGTCCAGCTGATAGGTCGGTATCTCAACGTCGACCGCACTAGCCTCAGCCCCATGCGCCGCGAAGAGAAGCGGAAGCACGGCCCGCTGGCCGCATCCAACCTCAAGCACCTGTGCCCCTCGCACAGCCCTCCCGGTAGAGGACGTCAGGAGGCCCCTGAGCATTTCAAAACGCTGCCGATATATCAGGACTTCGCGGTGCGTATACCGGAGGTGCTTGCGGTACATCTGGGAAGCATTCCGGACGGCGCGGAACACCGGCAGTCCCTGCCCTGCCATTGCACGACGTTGAACGCCATCGCCATCGAGAACACGCCTCGCGGTATCGGCCAGCCTATCTGGGTCTTGCCTTGGCAACGGCGACCTCGTTCTTCCCGGACTCCTTGTCCACCGCAGGCACTAGGGCATCTGGCGTCCGCGGCGTCTTCTTCCAGTACTTCTCACGTCTGAACAGATAGCGCCAGTACCCAACTACAAGGCCGATGTTAATGAGGAGATAGTACTGGGGAATGAGCAACCTGCGCAAACGCCCTTCTGACGAAAACACTAGTGGGATAGTGGCATAGGTGCCCACCTGCAGCAGAAGTACAACTGCAAACATCAGATGCCTTGCCTCGAGCGCCGTTCCCACGAACATCAGAACTAGTAGAAATGGAACCACCATCCGCAAGACTTTGTGCGAGAAGTATATCCAAGCCTTGCGCCCGTACGTCGGCGATAGAAGGTCAAAGTAGCGGATCAGGGCCTGCAGGTTGCCGCCACTGATACGCGTCTTTCGCGCAAACTCCACGGACTCAGACTCAGCAAGGGTGGTAACGATCGCTCTCGGTTCACTCACCGCGTCCATTCCCGACCTGAATGGCCTGATACCGAGCACAAAATCGTCCAAAATCGTATCGTCCGGGATCGGCGTCGCTTGGTCCTTTCGGATCATATTGGCGTAGGCATTGCAGCCGACCATCGCACCCAGTCTACCCTCCAACTCCTTTACTTTCGACTCCCATCTGTCGTAGAACCCCTCTGCAGGACTGCCTTCACGGTTGACACGAACATAGCGTGGATTCACGACAGCCACTCTTGGATCTCGCATATGCGCAAGCATCAGCCGCAGCGAATCGCGCGTAAGCATCGAGTCGGCGTCCGTGCACAGCACCACATCGCCGTTTGCCTCTAGCAGCAGTCGATTCTGCACGGCAGTCTTCCCGGCCTGCGGTTCGAACCGCAGCAGACGGATTCTTGGATCCCGAAAGGATCGAATGATCTCCTCGGTCCGGTCAGTTGAGCCGTCGGAACCGATGAGTATCTCCGTCTTGTCGGCGGGGAAGTCTAGTTCAAGGCAGTTGCGGACCTTGTCCGCAATGATTGACTCCTCGTTGTAGACAGCCATGACGAGGGAGACTCCGAGTGAGTCAGGGTCGATGGCATTCCGGTACGTCCTCGGTCGAATCCGACTCCAGAGCCAGAGGAAGGCCGGGAATAGTACCCAGTGGTAGCAGAGTACTCCAAGTGGAACCCAGAACAGCAGCACGGCAGGTGTGTCAAACGACATCAGTACTCCTGCTGCCCTGTGGCCAGTTCCATCAACCAATGCCCAGGACCTTCCTGTAGACACCGACGTGTTTCGCGGCCGACTCCGCCCAGGAGAACTGCTTCACCCGCGCCAGACCACGTCGCACCAGATCTGATCTAAGGCCCGCGTCACCGAGGACAGATCGTAGTGCTTCGGCGAGCCGACGCTCGTCTCCGGGGGGAAACAGAACCGCGGCATCTCCAGCCACCTCAGGGATAGAAGACGCGTCCGCCGCAATCACCGGCACGCCCGATGCCATCCCTTCAAGTACGGGTAGGCCGAAACCCTCGTATCGTGAAGAGAAAACGACAACCGATGCCAGCGAGTAGAGCGCCGGGAGCAGCTCCTGTGGTACGAAACCGAGAAACATGGCTCTGTCATCCAGGCCAAGTTCGCGAGCGCGGTCACGAATTTCACGTGCGCCTAGGCCATCGCGACCAGCGACGACTACGGCGTCAACGAGTCCGTCACGGATGATACCCGCACTCGCATCGAGAAGAGTATCTATGCCTTTCTTGACCTCCACTATCCCGACGTGGAGAACGAATCGCCTCGGCAGACTGAATCGGACACGCACTCGGTCCAGATAGTCCTGATCGTGGCCGACGCGGAATTCATCGCCAACGCCATGATGGATGACCGCAACCTCCTCACGCGCGATGCCGAGCGCCTGTGTGAGATCGCTACGTGCGGCATCAGACCCTGAGATCACCGCGTCGGATCGAGCCAAGGCGACACGCACTTGAGCATGCATGTATGATCGATACACCGGGCCGTAGGCGCTGGGCAGCCCGACAAAAGACAGATCATGCACTGAGCAAACGGCTCTGCAAGGGAGTAGCAGTGGAACCACTGAGTTCGTGCCGTGATACAGAGAAACGCGGCCTCTCCTCAGATAGGAAGGGACCAGCGTATTCAGCCACAACGGTGAATAAAGCCGTGCCAGCGGGGTGAAGTCGCCAACGAAGCGTCCAAGAACAACTTGCGTGCACCCGTCTGGCAGCGCGCCTTCATCGAAAGGACGATCCACCAGCAACTGGATGTCCATCTCCGGTGCATAGACCGGAATTCGCCTCGCAATCTCGATAATGTAGTGACCAATCCCTGTCATGGGACGAACGGCACGACGTCCGTCGAGAGCGACCTTCAGTCGCGTCACGCTCGCCCGCGGGTGAGTTCACGGGCAGGACCAACGTCGGATCTCACGCCTGCATTATACCTGGATAGCCGCGCCGGTCAACGCGCAGCCAGACACGAGCAACGTCCAGAGCACGCTCGCGACAGGACGGAACTCCCAAGGCTCATTGCCGCAACGCGATACCATCTCGAATGATCTGTAGCATCCTCTGGGCAGCATGCCGGTAGCTGAACTGCGCCGCGCGCACGATCCCGGCAGCCGACATGGCCGCGAGTCTGCTGTCATCAGACAGCAACGTCCTCAGAGCAAGGACCAAGCCCTCAACGCTCCCAGTCTTGAAGTAAGAAGCCGCAGTTCCTCCCACTTCGGGTAGACAGGACGAGTCGCTCGAGAGCACCGGACAGCCGCAGGCCATGGACTCCAGAACCGGTAGGCCGAATCCCTCGTACAGAGAAGGATAGATCGAGAACTTCGCAGCGTTGTACACCGCCGGCAGTAACTCGTCGCGAACACGCCCCAAGTAAACTACCCTACCAGCCTTCTCACCTGATCTGATTCGGTCCATTATCCTGCCGCATCGCCAGCCAACGCCCCCGACCAAGGCAAGCACGGGAGCGTTCGGGATGCTCTCTATGGCGCGCAGAAGAGTCAGATGGTCTTTTCTTGGCTCAATAGTCCCTACGCTCAGCACGTAGTCCCTGGCCAGCCCCAACTCTCCGGCCACGCTGCTCTTCGCTTCGTGCTTGGGCAGCGGCCGAAACTCACACTGTGCCGCCGCGTACACGACGCTGATCCGCTGCTCCCTGACTCCCAGATATCTACACGCCAGAGTCTTAGTAGCCATTGAGTCAGCGACGATTGTATCCGCCGCACGAGCCACGGGTCTTAGTAGTGTGCGCATGCGCAACCAGGACAGGCGACGCATGCTGTCTGGCCTCACATATGGAACAAGATCATGGATGGTCAGGATCCGAAAGCAGCGGCGCTTGAGTGAAATCGGCAGGTTAGTCGGCTGGCCCCAAAAAGCATCTACCTTGTCCGAAGCCAACAAACTGGGGAGAACGGTCTGAGCCCACACGCTCGGTCGTTGGGAGAGCCCACAAGGCACGACGCGCACTACCCAGTCGCCGTCACGCATAGGAACTGTGATCGGCAGTGGCGAATACAGCACGAATTCCAGTGACGGGTCCAAGACGCGCATCTCGTCGAGCATGCTCCCGAGATAACGACCTATGCCGGCGTGTTCATACGCAAATGATATCGCGTCGATCCCAATACGCATCAGGACAGATTCATCGAGATAGGCCATTCGCCATGTGGCAACTCAGTGTTTTCTGCGGGAATCCGACCGGACTGCATCTCTGCCCGTCGGTCGGCACCAGCCATGGCTAAGTACAGCGGCCAAGCCATCAGAATATGCAGGGCTGGTCGAACAATGCAGGGCACACCAGAATGCCCTTGTACGAAAGGTGACCGTACGGGGCAGATCAACGTGACATCCGTACCATCTCACGAAGCCAGACGACGAGAGGTCCTACCGGGCAAGATGCGACCAAGAATCGCATACGAAACGACGAGGGGCATGGCCGGCGACCATGGTGTCACTCAGTGAGTTCCATCCGGCTCTGACGAGACGCAGCATCCCTAGATAACCGCATGACGCTAATACTCAGTCCAACAAGCACTCCCAGGAGAGCAAACTCACCAGGGTGAAGCATGACAGCATCCACGAGCCCGTGGACACTGAGAGCCACTAAGCCAGCGCTAATCCCCAATCCCAGATCTCGTGAGTCGCCAGGCCCCATCGCGCGAGACGACCTGACAAACGCGCCGACAAGGAGCCAACAGAAACTCACGAGCCCGACCAGACCGAGATCTGCGAGAATCTCGAGATAGATATTGTGCGCGTTATACTGCAGCGTGTCTTTCAGCATCTGCGGGTAGTGATAGAAGTGTTTCACATATCGGAAGTTCTCCAATCCCACACCGAACAGCCAATTGTCCACTCCTACTCGCCATGCGTAGTACCAGAGCAGCAGGCGCCCTACCAGCGAAGGGTCTTGTGCAGACGTCGCCCCGGCCCTGGAGGCAAGCACGGCTCGCAGGAAATCGGACGCGGTGAGAACAAGCCCACTACCTGCTCCAAACAGAAGCAGCTTGAGAGAGCGCGTTCTCAGCAGAATGTACAGGAATGCGGCTCCGAACCCCAGCCAGGCGCCACGCGACTTCGTGAACACGAGAATTGCAGCACAAGTTGACGCAGCGAGGACGAGAAGAACTCTCGTGGCAACTCGACGGGCGAACACAGCCATCCCTAGTCCAACTGCCGCGACTGTGGTTAGACTGCAGGCGACGATGTTCAGACTAGTACGTCCAGCTGGCGCCATAACAACCTTCCCGCCGAGACTTGTCATCGTCGCCGACACAGATGGGAGCAGCGGCAAGCATACGGCCGTTAATGCCGTAGCTCCGACCACAACGTACACCAGAGTTCGGACCTCGTCTAGCGAATGTGGAGCGGTGGCCACGAAGTACGCGATGAACATGATCTGGCAAGTAAATACCGTCATGAATATAAGATAGTGGGTTCCCCAGCCACGCAGCACTGAGTTGACGCATGAGACGACCGTCCATACTGTGAAAACCACAATCGGCCCGTACTCAGCCTTGCGCAGACGGACAGTCGAAGTCGAATCGAGATTCCGATCCCGAGTCATCAACGATAGCCCGAGCAGGACGATAGTGCTGGGGTAGTAAACGAACCACTCGTATCGGCGCGGAAGCAGGTCGGCCCCCGCAAACGGCAGCACTGTTACGAACGCAACAAGCAAAGCCTGCTCATTGCCTGCGAGAGCAGACCAAGCCAGCAACTGGAAAGGACCTACAAGGAACACGGCAGCCATCCACGACGTCCCCTTTATCAGTTGTAGCACGAAACCGGAGAAGCACAGCAACTCGATCCCGATGAACCAGCAGACCGCTAGAGGCAGCTTCGCCCGGCGTGCGGTATCAGCGTGGTCAGGCATCGCCTCTCCTGACTAGTCCGAACAAGAGGACAATGTCCTGACGGCGGACCCCTCCGGTAACGAAAAGGGCGACAAGATACGCTACGGCAGCCAACGACAGCCCGACTATGAGATTCGATCTGGCAAAGAGCCTAGCCAGGAAAACCGCCGGCATGGTCGCGGCGACGATTTGAGGTAGGACTCGAGCATATCGGCTACCTCGAAAACCTTCTCCAGTCCTGACGAGTTTGGTAAGCAAGTAGGCGAATCCGATTGCCTCGGCGCACACAATCGACGCGCCGGCGCCGACGGCTCCCAAGCGCGGGATAAGGAGGAGATTGGCTACAAGGTTGACTGTCAGCGACACGGCTGCCTGGACCGTCACCGTCGATGGCTTGTCTACCGAAATGAGGTAGTTGCTCAGCAGTGAATTGAGGCAGGCAAGCGCCGCCCAGACCGAAACCAGCCGGAAGACCGCTGCTGACCCCTCGTAGCCATGACCGTACACAAACGAGGTGATTGGCAGGGCTAGCGTCGCGCCAAACACAGCCATCGGCAGCACGAGCAGACTCATGTACCTGAACGATAGTTCCAGCGCCTGCGAGAGTCTCCGACGACTTGTCACAAAGAGACGTGACAGCAAGGGGAAAACCGCCCCGGAGAAACCGAAACCTGCGAATGCCATGCCTAACGCCAACCGAAAAGCTGCGCTGTAGTTGCCGACCGCCTCATCGCCACTCAGCTTGGAGAGCACGGACGTGCCGTTCCAGTAATAGAACACCGTGAAGGTCACAGTGAGTCCTATCGGCCACGACGAACGTAGCATTTGCCACCAGAGCCTCGGAGCGAAACTTAACTCGGGTGGCATCAACCAGACGACGGCAGCTGCGCCGGCAAACAGCACCGAGAGGAGTCCGGCTCCAACGTAGAGAAGTGCGTACGACTCGACCGCAGCGCCCTGCCGGGAGAGCAGAACCGCGCCGACGACGAGCACGACAGTCTGTACGGCACGAGTCAGCGCCGCCAGTTCCATGCGCTCAAATCCCTGAAACACATAGCAGTAGTAGGAAGTAATCGCGCTCTCCACCACGAAGAAGCTGCAGATGTACACGACCCGTGCCGTTGCTGGTGGATACCCCAAGATCTTGACCAGCGCGCCGATCAGGAGGATAACGGCAAGAGACGCCAGCAACTTCACGCCCAGCGAATTGCTGATCAGGCGTCGGGCCGCCCTGGCATCTCTGGCGACCTCGCGCGCCGTGACGGCACCCAATCCCAAGTCGGTGAAGACGGCGAACATCGTGACGAAGGCCAGCGCAAAGGAGAGGATTCCGAACTTCGCCACCCCCAAGTGACGCGCGGCGACCATGTTGAAAAAGAACAACATGACTTTGTTGGCGCCGTCGGCTAGAGCCAGGTATGTTGTGTTCTTGGCGACACGCCTACTCGCCAGTGCCGGATGGTCC
>Ga0136653_10000748_pt1 | contig 17116 bp, 20 predicted proteins | sample LakKivw275mmetaG_FD_94866 | JGI IMG/M metagenome (GOLD analysis project Ga0136653, IMG submission 94866) | Anoxic lake water microbial communities from Lake Kivu, Rwanda to study Microbial Dark Matter (Phase II) - Lake Kivu water 275m metaG... | ecosystem: Environmental > Aquatic > Freshwater >...
CTATTTATCATCGTCAAATATCAAATTTTCTCAGACTCTTATTGTAATGTCAGTATAGTAGCAAGATCTTTTTCAATTTTTGTTTCTTCAGAATGGCTCGCGATGGATATTTCCTTAATCAGTAAGCTCTTTGCCGTATCCATCATTTTCTTCTCGCCGAATGAAAGATTCTTATCGGATTTCAAGATAAACAGATCTCTCAGGACCCTCGCAATTTCATATACCGATCCCGTTTTTATCTTATCGAGGTATCCCTTGTATCGTTTATTCCAGGTTTGCTTGTCGATAGTAACATCTTTTTTCTTAAGGATCTCATATACTTTCGGAATGTCTGTTGCCGGAATGACTTCTCTGAGGCCAACCGATTCCGCACTGTTCATAGGGATCATGATCTTGATGCCATTGCCCATAATTTTAATGATATAAAACAGTTGTTGACTGCCCATGAATTCCCTGTTTTCTATTGCCTCGATTACCCCAACTCCCTGAGCCGGATAAACGGCAAGATCACCTACCTTGAACATCTCATACACCTGCATGTTTATTTTAGAATTGGGGATGCTATCATATATTGTTAAAACAGTCAATACGTATCGCCTCGCCTTGATAAGCTTTGAGCCGGATGCGTTCCCAATTAAATGAAATGATCCATGATTTCATACAAATCTTCATCGAGCTGTTTCACGTTCCGTGCGCTATACTGGTCCAAAATGTTTTTTAATCTCATATAAACCGCACTGTCAGAGAGATCATCCATGTTTCTGTATATCCCTCTTCGTCTCCCCATTCTGTATATAAGTCTTGCCTCTTCGGACATTGAAAAATACCTGTCTATGGTGGTCAACAAACGTTCTTTATCCTGAGGAAGTTTTCCTTCCAGCTCCTCTAGCAGATTCAGTATGTGGTCACTGACAATGCTTGTTGTTTCTATCCCTTCAAGTTTTTCAATGAAAATGCGTATTTCTTTTAAAATGTCTTCATCGCTGATGGGCTCGAACTCTCCCGTCTGCATCATATCAAACAGCTCCGTTCCATGTACGACATGAAGCGTTCTTAATCTGACAAAGTGAGGATTAATCTCGTTGATAACCCTTGCCGATGCCTCGGCATGCTCCTTCGACCAGCGAACGCCGCCAAGACCAGGCATCACATATTCACACAGAGAAATACCGGCTTCAACAATTCTCCTGCCTCCCTCAACATGATCAGCGGCTGTAACACCCTTTCGAATAAACCTCAAAAGAGGGTCATAGCCGCTTTCCATACCTATGTGAATTCTTGTCAGGCCGGCTTCTTTCATCATCCTGAGCTCTTCCACGGATTTCCTGGCTGCTGTTTTTGAACGGCAGTATGACGTGATGCTTTCCACAGATGAAAAGTTTTCTTTGATAAAAGTCAGGACCTCAACAAGATCGTCTGTTTTCATAATAATTGAATTTGCGTCCTGGAGAAAGACGGATTGACCGCCAAAGTAAAGCCATGCGGCAACGGACCGGAAAGTGTCGTTATAATATTGTGGTTGACTGTATAAAAGATTAAGGATGGCTTCACTCACACGCCCGCCTGCCCCGCACTTATACGACATGTCGCTGATACGGCCGGCTATCTCTCTTACCTTCCTGATATCTCCCTTTATTTCTTCAACCGATCTGAGCTCGAATTTCGTCCCACGATACGTATGGCAAAAGGCACATTTGTTCCACGGACAATTTCTCGTGGTCCGAACAAGAAGACTTTTCGCCTCGCTTGGCGGTCTTATGGGTCCCTGTTCAAATAGAAAATCCGTCGTCATCTTTTCACCTCATCAGGAAAAGGCACAATGAAGTCCTCTGCCGGCAGAAAGGCTCACGGGAAAGGAATATCATATACATGGCACTTAGACTCAGCATGCGCCAGTGATTACGGAAGAAAAAAGAGGGGATTTCGCGCTTTATTCTTGTACCGAATTTCGAAGTTTATGTATGCATCGGACTTCCCATCCAATTGCCCTATTATGGCAATCCGGTTGCCTCTTTTAACCTGATCATCCACCTTTACCACCCTGCTGCTGAGGTGTGTATAAACGGTCGCATAATGTTCTTCATGTTTAATAATAACTGTCTCTCCATAGTCTTTAAGAGGCGCAGAAAAAATGATTGTGCCGCCGGCGGCAGCAAGGACGGGTGTCCCTTCTTTTGCCGATATTCTGATACCATTGTAATACATTCCGTTCGGCTGAATGCCAAATTTCGAACGAACTTTGCCCTTTAGCGGCCAGATAAAGCGATCTCTGTCAAACTTTATTCTTTCAGTCTCGCCTCCTCCATTTCTGTGCTTAATCTTTTCGACCTTATGTTCAAGTTCCTGCCTGGGTGACACTTTGCTGGTCACTATGGACCCTTCCTCCCTGTCTCTCTTTCCGAAAGCTTTCCGTGATTCACTTTTCGTATAAACAGGCGCGGGCTTTCCCCCTCCTGATACAGGTGCATTTGATGACAATTCTTGCCGACCTTTGGCAGTATCCTTAGCCGGCAATTGTTCAACCCTCCGCGGTACTTTTATGACCTTGGGTTCTTCTTTCAGAGGTCTCTCAGAGGGGGGGGGCTTTTCCCTTTGTGCTTGATCTTCCGTTGTCTCTGCCATTTGAGCTGAACTCATCACATCCTCAACAATGTGATTTGCGGCGGGAATGAAGATAACGCTGTCTATCTCTATCAGATTTGGATCGGTGATATTGTTGACTTCCGCCAGTTCCTGAATATTGATCTTGTAGGCCCTGGCAATATTCCAGAGGGTATCACCACTTTTTACGCGATGATATACTCCCTTTGGCTGTGTGGTTTTAATATGATGTCCTGTGCAGGAATAGAAAGACAGACCGATAAAAAATAACAGGACAAACGTCAAACGCCGGGACATATTCAAATCAGACCATCTCATTGATGCCGTCTCAATATTCCCATCCGTGATCACCAATAAGATCAACAAAACGGCACCCGCCAAGGTCTTCTTTCTTCAAATTGTTTATATCTTCGGACAGGCGGGTCAGCTTGATCAGTGCCTGAGAGTGACGGCCACCGATGGGTATAACCAATCTTCCTCCAACGACAAGCTGTTCAACCAGTGTTCTGGGGATATCCGGTGCACCCGCTGTCACAATGATGGCATCGAACGGAGACTCTTCTTTCCATCCATACGTACCATCCCCAACCCGGATAGCCACATTATAGTAATTCAGAGAATCGAGAATCTTTCTCGCCCCGCTGGCGAGTGGGGCGATACGTTCGATAGAGAAAACCCTCTCGGCCAACTCCGCCAATATGGCGGTCTGGTACCCGGAACCCGTACCAAGCTCAAGGACTTTCTCGTTCCCCTTTAGGTTTAACGCCTCTGTCATGAGTGCCACAATATAGGGTTGGGATATAGTCTGTCTTTCGTCAATCGGGAGTGGGTTATCATTGTAGGCCTGGTCTCTCAACGCCTCATCCACAAAAAGGTGTCTGGGTATTGTTTCCATAACCTTCAAAACCCGCTGATCCCCGATGCCTCTGGATCTGATCTGGGAATCCACCATTCTTGTTCTCTGTTTTACATATCTGTCCATCACTCGTCCTGAAGGTGTTTTTTCCTTGGAGGTATCCTGTACACGTCCTCGATCCAGTGATGCCTGCGTATCCCCATGGCTTCCCTGGTCACAATCAGATAATAATATCTCAGTTTGGCATATTCTCTCGCACGATTGAATCGGCCAATCTCGACATTGATATCTTTTAAAACCTGTCGCCTGAGAGAAATCAGGCTGCTGTCATTGTGTTGTGCCCGACACCTTTCGATAATCTGATGGAAATACACAAAGCGTTCTTCTATGCTCTTTTCGATCCCGAACAATTTTTCAAGGGCATGGGAAAGCTTGTCCCCGGCCCGACCGAGAACCGCTGCCCTCTCCTGCAAAAATTCCTCCCTCAGGATATCCTCGAGGTTTTTTTCTCTATTTATCTTCAACATCATGAAAATCCGGCATAATCTTAATATTCATTTACTTTTCTTATCACTTAACAGCTTAATTTTCAATATCAAAGACCTGCTCTCTTAGGGCTATCAATCAAACTTTTCTCGCCTTTCTGATTGACATGCGACGGCTTCTTCCCTATATTGGCTCACATGAAAGGACTTTGCGGTGAAGTTGCCCGCTCAGAGCGCAGTCTTCCGCAGAGGAGTTCCTGCTGCAGAAAGGGGTTGAATCATGGAAGTCAGGATAAACAAATCCACATTGTCTCTTGTTGAAGGAGATATCACCGGCGAAGAGACGGATGCCATCGTGAACGCAGCCAATTCAAGACTTGCGGGAGGGGCTGGGGTAGACGGCGCCATACACCGTGCCGGCGGTCCCTCCATCATGGAAGAATGTCGAAAAATAGGGGGTTGCCCGACAGGACAGGCAGTGATTACCACCGGAGGCAACTTAAAGGCGAAATACGTTATCCATACTGTAGGCCCTGTTTACCAGGGAGGGGTTAAAGGGGAAGCCAATCTCCTGAAAAGCTCCCATCTGGAAAGCCTCAAACTCGCATCGACAAAGAAACTGAAAAGCATTGCCTTCCCCGCCATCAGTACGGGAGTTTACGGATACCCCCTGAATGAAGCGGCTCACATTGCTTTAAAAACGGCGATTGATTACCTCAATGAACATAGCGATATTGAACTTGTTCGTTTTGTCCTGTTCGGCCGTACAACCTACGATATTTTCACCGAAGAACTTAGAAAGCTTTTATAGGGATGAAATATTTTATCATATTAAGATTGTATGAAGCTTCCGAAAGTCATGATAAGGCCCGTTTCCTCTATCAAAATAACTTGAAAGGTATCGGCGAAACAAAAAACCCTTAATAAATACAACATTATGATCAGGACGCATCCTGCATTTCGGCAAAGAGGTGCGTCCTGATTTTTTTATCTTTCTGTTTTACTCGTCACGTCTTTCTTGATGGTGTTAACTGTGTCCATGAGTGTGGAAAAAACATTTTCACGGAAATCGCCCGCCACGACGACCATCATCACATCTTCACCGACCATCAATTTACCTTCCCTGACTTCGGCAATAATTTCTACTATTCCCGGTCTTTGTTTCATTTCTGAGATAATTTCCGCCAAACGATTTCTGTCAACTCTAACGTCCAGTTCCGTAACAGGCTTTCCATCCCTTGATGTCGATCTCACAACACCATTATGACAAAGAATCATTCCCGCATTGTGATATTCAGGATGGGATTTAACCATTTCAATCATGTCCGATATATTCATGTCATCCTCCTCCGACGCTTGACCTGGTCACTTAACTATGAGATAAAAAATTATGAAAAAAAGACCCCGCCAACCAAAGCTCCAGAAACTGGGAGATGTCCTCCAACATGTCCTTAAAGAACGGAATATCCTTTTAACTTCAGAAAAAAGGCGACTCCAGGAAGTCTGGTTGAAAGCCGTTGGATCCCGGATTGCAACCCAGACATCTCCCGACAGACTCCAGAAAGGGTCCCTTTTTGTGAAGGTTTCCAGCTCCGTCTGGATGCAACAGCTTCATTTCCTGAAAGAGGAAATGATTGAAAAAATCAACCGGCAGATGGGTAATCAAACCGTCAAGAACATCTTTTTTTCGATTGGGGAGGTCTTACCCTCTGCCCGTACAGATCAGGACCCGGCAATCTTCTATCCTGAATCGTTTCCTCTTAAGGGAAGAGATAAAAAAAAGATCGAGCAATGCATTGCCTCTGTTTCCGATCAGGAATTGAAGGAAATTCTTAAGAGGGTCATGACCAAAGACTTGATTCGCAGAAGACTCAGAGGGACCCGGAAATCCCTCTGAAAAGTCTGTTCATTGCTTCCGAATAAGTCCCATTTCCCGTATAGATGAACAGCGGGGGCAAAACATCCATTTCCTCTCTACCGCCTTTTATCCCTTCCATGAGAATAAACTCCCCCCGGGAACGATCATGAGAATAAACCGGTTGCATCCTTTTAGGCTCAATCGACGCAGCCCGCATCCTGAATATCATCTCCACCATGCGAGACGCGGGATAAATCATGTAAACACGCCCCGAGGTTTTCAGAACATACACAGATGCCTTTAAAAAATCGCTGAGCGTACCTTTGATTTCGTGTTTTGCCACAGACTTCTGATAATCCGGATTCATTCTACCCGTTTTTAACTTTCGATAGGGAGGATTAATAACGGTGATATCAAAAGACTGCCGGTCGAAGAGGGTTTCTATTGACCTTATATCCCCATGGCAAACAGCCACCTTATTTTCGAGACCATTCAGCACGACGCTGCGCCTGGCCATTTCGACCATTTCTTCCTGAACATCCAGGGCAACTACTTTGGCGCATGGCCGGCTGGTCGCCAAGATGATGGAAATCACGCCGCTGCCCGTTCCCATGTCCAGTACACATTCATGCTGTTTCGGATTGACAAAATGTGCGAGGAGGTAGGCATCGACAGAAAACCTGTATCCCTTTGCTTTCTGGATAATTTTAAAACGTCCTCCGGGAAGTGCGTCAATGGTTTCCCCCTCCCGTATCGGGGAGGAATCATCCCGGCATTCCGTCTTTAATGTGTCGCTTTCTCCGTGTACGGCCAACATGCCCTTTTCTTCCACATTTTAAAGAGAACATGATCTCAATGTTGTTTGTCTCCATATAACCCTTTACGTCAAAGGGTGGACGAATATACCGCTCCTAAGTTTCGGCTCAAACCATGTGGATTTTGGCGGCATGACCCTGCCGTTGTCGGCAACGACCATCAGGTTTTCCAGTGTTGTCGGATACAGAGAAAACGCAACGGCAAAACTACCGGAATCGACCAGGATTTCCAGCTCTTTCATACCCCTGATACCACCCACAAACTCAATGCGATTGTCTTCCCTGGGATCATCAATCCCGAGGATGGGTCCCAGCAGATTGTTCTGGAGAATCGAGACATCCAGGTACTGTACAGGATCAAGTTCATCGAAGCTGTTGACCCGCGCGGTCAATTTATACCATCTTCCCTGTAAATACATTCCAAAGTCATGACATTGCCGGGGTGATTTTTCCTTGAAATCGTCCGATACGATGAATTTTTCGCTGACTTTTTGAAAAAACGGAGGAATATCCAACCCATGGAGATCTCTCACGACACGGTTATAATCCATAATCTTGATCTGATTATGGGGGAACAAGGCAGCCATCATAAAGTTATACGCTTCATCAGCCGAGCTACCGGAGTTCTGTTCTTTTCTCATCTTTCCAACCGCTGCTGCCGCCGCCGCCCGGTGGTGACCATCTGCTATGTAAAGGTTGTCAACATCCGCAAAGGCTTCTGTCAGTGCCTTCATGTCTTTTTCATCATTGACAATCCAGACGGAGTGAGAAATCCCGTCATCCGCCATAAAATCATATTCAGGTTGATTCATGGCGGTCTTCTCTACAATGGAATCGATGGGACTTCTGGCCATGTACGTTAAAAACACCAGCCCCGTTTGGGCGTTGACCGCGGCGACATGCTTGATTCGATCGATTTCCTTATCTTTTCTTGTCAGTTCATGTTTCTTTATCCGCCCGGACTCATATTCCGCCAAACTCACCCTTGCGACAATTCCGTACTGCTCGTGTGCGCCCATCTTCTGTCGGTAGATATAGAAGCAGGGGCTCCGGTCCCGAAACAAAATACCTCTTTGAACAAGACGTTCCATATTGAATTTTGCAATTTCATAGACATGGTCATTGTGAACGTCCAAAAGAGGCAATATATCGGTTTCCGATTTCTCTATGCGCAGGAAACTGAGGGGATTATTGCTGACAATATTTTTTGCCTCCTCCGCGTTGACCACATCATACGGGCATGATGCAACCGCCTGGACAAACTCTCTCTGCGGCCTGAGTGCTCTGAATGGAAGAACAACCGACATAATCAATATCTCCTGTCTGGATTTTTAACATACTGACATTTTGTGTGCAACTATTATGATTGACTTTAAAGCGATTAAGCCGTTGACATCCGGTTCGATTCAAGTATTATTAAACACATCCACCTCTCATCAAGGCAGCAATGAAGCGCAAGGATCATCTCCCGAATGTTAAGAAGACAAATGTGTTTTTGTCTTATTTCTCTTCCTTAAAGCTCACGATTGCCCTTTTGTTCTTCATTGTCCTTCTGTCCATTGCAGGCTCCATCATTCCCCAGCAGGAAGCCTTCATCGAGTTCATCCGCCATCTTCCTGCAGGGTGGGCTGCCGCCCTGCAGACGATGCAATTCTTCGACCTGTATCACTCCATCTGGTTTTTTCTCCTCCTTGGGCTCCTTTCTTTGAATCTGGTGGTCTGTTCTCTGAATCGTTTCCCCGTTACGTGGAAAGCTTATCAGGCAAAGGCATTTCCCGAGGCTTTCACATCGCTTGAAAACCTGCCGGCACCGCTAACACTCATGACTGAGGAACGGCGTGAGAGGGCGCTGCAACGGATGGAAGCCCTGCTTGCCAGGGAATACCGCAAGACGGAAAAGAGAGAAACAGGACAAGGCACCTTTTTACATGCGGAGAAGGGCCGTTTCTCTCTTTTTGGCATCTACATCGTACACCTGAGTATCCTGATCATCATTGCAGGAGCCGTTGTGGGATCAATCTTCGGATTTAACAGCTTCATTAAGATGGCAGAAGGTGACTCCATTGATACCATTCACCTAAAGGACAACAGGGGTGAAAAAAAGTTGAATTTTTCCATCCGCTGTGACCGTTTCAGTGTGAATTATTATGAAGACGGTCTCCCCAGGGAATATCGTTCGGATTTGACGTTTTTAAAGAACGACCATGTCGCCTATCATGGATCTTTGCGTGTCAACCACCCCATTACATTTGAAGGGATCCGCTTTTATCAGGCAAGCCACGGAACCATGTCCGGCGGCAGGATTGGTCTCACCATCAGAAAGGAGGGTGGAAAGGAACAGCGTGACATCTTTTCTCTTGATCACATAGACAGGAAGTATTACACCGGATTGCAGATTGCTTACGATCCGGGCATTCCCATCGTTGCAACAGGAGCATTTCTGTTGTTTGCCGGTTTTATGGTGGTCTTCTTTTCTTCGCACCGGCAGATATGGATAGAAGTAGATACACATGGAGACCATACCAGGATCAGGTTGGCCGGTAAGACAAGTCGAGACCCACGCCGCATGCAAAGAGAATTGGAACTCCTGATGGATTTATATAAAAATTCCGGAGATGGGGTATGAGTGATACCGTTATTTTGAACTGGGTTACCTATGTCTATTTCGGATCTTCCATCCTCTATCTCCTCAGGATGATAACGGGGAAAGAGTTCTGGGGAGGCATCGCTTCATGGACAACGGTCGCGGGATTTCTTGCCCAGACAATCGCTCTGATTCTAAGGTGGATCACTTCATATAAGCTGGATATCGGCCATGCGCCCCTTTCCAATTTTTATGAATCTCTCATTTTCTTCGCATGGGCCATTATCCTGCTGTATTTGATCGTTGAGTGGCGAACCAAGTGGCGAAGCGCCGGTATCTTCGTTGCCCCCCTCGCCTTTCTTTCCATGGCCTATGCGTCTTTTGCACCAAACGTAAACAACAGGATCCAGCCGCTCATTCCGGCACTGCAGAGCAACTGGCTGATCAGTCATGTCATCAGTTGTTTTTTGGCGTATGCGGCTTTTGCCATCACTTTCTGCCTCGGCATCATGTACCTTGTAAAAAGGTTGGACACGGGCAATCAGGAAAGCACACGGCCTTTTTTTCGATTCCTGCCGGAGACGAGTTATCTGGATGAGTTGATCTACCACAACATTGTCTTAGGTTTTATTCTTCTGACACTTGGGATTGTAACGGGATCCATCTGGGCACACCATGCATGGGGTCCTTACTGGAGTTGGGACCCAAAGGAAACCTGGTCTCTGATCACCTGGTTGATTTATGCAGTCATGCTGCATTCGCGAAATATGAAGGGATGGCAGGGGAAAATGATGGCAATACTGGCTATTGTTGGTTTTGCCGCGGTGTTATTCACCTATTTGGGGGTTAATTATCTCCCCGGTCTTCACAGTTATCTTCAGTCCTGATATCTCTACCAGGTTCCATTGCGACACATTCTGATAAAAAAGGAAACGAACATGAATCCAACAAAAGCGTTTATCCATGGTCTCGAAAGTTCAAGCCAGGGAACAAAGGGATTGTTTTTCAAAGAAAAATTCCCGGACATGATCATTGAGGACTTTTCCGGCCCGTTTGAAAAAAGAATGGACACATTAAATCATCTTCTGCTCAAAAAAAAAGAGCTCATCCTAGTCGGATCGAGCTACGGAGGACTGATGGCAGCCGTTTATACCTTTAACAATGCAACGAAAGTCAGAAAGCTAATCCTCCTCGCACCGGCGCTGAATCTTGAAGAATTCAAACCGTATTTGAACAAGAAATCGAATATTCCCGTAACAATCTTTCATGGCAGGCACGATGACGTGGTGCCGCCCGAATCCGTCCATGATATTGCGCGCAAAGTTTTCACCGACCTTCAGCACGACATGGTCGAAGACGATCATTCTCTTCATGACACATTTAAAGATATGAACTGGGACAGGCTTCTAAAGCTTTGATATAAATGCCTGCCCCCATAGGAAACTAATTTCTTGACAAGATTCCGGTGTTCCCTTAACATCCGCGAAACACTTGGAGATTCATAGAGAAGATATGTATTCAAAAAAAGTGGTCATTCGTTATACGGCAGACAACGTCGATCAACCCATTATCTGTCAGCTTGTAAAAAAGCACGATCTCGCGTTCAATATTTTAAAGGCTCAGATTTTCCCGCGGAGAGAAGGGGTTATTGTCCTGGAACTCAGTGGTTTGAAGGAAAATTTCGAAAACGGAATCCGTTTCCTGAAAGAAAAAGGCCTTAAGGTTGAACCCCTTTCAAAGAGTGTAAGCCAAAATACCGATCGGTGTGTGCATTGCGGCGCCTGCACTGCTTTTTGCCCGACAGATGCTCTTTATCTTGAACGCCAATCTGCGAAGGTTCTTTTTGATCCGGAAAAGTGCAACGGATGTGAACTCTGTGTCTCGGCCTGCCCTGTAAGAGCCATGGAAGTCAATCTGTTTTAGCTGACCTCGGACGTTATAAGTCCCTGTGACACCAAACGGGGTATTTGAAAAGATTTCCCGGTAGCGGTACGATATAATCCCGATGGGAACGTCACCTCTCCTTCGTGGTTTCTTTACCGTCTTTCATAAACTCTCTCAGCTCTTTTGAATATATCACGCCTTTCTCAGCGACAGACTTCCCCTTGCCGTACACACTTTTCCCTTTTTCAACAACCTTGCTGGTTTTTTCCCTGGTCTTCTGCAGAGCATCCTGTATTTTTTCAGGCATTTTCCCGGGATCCTTAAAATACATATATCCCCCCATAGCCATCAATAGAAGGATAAGCAACAAAGCCAGCTTAAAGAGCTGCTTAAAAATGACGTATACAACCATTAATGCGACAAACACCGCCACCCCAACGGTAAGCTGGTGAGTCATCACATACTGAATTATGCTGTCCATTGTCATACCCTCCATGGAAAATAGGGTTCCATTTTATTGCAACTTTTACACAAAATCCAGTATTTCTTTCACCTTGACAAACATTGATGCCGGCGTTTAGAGTTCATCAAGCAGAAATACAGGCTTCTATACTTCTCAGAAGCAATGCGACGGATCTTCGATTCGCCTCGTAGAACCCATTGATTAAGGTTATCAGAAGAGGTCTTTATTTTGATTAAGGTGGCAATATCTACGCTGGGCTGCAAGGTCAACCAGTACGAATCAGCGGGAATTCTTGAAGCTCTTGACAAGAGGATATATACCGTCGTCCCTTTCAACGAGATGGCTGACTGGTACATCATCAACACGTGCACTGTGACAAAAAGAACGGATTATCAATCAAGGCAGCTCATCAGAAGGGCCATCAGGAAGAATCCGGAAGCTTCCGTCATCGTTACGGGTTGCTATGCGCAGATCGCCTCCGAAGAAATAGCCCGCATACCCGGAGTCTTCCTGATTGCGGGAACGGCAGAAAAAGAAGCTATTCCCTCTTTATTACAGAAGCACGCGATGGGCAAGCCTCAAATTTTTGTGGGTAACATCGCTAAAATTCATCCATATTCAGGACTTGTTACCAGAACATTCCCTGGTCGCACCCGGGCTTTCCTGAAGATTCAGGACGGATGCAACAGCTATTGCAGTTACTGTATCATCCCCTATGCGCGCGGCCGCAGCCGGAGCCTCCCGGAGCAAGATGTGATAAACCAGATCGAAATCCTCGCCCGGGCAGGCTATCATGAAGTCGTTCTAACAGGAATTCACCTTGGAATGTATGGTCAGGATATCCTGCCGCCAACGAATCTTCTCAACGTCCTGAGAAATGTAGACACGAACGGAACAGTGGAAAGATTGCGCCTGAGTTCTATTGAAATAACGGAAATTTCCGATGAAATGCTCCGCTTAATGGCAGATTCCCGCATCCTCTGCCGGCATCTTCATATTCCTCTCCAGAGCGGCGATGACGGAATTCTCTCCGCCATGAAAAGAAACTACGACTCCACCTTCTTCAGGGATCATGTGCAAAAAATCTGTTGCACCATTCCGGATATTGCCATCGGCCTCGATGTGATGGCTGGATTTCCCGGAGAGAAAGAGGACGCATTTGAAAATACCCTCCGCCTGATTGAAGCGCTCCCTGTCGCTTATCTTCACGTATTCCCTTATTCAGACCGTCCCGGCACAGCGGCTTCAAAATTGGAGGGACCGATCGGGGAAGATGAAAAGAAAAGACGGGTAAAAATATTGAGGGACCTCGGGCAAAAGAAAAGAAACAGCTTCGCCGGGATATTTGAAGGTAAAATGCTTTCCGTTCTTGTTGAAGATAAAAATGATAGAGCTACCGGACTTATGAAGGGATTTTCCGACAATTACATCCCCGTTTTGATCACCGGTGGGGTTCCTGATCTCCCCCATAAAATTCTGCATGTGATGATTGAGGAAGCCCGGGACGGCAGATTATTTGGAAGGACAACGAATCATGACGGATGAAAGACTCGCGGCACTGAATCAACTGCAGGAGAAACTTGATTATTATTTCAGGGACCCGAGACTGCTGGATAATGCCCTCATACATCGATCCTTTGTCAATGAAAATCCGGCACTCTGTCTGCAAGACAATGAAAGGCTTGAGTTTCTTGGAGACACGGTCATCGGACTGTGTACAAGCGATATTTTGATGAAGCAATATCCCGACTACATGGAGGGTCAGCTTTCCAAGATGAGAGCTTCCATTGTGAACGAGCACTCCCTTGCAGATCTGGCCAAGAAACATGCGATCGGGGATTTTCTTCTGTTGGGCAGAGGAGAAGAAAGTTCCGGGGGGAGAATGAAGATATCCATTCTCTCAAACGCCTTTGAAGCCGTGATTGCCGCCATATACCTCGATTCGGGGTTTGAAGAGGCTTGCGGTTTCATTAAGAGGGTTTTCGCACCTCTGATTGTCGAGGATACCGGAACATCAATATACAGAGACTATAAAACTGCCGTGCAGGAAATCTGCCAGGACAGATTCAGGGATACACCCAAATATACGCTCACCGCGGAATCGGGACCTGACCATGAAAAAATCTTTGACGTCAGACTCTCCGTAGCCGGTATTATCACGACGACAGGCACAGGAAAAAGTAAGAAGGAAGCAGAACAGCAGGCTGCTAAAAAAGCGTTGGAAGCGCTGCGACAAAACGAAACCGGCATCGGTAGTGGCGGAGATTGACCGTGCAGATGATTATTCCCATCTTTATTATGCACAGGGGCTGTCCCCATCGATGCATATTCTGCAATGTCCGCAAGACCGCCGGCAACTACCCGGAGAGCCTTTCCGAAGAAGCATTCTGCGATACAGTACACAGACATTTGGGAACTTCAAAGGCAAAGCCGGATCGCGTTCAGATTGCCTTTTATGGTGGAAATTTTACAGGCATGGAACAAGGTGAACAGATCAGATTCCTGGAATATGCAAGGCCGTTCATTGATAAAGGGCTGGTTGAGAGTATCAGAATCTCAACACGGCCCGATTGTATCGATCCTGAGTGCCTGGATGCCCTTAAGGCGCTCCATGTAACGACCGTTGAACTCGGTGCTCAGTCCATGGCAGATAACGTCCTCGCTCTTGCCAGCAGAGGTCATACATCGGCCGATGTCACAAACGCCGTTAAAATGCTCAAAGAGTGGGGATTTGAAACGGGGATTCATCTCATGGCCGGTCTTCCCGGAGACACACCCGCATCCTTCGATTGCACTGTCGGACAGGTCATTGCCCTTCAGCCGGATACGGTAAGGATCCACCCCACTATTGTCTTCGCTGATACTGCCTTGGAAAGGAAATATCTCAGTGGAACTTATAGCCCACTGACTCTGACCGAGGCCATTGATATCTGCAAAAGTGCCTTGAAACAATTTAAAAAGGCTGGTATCCCCATTATACGACTCGGCCTCCAGACGACCCGGGAAATGGAAGCGCCGGGCAGTATCATTGCCGGGCCTTATCATCCGGCGTTCCGTTCTCTTGTTGAAGAATCCCTCTATCTTGACATGGTATCATCCGCGCTCTCCATGGAACATGTTAAAAATAAAGCGGTCACCTTTATACTGTCACCTAAAGATGTCTCAACCTTTCGCGGCCAGCGGAACAGGAACCTGAAAGGGATCAAAGAGCGTTTCGAACTTGCGGAAATTCAAGTTTCGCCTGATCCCAATCAGGCAAGAGGATCTCTGAAGATAGCAATTGAGGGAAAAGTATCAGAAGGAGTATTACGTGTTTAAATCCGGATTCATAGGTATCATCGGCAGGCCGAATGTGGGAAAATCGACCCTTCTCAACAGCATCATCGGCGAAAAGATTGCCATCGCCACCCATAAACCGCAGACGACGAGAAACAAAATTATGGGTATTAAAAATCTCAGCGACGGACAATTAATCTTCCTTGACACACCGGGTATTCACAAGGCATCCACCCCTTTGAATCAATATATGGTCACCACGGCCATGGATACCTTCAGAAGTGCCGACATCCTTCTCCTGATTGTGGAAGCGGAGGCAGGCGTTCATCACGACGATCGGATGATCATCAATTCTCTTGACAACGTCAGGCTACCCGTCATTCTCACGATCAACAAGACAGACCTTGTGCAGAAAAGAGCTGTTCTTCCTGTCATAGATGAGTTTCAACGGCTCTTTTCTTTTGTTGACATCATCCCTATTTCTGCCTTGACCGGGGATGGGGTGTCTGTTCTTATCGAACAAATACGGAAACTTCTTCCTGAAGGCCCCCATTATTTCCCTGAAGATATGATGACTGACCGAACCGAACGGTTCATCGCGGCTGAGATCATACGTGAAAAGATCACACTATTGACCCATCAGGAAATCCCATATGCAACGGCCGTTGTTGTAGATTCATTCAAAGAGGATGAAGAAAAAAATCTGATCCGCATTCAGGCAACGATCAACGTAGCGAAAGATTCACAAAAAGGAATCCTCATCGGGAAAAAGGCTTCCATGCTGAAAGAAATCGGCAGACGGGCAAGGCTGGACATGGAAAAATTCTTTGCCGCCAGAATCTATTTAGAACTGTTTGTCAGGGTAAGTAAAGACTGGACACATGATCCGAGAATGCTGCGGGAATTCGGCTATACCGTAAAGTCATAAGGACGTTTGTTAGGGGGGAATCTTGCATCAGATAAAACCGGTTATTGCCATTATCGGCAGACCCAATGTGGGAAAATCGACACTGTTCAATCGCCTGTCTCAGAAAAGCAAGGCAATCGTAATCGATGAGCCGGGAGCGACGAGAGACCGGAACTATGCCGATTGCACCCGGTACGGCAAGGATTTCACCCTTATCGATACCGGCGGATTTGAACCTGTGTCCACAGAAAAAATCCTTGTCCAGATGCGCGAACAGACTGCGCTCGCCATGGAGGAGTCCGATGTCATCATCTTCTTGATGGACGGCAGGGAGGGCTTGGTCCCATCGGACACAGAAATTTCCCAGATTCTCAGACGGATTGAAAAGCCGGTTTTCTTTGTCATCAACAAGATCGACGGGATGAAGCATGAAAATCTGGCTTACGACTTCTATCAGCTTGGAATCGAGACACTCTATTCTATCTCCGCCCAGCATGGGGTTGGCATTCATGAATTGATGGACGACGTGGCTAAATGTCTTCCATACACAGACGAAACAGTTTCTGCCACAGAAGAACCGATCCGGATCGCTGTGATCGGAAAACCGAACGTCGGCAAATCCTCCCTGGTGAACAAAATTTTGGGTCATGAAAGAACCATTGTGAATCCCATTCCGGGCACCACGAGAGACGCAATAGACACCCCTTTTGAACTCAATGACAGGAAGTATCTGTTAATCGATACAGCCGGCATCCGGCGAAAGAGCAGGATTACCCATATTCTTGAAAAATACAGTATTGTTCAGGCCCTGAAGGCCATCGACCGCTGTGATATCGCCCTGCTCCTTATTGATGCTGAAGAAGGCATTACGGAACAGGACGCCAAGATTGCCGGTCTTGCTGTTGAAAGAGGAACAGCCTGTATCATCGTTGTCAACAAATGGGACGTGATTGAGAAAGATAACGCCACCATTGGAATTTACGTGAAGGATATCAAAGACAAAGTCAAGTTTATGGATTACGCCCCCATCGTTTTTATATCAGCCCGGACCGGACAGCGGGTATCCAGGATATTTGATATCATTGAATCGGTTTATATCCAGTACACCAAGCGGATATCCACGTCCGACCTGAACAGGGTCGTGAGAGAAATCGTTGCATCGAAGCCGCCTTCCCGCCATCAGGGCAAGCCGAATCCTTTCAGTTACATGACCCAGGCATCCACCGCCCCGCCAACGTTTGTTTTTTTCGTCCGTGAGCCGAAGGCCATTCATTTCTCATATCGGCGCTTTCTGACCAACCGTATCAGGGAGGCATGCGGTTTCGACCAGGTGCCTCTCAAGATTGTCTTCAGGAAGAAAAACAGATAAGGGATATTCCCCCCCCCC
>Ga0136653_10000750_pt1 | contig 17090 bp, 13 predicted proteins | sample LakKivw275mmetaG_FD_94866 | JGI IMG/M metagenome (GOLD analysis project Ga0136653, IMG submission 94866) | Anoxic lake water microbial communities from Lake Kivu, Rwanda to study Microbial Dark Matter (Phase II) - Lake Kivu water 275m metaG... | ecosystem: Environmental > Aquatic > Freshwater >...
CGCCGAGAGACCCTTCGACTTCGCTCAGGGTGACATTAGGGATTGTCAAGCGTCTCATGCTCGGCGTAGCACAATTTCACAAACGTTCATGCTCGGCGTACTAATGGGAGCAGAAAACGTTTGTCATTCCGAGTGAGCGTAGCGAGTCGAGGAATCTCTCGGAGACCCTTCGACTTCGCTCAGGGCAGGCTCCTTCGACTGCGCTCAGGGTGACTGTCAAACGTTTCATGCTCGGCGTAGTAAGCGGCGCCATCACTCGATCTCTGTCGCTGCCTAGAATCGAATAGCGACGCCGCCCCAGGTGAGGCCCGCCCCGAACGCGACCAGCATCACCACGTCGCCAGGATGCACCAGCCCGGTCTTGCGAGCCTCGTCGAGTGCGACTATGGTTGTGGCAGAAGAAGTGTTACCGTACTTGTGGATATTGACGAATACACGTTCGGAAGGGAACTTCAGCAGCCTGGTCGTCGCTTCGATGATGCGCAGGTTGGCTTGATGGGGGATGAGCAGACTGAGGTCGCCAGGCTCAAGGCCGGTCTGATTAAGCAGACGTTTGACCGCATCAGCCATGTTGCGGACCGCGACCTTGAAGAGGGGGTTGCCGTTCATTTTGCACGTATGCATACGTTGCTGCACAGTCTCTACGGTTGCCGGGTGACGTGAACCACCGGCCGGCATGTGGAGCAGCCTGCCGCCGTCGCCGTCGGCGGCGAGGTGGAAACCAATGATACCAGTGTTGGGTTCATCGCTGGCCTTCAGTACTGCCGCGCCGGCTGCGTCCCCAAAAAGCACACAAGTAGAACGGTCACTCCAGTCCGTGATTCTGCTTAGCACCTCAACGCCGACCACGAGCACCGTCCGGCTGACGCCCGTTAACACAAACTGCCGGGCTACGCTCAGCGCGTAGATGAAGCCGGTGCAGCCCGCGCTTACGTCGAACGCGGCGGCATGCTTGGCCCCGAGCCTTTGCTGGAGGACGCACGCAGTCGAGGGGAACGGCATGTCGCCTGTCACCGTGCCGACGATGATGAGATCGATTTCTCCAGGGCTGACCTTCGCATCTGCCAGCGCCTTCTTGCATGCGATCAGGGCAAGGTCTGACGCGGCCTCATCGGGAGCGGCAATGTGGCGTTCCTTCATCCCGGTGCGTTCGGTTATCCATTGGTCGGAAGTATCGACTATTCTTTCGAGGTCATCGTTGGTCAGGATGCGTTCAGGGACATGGGAACCGGTGCCGGCGACGACCGCCGAAGTCGGGTGTGTCGGCCACCGCGGAGCGGGTTGCAGTTCTTGTGCGCCGGTTTTGATCACTGTGTAAGCATAATCATAGTGGGTGGCGGTGATTCGTCAATTCAGGCGCGCCAAAGTCCGAAGCTCGAAGGACGAAGCCCGAGTCAAGTCCGAATCTCGAATGAGGGACCGAAGAGACTGCCGGTATGCAGAGCCGTCTCGCCGCCAATTCGCCATTTGGTCATTCGGGCTTCAATCGGAATTCGGACTTCGGATTTCGAGCTTCCCTAGAGGACGCGGATTTCTATCTTCGAGAGCTTGGGCTGAAGACCGGGCACGAAGCGGGGAACCACGCTAAGTGCACCTGTCGGCAACACGACGCGACGGCTCAGCTCGTTCTCGATTATGCGGCAACGCTCGGCCGACAGCCGTTCCTGCTCGGTGTATACGTAGACGACGACCTGTTTCCTGAATCTCTCTTTGACGACATTGGCCGCCTCGTCGAGGCGCGGGGCCGCCTGCTCGAGCATCTGAGCGCCACCTTCGGCGAAAATCTGGTCCGCAGCGATCGCGACGATCCACTCTTCGCCCAGCTCCTGGACCAACCCGTTGACGCGCTGAGGTGTGCCCGGTATCCGGGTCTGGTTGCCCTGAACGTCGTAGGCATTGAAGGTGAAGCTGTACACCTCGCCGGGGGAGACCGGCTCACCGGCGTCGGTTCTGCCGTCCCAGGCAATGACGGCGGGTGGCTGACCTTTGCGCGCGATGCGGCGGACGGTCTCGCCGAGTGAGTTGGACACCTCCAGATCCCAAGCCGCCACCCGCTGTTCGAAGGTCGGAAGGAAGACCATCATGTCGCCGTATATGTAGCTGCGTTCGATCGGTATCCGCAAGTACGAAGAATGCGCGAAATACTGGGGTATGGTCAGGGAGTCGACCGAGTGGTAGAGCGCGTCGTCGAGCACGTAGCTCTCCGGGGCCAGCAGGTAGTTAACCGGCGCGAACGGGTCAATCTGCGGCGGGGAAAATGGCTTCATGTCCTCGATTCTGACCTCGATTTCACCCTTGATTACTTCCTCGCCGATTGCATGTTTGTCAGCGTTCTGCGAAGATCGGGCGGCAGTGCTTTCGGGCTTGGCCGCGAGCGGCTCGGGGCGGGTCGAAGACTGGGCCGGCTGGCCGCAGAGCAGGGCGGCAACGAGTAGTATCATGTCCTCAAGAAAGCACGAACTTGAACGTGACTATGCCCCACTGGTCCTCGGACCTGACGCCGGGACCGAGGGGCGCGAACTCCCAGCCGCGCAGCGCTTCCACTACCACTTGGTCAAGATCGGGATAGCCCGAACTCGACTCCACGGTGGGTGCGCCTTTGACTTGGCCGTTCGGCTGGACCCAGATGCGGACGACGACCGTGCCCGATACACGGCGGTCGAGCGCCCACTTCGGATACCGGGGCACGACCTTCCTCGTGATTTCTCGCTGAGAGATTGGGCCCGCAACCGAGAAGTTCGCTCCGAGGGACGCGGGCGCCTCCACCTTGGGCAAATCCTGGCTTTCCATTGTCGGAAGCCCGCTGGCGGCAGGCTTCGCGAGCTCACGGTGTTCAATGGTAAGCTGCTGGGCTGTAGGTTGAGGGATGCCAGGGACGCCGCGGCTGTCGCCGCCGCCACCACGACCTGCCGCGCGGGTCAAGGCGATTGCCGGTTGGGAAAGGATTTCGTCGGTCGTTTGGGAACCACCTTTGCCGCCCAGGTAGACCATGTCCATGTCGCTGCCGGAGCGGTCAAGTTCGTATCGGCTGAGGTCGATCTTCGCTTGTGACGGCCCGCGGTCGAGCGCGGTCTTGAGGTCGATGGTCGGGCCGTCGGGAGTTCCCGAAGGGGTGTAGCTCATCAGGCTGGCGTCGGCCGGGCCCGAGCCGCCACCTCCGCCCAGCTCCCGCTTCGGCACCACTTTCGCGACCTCGGGCCGCCGCGTGATGTCGAAGACGTCCACCTGGATCAGGTCCTCAACGGTCGTTCGCGCGACCGGCTTGAAGACCGAAGCGCCGAGCATGGTGCCCAGATGCAGCGCCGCCGACAAGCCGACCGCAATCCAGATAACCGGCGAACGTCGCTCCTCATAGATTCTGACGTTCCGGAGAGTGATTCCCTGCGTCACGACTTGCCCTTGTCCGTCAGCTTTTTCGTCGCGCAGACGATGCGGACTGCTCCGGCTTTCTTGGCAGCGGCGAGAATGTCCAAGACTTGGTTACCATAGCACTCTTTGTCGGCCCGAATCACGACCAGGATGTACGGGTCACCGGCAACCGCGGCGGCGACGCGGTCGCCCACCTCCTGCAGATTCGCCACCGGTTCATCGTCGAATCGATACTGCCCGTCCCGGGTCATAACTATACTGATATCGTTCTGGACCTCACGCTGGCCGGTGTGGGCAGCAGGCACACTGACCGGCGTGCGCGTGTGGGTGACGACCATCGGCGAGATCATCATCATCACCAGGACAAGTATCAGACCGACACATGCCATCGGCAGGATGTCGAGATTGGGCGCGGCTCTCAGGTTCATGGCGCTGTCTTCGTCCGCAGCCAGGCAACGTCGTTGGCCCCGACCTGTTTGGCCATATCCATTATGCGGATGACTTCATCGTAGAGGACCCGTTCCTCATTCGATATCACTACCCGGCGTGCCACACTCCGGTCCAGCAAACGCGGAAGCAGCACGCGAAGACTGTCTTCGGGCACCGGCATCTCATTCAGGAGAATCCGCCCATCGTTGGCCAGAAAGATATTGGCCTTGATATCCGAACCGGTTGGGACCGCCCCGCCGGCCTGGGCTACGCCCGGCGCGGAGACGAAGATGCCGTTTTCGAAGAAGATGGGCATCGACACCATGAACCCGATGACGAGGGAGAGGGCGATATCAACCAGCGAGTTGACGATGAGGCCGTCATTCCTTCGTCGTTCAACGTGCCGGCGACGCATGTCAGAATCTCCAGCCCGTATCTTGGGCCGGCCGCGGCATGGTCATTGGGGCTTGGTCATTGGTCATTGGCGCCTTTGAGCGCGTCCGGCCGAGCATCACGATGACCCGGTCGGCCGCAGCCTCGAGCTGCATGGTCATGTCGCTCGACTTCTTGTTGAAGTAGTTGTACGCGAAAAGAGTAGGTATGCCGATTCCCAAACCCCAGGCGGTCGTCAGGAGCGCGACCGCGATGCCGCCCGCAACTACGTCCGGGCCCGCCTGCTTGGTGATGCTGATCTGGTTGAACGCGTTGATGAGGCAGGTGACGGTGCCGAGCAGGCCGAGCAGGGTGGCGGCGTTGGCCAGCGTGCCCATCCCGCCGAGCAGGTGGTCGAGCTTTATGCGTTCGTCGACAATGAGGCTGTAGCTCAGGTCGGCGAGTTCCTCGGCGTCGAGCGTGGCGTTCTCGAGAATCTGAACGAACATTCGGCCCATCGGGTTCTGCTGGGTCTTGGACCAATCCAGCCCAGCGGAAAGACCGCCGGAGGAGAGCTGCCGCCGCAGCTCAAGCACGCCACGGGTCGTGTTGCAGCGGTTCTTGCGGAAGTAGAGGAAGCGCTCAATCACCAGCGCAAGCGCGGTGATCGACGCCGCGAGCAGCGTTAGCATGACCGGGTCGAGCATCACTTGGAACAGGTCCTTGCCCATTATTCTCATGGCTAATCATCTCCTTTGGTAGGTGTCGGCGCCGGGCCGGCCTTGCCGGAGCCAGGTGACCGCAGCGCCTCTGAGGCACCGGGCTTGGCTTCACTGGTCCCTCCCGGCGTGCCCTCACCTTCCGCCTCGGCAGCACCGAGTCGCTTACGCGAAATGTCGGCATTCTTGCGGGCGCTTTCCGCAAACTCCGACGATGGGAATGAGTCGACGACGGTCTGGAAGCACTTCAGGCTCTGTTTGTAGTCGCCGGCGTTGAAGTAGGCGGTCGCCATGTTGAAGACCACACCGGCCCGCTGTTCGTGTTGAGGGAAGTAGTCGAGGAACTTCTGGTATGCCTGCACGGCTTCTGGCCAATGTTTCATTTGCGAGTAGGCTTCTGCGGTCAGGAGTTGCGAGTAAGCCGCGACTGATGAACCAGGGAAATTGACGACGACCTTCTGCAGTTCGGCGATGGCCGGTTCGTAGTCGCCCGCGTCGAAAAGGGACTTCCCTTTGTCGTACCCACCCTCGGCCGCGAGCTCAGACTGCGGGAACCGTTTGAGGAAGTCTTCCATGACCGCGGAGTCTTCCTGCCCGGCGAGGTAGTAGCTGGTTTCGAGGCTCTTACGGATACTGGGGCCCTGCGCGTCCCCGGGGTAAAGGTCGAGGAACTTCTGGTATTCGCGGACCGCATCGAGGTACTGTTTGCGGTTGTAGAAGCATTGCGCAATCAGGGCCTGGGACGGCGGGCCGAATTCAGAGAAGGGGTAGCGTTCGATGACGAAGTTGAACATGCCGACGGCTTTGTCGTAGTCGAGCGCCTTGAAGTACGTGTCGCCGCTGCGGAAGGCCGCCTCGGGCGTCTTGGAGCTGTCGGCCGGGAACTTGTTGACGAGGTCGCTCCAGGCATCCACCGCCTGTCCGTAGTAGCCGAGTTGGTAGTAGCTGTAGCCGGCGTAGAAGTAGGCCGGGACCGCGGCGAGCTTCCGGTCCGGGAAGGTCTTGTACAGGGGTTCGAATACATCGAGCGCTTTAAGGTATTCTTTCTGGTTGAAGAGAGAGTATCCATAGCCGAGCCAGGCGCTGATGGTGAAGGTGGTGTCGGCGACGCGCGCGCCCAGCAGGTTCTTGAAGCCCCGGATGGCCTCGTCCAGCCGCCCGAGGTGGTAAAGGCTATAGCAGCGGCCGAGCCGCGCGTAGACCGCGATGTCGGATGCGGCCGGGTGGGAAGAGGCCTGCTGGTAGTAGGCATCGGCTTCGTCGTACTTGTGGTCGTAGTAGAAGCCGTCGGCGAGGAAGTAGAGGGTCTTGGCGCGCCATTCGGTCGTATCCGTGGGATAGTCGGCGACGTACTTGGCGCCCAGGGCCACGCCCTTTTCGTACTGCCCTGAGCAGTTGAGGGACAGGAGCAGCATTGCGCACGCCGGCTCGCGCAACGCGGTCGTGGCGTGGCTCGTTAGGATTGCTTCGAACTGTTTGTCGGCGCCGGCGTAGTCGCCCAGTTGGTAGTAGATGACGCCCGACATGTAGTTGCCGACGCCGGACAAGGCTCCGCTCTTGAACGTGGTTGCGAGCTGGCTGGTGGCGAGCAGGGCGTGAGCCGTGTCCGCGGTTGCGAGCACCGCCCGCGCGAGTTGGAGGTTGGCGTAGCTGGCCACCCCGGTGCGCGCATAGTTGGCGCGGATTCGCTGGAGCAGCTCGACCGCGGGCTGGGCCTGGCCAAGTGCCAAGTCGGCGAGCCCGATGAAGTAGAGGGCGTGCGCGGTGAGCTGGTTGTTGGCGTGCCGCAGCAGTGGGCTAAAGTCGTCGATGGCCGCGGAATAGTGCTTCTGAGCAAGATGGGCGCAGCCGAGGAAGTACCGGGCGTAGTCGGCCAGCGGCGAGTAGGCGAAGTTGTCGACGAAGAACTTGAACTTGGCCTGCGCGCCGTCGTAGTCGCGATTGACGAAAAGCGCCTGGCCGGCGGAGAAGTGTGCCATCACGGCGAGCGCCGTGTTCGGCACCGCGTCGGTGACCGCTTTGAACTTGAGCAGGGCGGGCAGCGGCTTGCCGGTGGCGGAGTAGACTCTGCCGAGGTAGTAATCGGCCTCGGGCAGGTTGAGGCCAGCGAGCTTGGCCGCAGCTTGGTCGTAGTCCTTCAGGAAGTAATGCAGGACGCCGAGTCCAAAGTTGGTGCGGTCGTCGGTGTCATAGCCCTGTTGCTTTGATAGCTTCTCCAGCGTGAGCTGCGCCTGTTTGAGATTTCCCCGCATCATTTCGGAAATCGCAGCCCCATACATCGCTTCGGGCCGGATGTAGGAGTGGTGGGGCCGTTCTGTCAACTGGCCGAAGATGTCGGTGGCGCGGTCATACTGGCCAAGGTTGAAATAGGTTTCGGCCAGGGCGTAGCGCAGTTCGTCGCCGAACTCACTACCCCCGAAGTCGCGGACCAGCGAAGACAGGTCGGCGCTGGCCTTCACATAGTTGCGCTGGCTGATCGCCTCCTGGGCGGCGTTGTAGCGGTCGGCGACTTGGCGTGACTGCTGCGGTGAGAGGGCGCTGGCGAAGAGGAAGCCGCCGAAGAGGAAGAAGACCAAGGTTGCAGATTGCAGATTGCAGATTGCAGACTTGAGACTTGAAGTCTGCAATCTGAAGTCTGAAGTGACCTTCACTGTTCTTGGGGTCGGACTTCGAGCCTACCCTTGGGCCCGCTGGTGCGGACCTCGGTGAGCGACCCCGAGTACGAGAGCGGACGGTTGCGCTTGTCGACAACCACGATGTTATAGTAGTAGTGCCCGTCCGAGACGAGACGGCCGGCATCGTCGAGGCCATCCCAGGTCATGCGCAGCGGCGGTGCGTCCCAGCCGGTGAACGTGCGGACCACCTCGCCGAACTGGTTCTTGACGAGGACTTGCCAGCGTTTGGCGCTTGCCCGGGTCACCAGCCGCACGTCCATCCAGAGCACGTTCTGCTTGTCTTCGGGCGTCGGTCTGAACAGCTCCGGCATGGCGTCGATCCAGACCCGGAACCCGGCGAACGTCATGAAAACGCCCAGCTTGTGGGTCGGGGCGAGGGTGTAGCCGGAGGCGTAGTGGAGCAGGAATGCGTAGTCTGCGCCCAGCGTCATCTTGCCCCACCCTTTGTGGACGCCGAGGCCGACGCTGATTTCGTTCGCGTCGATACCGATGCGGGGGATGAGCGTGCTGGGCAACAGGTCAAACTCCATGCCGCCATGGGGTGTGATGCTGCGGCGTGACCTGTCAGCGATGTCAGACACGACGATGTCCACGTCGAGTTTCACGCGGTCGTCGAGCAGCCGGATGGCGGCGCCGGCGCGCAGGTTGCGGGGATAGTATTCGGTGACCTTTTCAAGAGTCAGGGCCGGCTGGATGGCATTCTGGAATACGATGCCGAAGCTCGCCAATTGCGGGAGCTTGAGCATCACCGAGACGTCGGCGCCGATGCCGACGCCGGAGTACAGCGCAACGTTCTTCGTGATCAGCTTCAGATTGCCGCCCAGTCCCAGGGATTGCCACGGGCTGTAGGCGTAGGCGGCGATGAAGGCGTTCTCGGCAAAGAAGTAGGTTTCGTAGCGGTGGTTCTCCGAATTCCTTGAGTCGATGCCCTCGGAGCCGAAGTTGATGAGGGAGACGCCGAACGTACCTGCCTCCCTTGTCGGCAGCGCGTAGCCGACGTATTCGAGCCTGGCTCCGAAGAGTTGCGAGTGCGCCATCATCACTTCCTGCGAGTTGAGCTGAAAAAGCCCGGCCGGGTTGAAATAGCAGGCTTGGACGTCATCGGACACGGCGGTGAATGCCTTGCCCATTCCCAGGCTGCGCGGAGCGATGGCGTAGTTGAGAAACTCGCCGGGCGTGCCGCCTCCGCCCAGCGCCACCGAGCAGGCAGCGGCCAACCACATGGTTGCCAGCAGGATTGCCTTCACCAGACCACTCCGACCCGGTAGAGGCTCTTGTAGTCGATGCCGGTGCTGAGCGTACCCAGAATCTGAACCAGATAGATGCCGCTGGCGACGCGCTGGCCTTTCTTGTTGGTGCCGTCCCAGTAGATGGTATTGTCGCCGAGCATGGCGCCTGGCTCGCCCTGGCTAAAGCGTTTCGCCCAGACTTCGTTGCCGAATGGGTCGTAGATAGTCACCCTGACCGATGAGGCCCGATGCAGGGAGTAGAATATGAGTGTCCTGTTGCTGTTGACGGACCCGAAAGGATTGGGGAAGGCGAAGAGGCTGTCGGACAGGTGCCGGACGTAGATGCCGATGACCGTGTCGGCCTCACCGGAGTTTATCCTGATGGAATCCCGTTCGGACGCAGGACTGGGCATGCAGACGAATCGGGCCGCGGTGTACCCCAAGGTATCAGTGAGCAGCGCTGGGTCGAGCATCGTTCCGCTGCCCTTGACGACCGAAGATTGAACCAGCGCCGCGACTATGGGGTCGCCGTTGGCGTCGAGAACGCGGACTAGCACCGGCGTCGTGTCGCCGGAGCGGACAGTGTCAGGAGCCGTGATATCCAACGTAATGCCCAAGGCGCGGATGTTGAGACGAGTGTCGTAGGACTCGTTGCCGGTGACCTGGTCTACTGCCCGGATGTTCTGGTTCGGACCGGCAGTGTTGAACTGGACCTCGCCGAAGACCGCGGAGTCGCGCAACAGCGCTGCCGGGGGCTGGAAAGCAACAGGAAAGTCGGAGCGGAGGAACACTGTGTCGTTCGGTCCGGACACCAGGTTCCAGCACCGGTCGCATGGGTAGACTGCAACTGCGAATGGCCTGCGCAAGTACTGTGGCGTCGGTGCGCCGGTCTTGCCCGGGGTGTCCCATCGTAGAAGAGTCGTGTCGCCGGGCTGTAACGTCTCGCCGGGCGCCACGAGCAGCATCTGGGTAAAGGGGCCGGGCGTGACGGTGACCGTGGACGAGGTGTCGGCGAGCAGTGACTCCCCTGATGCCGGCAGCGCGTAGACGCGGTGCAGACCGGCGGCGCGCAGACTGGCGGGGAAGGAGCCGGTTCCGTCTGACAACTGGCCGCCCTCGGGCAGTCGCGCGTACTGGTCATCCGATCCGAAGAAGATGCTGTCGTCACCCGATTCTATCTTGTTGTACCATTCATCTGTCAGGTAGACGCTGACAGAGAACGTGTCGCCCGCAGCCTGGTCCTCGGGTCGGCCGGAAATACCTCCCGGGACCCCGGGCGCGAGCTGTTCGCCGGGGAGAATCGCCATGAGCCGATTCATCGCACCCGGAAGTACCTGGAAGACGTTGCTAATGCCGGCTGCTGCGCCCTTTTGACACTTCAAGGCCAGGCTGTCGGCGATCGTCACGACGACCCTTGTGCCACAGACGCCATCCTTGAACTCCACGTATGCAGGATAAACGTAAGAGTTGGCGTCGTCGAGCGTCGTAGCAAGGCCCGCGGTGCCGTTGAGCGGATAGCTGTTGCCGTTCTCGTCCCTGGCACGGATTACTACGCTGACCGACTCCCCGGCATATTGCGGCGAGTCGATTACATCCCACGCGAAGGAAGTCAGTTGGGGTACGTTTGGATTCGTGACTGGGGTGGGCTCAGTGTTGAACCCGAGCGAGTTCACACTGAGCAAGAGCAGCATGCCCACAGCGCTCATCAGACTAATGGTGCTTATTCTAACCGTCCGCGCCTGTATGTCAAATCAAGAAGACAGGCCTTGAAGCTCGCGAACGCCGTCGGTCCGGAAACCCGGCATCCTCCACATTGAAGGCGTCGTTTGCGTGGTCAGTGGTCGTGGCAATCCCATGCGTATGAGCCATGGACTCATGGTCACGTCCCAGTACTAGCAACCGCCACGCCAGTTCCATCGACATCGCTGCCTGCCTTGACTGACGTCTCCGTACCTCGTATCCGACAGAGAAGGTAGCCAGACTATGTAGTGCTGCCACGTTGCACGGTAAGTTGGTGCGCAGGGTGGCGGCGGACGTTGCGGTCATTCCGTTCTGCTTGACAGCCGTGGCTTGTAGCTTAGTCTCCTGCTCTGTGAGTGTCAGCACAGCGTTCTCTCGCGGTGTCGGGCTGGGGATGCGCCATGCGGCGGTGAGGGTCTTGGCCGCGGTGGCCGCGGGTGTCGCCCTGGGCCGACTGGTCCCGGTTCCGGTGTGGATAGGGGTCGTCACGGTTGCTGTAGCCGTGGGACTGGCTCGGGTGAGCCGCGGATGGTCGCTGTATCCAGCGATCGTCGTCGCCACCCTTCTCTATGGCCAGGTTCGAACGCCGGAACCGGCGGACCCGCGCATGTACGCCGTTGAGCGGTTCGATGGTGTGGTCGGGCAAGAGCCTGCGGCGGGCACCGCGCGCCGCGCTGTTGTATCGTTGTCCAAGCCGTGGCACGGGAAAGTCACGTTGTGGCTGAGAGACAGCACGCTCGTGCTCATGCCCGGCGACGCAGTGAGGGTTCGCAGGCGCATCGAGCCGTTGGACAGCCCGCGCAACCCGGGCGTGCCCGACTTCAACTCGTTCCTTGCCGAACGGGGCTTCGTAGGAAGCGCGAGCGCATCGGCCCGCGACGTCACCATCCTGGCCGGTGGTAAGGGGTTGTCAGTCGTCAGCCGGCTGGTCGCATCGGTCCGCGAATACGTGCTCGGTGTGACGGAACGACTGCTGCCTCCAGAAGAGGGTGCGCTTCTCATTGGGCTGCTGCTGGGCGGCAGTCAGCGGCTACCCAAGGACGTTCAGGAGGCTTTCCGGGACGCGGGGGTCGTGCACATACTGGCAGTCTCAGGCATGAACGTCAGCATAGTCGTTGGAGTCATCTGGATACTGCTCTCTTTGCTTGGCGTGCGCGGCTGGTGGCGACTCGGTGCCGGGGTGGCCGGTGTCGGCTTCTATATGCTGCTCGTCGGCTGGTCAGGCGCGCCGGCGCGCGCGGGTTTGATGGCCTGCGCAGTACTGCTCAGCGTGCCAACCCAGCGACGGGTCTCGCCGGTCGCCTCCCTTTGTTCCGCCGGTATCCTGCTGCTGCTCATCGACCCGTCGCTGCTTTTCGACGTCGGTGCCCAGCTTTCTTTCGCTGCTACGCTTGGTATCGTCCTCATCGCCGGTCCGGCCCAGCGGATGGTCGGTCGCGCCGTTCGTGCGCGCTGGCTCAACCGGTGGGCGCTGGCTCCGATGGTGGTCTCTGTGGCGGCATCGCTTTTCACCACGCCGCTGCTCCTGCATCACTTCAGCCGCGTCCAGCCTCTTGCCTTCTTGACCAGCGCTGCCGTTGTGCCGCTGGTCGGTCTGGCCATGCCGCTCGGCATCATCGTCCTGCTGGTGAATCTGGCTAGCCATTGGCTGGCCTCGGTGTTCGCTCAGTCGCTGTGGCTGGTGTTGTTCTTGCTCCTGAAGCTGACCCTGTTCATGGGCAAGCTGGATTGGGCGATATGGGAGGCCGGCCGCCTGCCCTGGCCCTGGGTCGGCTGGGCCTATGTGCTCGGCTTGCTGGCGCTCCACATCAACCGGAGTCGAGTACGGCTCGGCTTCGCCACGCTGCTTCTGGCCGGACTGAGCGTCACGGCCTGGCAGGGCGTCCTCAGAAGGCCTGCGAACTCGGCGACATTTCTTGATACGAAGCAGGGAGACGCGGTTCTGTTGGAAGACAGCCTCGGCCATAGAGCCCTGGTTGACGCTGGCGTGAATGGGACCGGCGTACTCCGTGACTACCTGCGCACCCGCGGCATCCACGGTCTCGATGTCGTCGTCGTGACCCACCCTGACAAAGACCACTACGGCGGTCTGCTCGAGCTGCCGGCGAGCTTCCGCGTTCGGAAGCTTTTGGTCTCGACAACGGAGAGCGAGGACCCGGACTACAAGCGTTTGACAGAGCGTCTCCGTGCTCAGGGTGCTGAAGTCGTTGTCGTGGGCAAGGGGGACCGTGTCTCCGGATTGGGATTCCAGGTTGACTTTCTGTGGCCGGATGACGCGACCAGGGCGCGGTATCGCTGCGGCTTGGCGCGCACCAATGACCTGTCGCTGGTTGCGTCGGTGCGGCATGGTCGTTTCAGGATGCTTTTGACCGGCGACTTCGAGAGTCCGGACCTGCTCGCCGGCGAAGACCTGCGCGCGGACCTGCTGAAGTCGCCGCACCACGGCAGCCTGAAGGGCAACCAGCCGGCCCTGTACGAACGAGTGCGACCGGACTACGTCCTGGCAATGGGCAGATACCCTACGCCGGCGAGACTGGGGCGACGGTTTGAGGGGACTCGCATCTGCTACATCAATACGCGTGTCGACGGTGCCGTCACCCTGCACTTCGGGCAGAAAGGCCCGACGATTCAGCGTTTCTTCACCAGGCTGGCACTACCGGCCGAATAGCTGAGTTTGAGCGAGACTCGCTTGGAGTCGGGGAGCGGCGCAGACAGCGGTGGCCGCCGAGCGGTCTTGCTTGACAGCCGGGCTCTTGCGGCAAGAGTTAGGCGATGGCAATGTCGCGGCGACGCGTGATTGCCGGCCTTGGAGCCGGGGTCGTTGTGCTCTCGTTCGCCTCAATCATCATCCGGGTCACGCCTGCGCCCAGCATCGTCATTGCCGCCGGCCGCCTAGCCGTTGCGACACTGGTCCTGACGCCGTTCTTCTGGTTGAGATTTCCGTCACGCCGGGCCGAGCTCAAGGGGCTGGTAGCTTGGCCGGCGCTGCTATCTGGCGTTCTACTGGCAGCCCACTTCGCGCTCTGGATTGAATCGCTCAATCGCACCACGGTCGCGAGCTCGGTCGTCCTGGTGGCAATGAACCCCATTTTCGCGGCAGCGCTTTCCCCCCTGATTCTCCGGGAGCGGATGTCGTGGCGAATCGCTTTGGCGGTCGCGCTGGGAATAGCCGGCGCTGCTGTGATCGCCGGACCGCAACTGACGTCGGGCGGTGTTACAGTGGGTAACCTGCTGGCTCTGGCCGGTGCCGCCTGCGCTGCTGGCTACCTGATGGCCGGACGGCGGGTGCGTCCTAGGCTCTCGCTCCTTTCGTACATATACGTGATATACGGCATTGCGGCCCTCCTGCTGGTCGGAGCGATGCTACTGACCGGTCGCTCTATCGCGGGGTACGCATGGCAGGCCTACCTGTTCATCGGGCTGTTGGGCTTGGGTCCGCAGTTGCTGGGACATACCAGCTTCAACTGGGCGCTCCGCTACATCCCGGCGCCCACCGTTGCCATGGCGGTGCTGGGAGAACCGGTGGGCACCACCATTCTGGCATGGCTCATCCTGCGGCAGGCACCGACTTGGTACGAGGCCTTCGGTGGCGCTGTCATTTGCACCGGCATCTACCTTGCCGTAGCGGACGTACCGCGCCTTTCCGAGCCGGCCGGCTGAGCCGTAAGCCGTGAGCCGTGAGCTTGGAGCTTGAGGCTTGAGGCTTGAAGCTTGAGGCCTATAGCTTATACTGAGCCGATGGACAACTATGTTCAGGCCCGGAAGCGAATGGTCGAGGAGCAAATTGCGGCGCGTGGCGTTCGCGACCCGCGGGTGCTCGCGGCGATGGCCGCCGTGCCCCGCCATCTATTCGTGCCGGAGGGCCAGTGGCACCATGCCTACGAGGACCACCCGCTTCCGATTGGAGACGGCCAGACCATATCCCAGCCCTATATCGTGGCGGCGATGACCGAGGCGCTCGAGTTGGAGTCGGGTAGCAAGGTGCTGGAGCTTGGGACTGGCTCCGGATACCAGGCCGCAGTCCTCGCCTGTATTGCCAAGACGGTCTACACGGTGGAGATCATCAAGGACCTCTCGCTCCGGGCGAGCCTTGTCCTCAGGCGGCTTGACATTCGGAACGTGCGGTTTCGCGTCGGCGATGGGCACCTGGGCTGGCCCGAATTCGCGCCCTATGACCGGATAATGGTAACCGCGGCGGCCGCATCTACGCCCTATCCCTTGGTCGAGCAGATGGTTGACGGCGGCAAGATGGTCGTCCCGGTCGGGCCGGCCGGGTCGCAGGTGCTGACCCTCCTGGTGAAGCGCGGCAAGAAGACAGTCCAGCGTCACTTGATGGGCGTCGCATTCGTGCCCTTCGTCCGCGGCGGCAGCCAGTAATATGTTGACTGCTACGGGTTTTGAACTATGATGAAGCGACAAAGGGACAGAGGGACAAAGGGATAGAGTGGCGGATGTCGATCCCTTTATCCCTCGATCCCTGTTCGCTCGGGGCGTAGCGCAGCTGGCTAGCGCGCTTGGTTCGGGACCAAGAGGTCGCTGGTTCAAATCCAGTCGCCCCGATTTCTCCGAAAGGAGACCCGTAGATCACATTGCCGAATGACGGTTTACGAGCGCCGGATGCCGGTCCATTTGTCATTCGACATTCGACAATCGGCACTCCTTGGACTTAGGTGTGTCTTAGGGAATCCGTGGATATGAATCCGAGCCTTCCGGCCGTCCTTCTCAGCAAAGAACAAATCGCCAGTCGAGTGCGCGAGCTGGCCGAACAGATTTCGGCCGACTACAAGGGTCGGGAGCTATTGGTCGTCGGGGTGCTCAAGGGTTCCTGGATCTTCCTTGCCGACCTTGTTCGTCTTGTGACTATCCCGGTCACGGTGGATTTTATGATGGCGTCAAGCTATGGGGCGGGAACCGCCAGCTCGGGCGAGGTGAAGATAACGCTCGACTTAGAGTCTCCGGTGAAAGACCGCGACGTCCTGGTAGTTGACGACATACTGGATTCGGGCCTGACTCTCAAACACATTGTCGACGCCCTGAAGTCCAGAAGCCCGAAGAGTCTGAGAGTGGCGGCCCTGATGGACAAGCCCGAGCGTCGCCGCGCGGACGTCCACGTTGACTATGTCGGCTTTGAGATTCCCAACAAGTTCGTGGTCGGATACGGAGTGGATTTTGCCGGGCGGTTCCGCAACCTGCCGTACATCGGCTACATCGAGGAACCGGCGAAAGGATGAAGCATGAAGGCTGAAAGCAGGAAGTTGCGGAAGTCCGAAGCTCGGAGTTCGAAGTCCGAAGCAAGTATCGAGAGCCTGGTGGCAGTGGCGAGGGGGGACGAACCGGCTGACCTTCTGCTCGCGAAGGGCCAAATAGTCAACGTCTTCACCGGGCACATCCGGCATGCCAACGTGGCGATCAAGGACGGTCGCATCGCCGGAGTCGGACCGGAGTATACCAAAGCGCTTGAATCCTACGACCTCGCCGGCCAGTACATCCTGCCCGGGTTCATCGATGGTCATATCCACATCGAGAGCTCGCTGCTGTCGATGCACGAGTTCGCACGGCTGGCCCTGATTCACGGTACGACCACGGTCGTCGCCGACCCGCATGAGATAGCGAACGTGCTGGGGTTGGCCGGTGTGAAGTACATGCTCAAGGCCAGTGAAGGAGTGCTGCTGGACGTATTCTTTACGGCGCCTTCTTGCGTGCCGTCCACCAGCATGGAGACGTCCGGCGGCGCCATCACGGCCAAGGAGGTAGCCGCTCTGCTTGGACTGCCGCGGGTCATCGGCCTCGCCGAGATGATGAATTACCCCGGCGTCGTCTTCGGTGACAAGGAGGTGACGGCCAAACTACTTGCGGCGAGGGAAGCCGGCGAGCCCATCGACGGTCACGCGCCCGGCGTTGTCGGGCAGCTTCTCCAGGCTTACATCGCGGCCGGCGTCGCAAGCGACCACGAGTGCGTCGGGCCGCAAGAGGCGCTGGAGAAGCTGACCGCGGGCATGAGGTTGATGGTGCGCGAGGGTTCTGCCGCCAAGAATATGACCGGCCTGCTGCCGGTCGTCAACGACTTCAACCTGCGTCGGTGCTGCTTTGTTACGGACGACAAGCATCCCGAAGAGCTCCTGCACCAGGGGTACCTCGACGCCACCTTGCGCAAGGCGGTCGCGCAGGGCATGAACCCGGCGGCAGCGGTACAGATGGTCACCCTGAACCCGGCCGAGTACTTTGGGCTCAAGGACAGGGGTGCGGTTGCGCCCGGTTACGCTGCCGACCTGGTGGTGGTCGGTGAGTTGGCGCGCTTCAACGTCCGGATGGTGTTGAAGAGCGGCCGCCCAGTCGCCCAAGACCGGAAGCTGCTGGTCAGACTGCCCGACATCAAGGGCGAGTCCGTGACCGGCACCGTGAACGTCGGTAGCCTGAGCGCCAAGAGCTTCGCCATCAAGGCGCAGGGCGAGCTCTGTCGCGTCATCCGAATTGTGCCCGAGCAGATTATCACCGAGAAGCACGTCCTCGCTCCGACCGTGCAGAAGGGCATGGTCGTGGCTGACCCGCAGCGCGAC
>Ga0136653_10000753_pt1 | contig 17041 bp, 20 predicted proteins | sample LakKivw275mmetaG_FD_94866 | JGI IMG/M metagenome (GOLD analysis project Ga0136653, IMG submission 94866) | Anoxic lake water microbial communities from Lake Kivu, Rwanda to study Microbial Dark Matter (Phase II) - Lake Kivu water 275m metaG... | ecosystem: Environmental > Aquatic > Freshwater >...
GATATTTTTTAATATATTCTACAGTATCAACTATTGCTTCTTTATATTTATCTTCAAAGAAATTAGAATTCCTAATGTATGCTTCAAATTTTTCTATTTTATCTATTAGACCACTAATTTCTCCAACTCCTTTTGCTAACCCGCCCTTTTCACGACATAAACACCTACCAAATCCTTCTAGCAATATCTATCAGATACCTGCCAAGCTTTTAGCAAGATATATCAAACATCTTCTAAATATTCTGAAAAATCTTCAGATTTTTCTGGCATATTTTTATTAACAAATGTTTTCTAAGAGCTTTCACTGCTATAAACAAAGCACTTTTACATGCTTATTGGAGCATAGGAATGGAACTAAGCAAAAACTCTTCTTATGGAAAATCTGTTGTAGAACAATTATCAAGAGACTTAAGATTAAAATATCCTAAAGCTAAAGGTTATTCCGTCAAAAACTTATGGAACATGAAGCGCTTTTATGAAACTTATCAAAAAGCAAAGCTTTTTGAAAGTCCAGAACTGCAAAACAATTCTGGCATCTATAACCAAAAACTCCAGCCAGCGGCTGGAGAATCTAATGGTGAAAAACTGCAGACACTGCCTGCAGAATCTAGAAAACTCCAGACAGTGTCTGGAGAATCTGGAAAACTGCAGCCAGTGGCTGCAGAGTTGCTTTTTCAAATTTCCTGGACAAATCATGCGCTTATATTAGACAAAACCAGCTCAGATGAGGAAAAACAAAAGGTTTATATATAACTGTAGGTTAGAGTACTCTAACTGTAGGTTAGAGTGAAATGGCAGAAATAAGTGAGAATGGAAAAAAGGCCTTGAAGATTATCTTCACAGATTTTTTAACTAATTACAACTCCTACAATATTAAAGACAAAATAGGGGTTAGTGATGTCGGAAGCTTAAAAATATTAAGAAGCTTAAAAGAAAAAAATATTTTAACAAGCGAAAAAATGGGCAATGCTATTTTTTACAAGCTAAACCTTAAGAATGGCTATATAATAAAACTGCTAGAACTGATTTTTTTGGATTACAGCAATTTATCAAGCTTTATAAAGGGCTGGATATATGATTTGCGTTTATTCATTCCAAAAACAAAAGCTTTATTCTTATTTGGCTCTATCTTAAAAAAAGGAAAAAATGCAGGGGATGCAGATGTTTGTTTTATATTAAAAAATCCTGATGATTATAATAAATTGCAAAGCCAAATAAATGATATGAATAGAAAGAGTCGCTTAAAGATACATCCCATGTACTTAACAAAAGAAGAATTTGAAAGAAAATTAAGGGAAAAAGACAGGCCCTTGGTTGAAATGGTTAAGAATTGCGTGGTAGTGCATGGAGTTGAGTTATTTGTTGGGGTTTTAAAAAACGCTCAAAAAGCTTGAACTTTTTAAGCACCAACAACATCGGAGGTTTTTAAGAATGTCTAAAGCTAAGAATATGGTAAAATGGTGTCTGAATAAGGCAAAGAGAGAGTTAGAAAAAGGTCAAAAGCATAGGGGTTTAATCCAAATAAAACCTGATGAGAAATTAGCACAAGATTATCTTGCGAAAGCGGAACACAATCTTAAAGTTTTTATGTTGAACAAAGAGCATGGATTTTATGATTGGACAATAAATATGGGCTTTTATGTTATGTATCACTGCTTCTTAGCTATTATCACTAAATTTGGCTATGAAACCAGAAATCAGGAATGCACTTTAGCTTTAATTGAAAGTTTAGTTGAAGATAAAAAGATTGATGATGACTTTAAAAGATACATTGAAACCATGAAGTCTAGTACTAAAGAAGAGGAAAAGCAAATCATGCCAATGCGTGAAACATATCAATATACTCCAATCATAGATATTGATGTGAAGAAAGTTGAAGAACTTCTTGAAATCTGTCAAGATATGATTAAGGATACTAAAGGCATTATTTATGTGTAGTTAACACATTAAAAATTATGAAAGGTATGGAATTTTTAAAGATATGAAAAAGAAAGGCGTAAAATAAAACTTAAAACCTTTCAAACACCATTTGCTAACCTCTCCTTTCCGTGATATAAAAGCCTGCCAAAACCTATAGATGAAAAACCGATAAGCTTAAATACCCAAAACAAATCACTTTCCCTGATAATCGTGATAAAAAACCAGCTAAAAACAGTTGTATTATTGGCCCTGTTAACAGCCTTATTGCTTTGGATAGGCCATTTCTGGGGCACTTCAGGAATAATAATCGGCCTAATCTTTGCCCTCTTGATTAACTTTGTCTCTTACTGGTATTCTGATAAAATAATTTTGAGAATGTACCGTGCAAAGCCAGCCACAGAAAAAGAAGATCCAAGGCTTTATAGGATTGTAAGAGAAGTAGTACAGCTTGCAAATTTGCCAATGCCTAAGGTTTATATAGTGCCAACAGACAATCCAAATGCATTTGCAACTGGCAGAAATCCAAAAAATGCAGCAATAGCATGCACCTCAGGCATTTTAGAGTTATTAAATGATGACGAGCTTAAAGGTGTTATTGCACATGAGGCAAGCCATATAAAGAACAGGGATATTCTGATACAGACTGTTGCAGCAACAATTGCAGGTGTTATCTCATATGTTGCTATGATGGCTCGTTTTGGAGCAATTTTTGGCGGCTTTGGAAGAGACAGAGATGGCTCAAACATCCTTCAACTATTGGTTTTGGCAGTCATAACGCCTATTATAGCAACCTTACTGCAGTTGGCAATCTCAAGGTCAAGGGAATTCCTGGCAGATGAGTCAGCTGCAAAAACACTGCATAACAGCTTTGGGCTTGCAAACGCTTTACAAAAATTAGAGCAGGGCATTAAGAAAAACCCGTTGAGATTTGGAAGCCAGGCAACATCAGCCATATTCATCTCAAACCCTTTCAGGGGAGGACTCTTAAACCTTCTCTCAACACACCCTCCAATGGCCGAAAGAATAAACAGGCTGAAGAGCATGAATTTTTAATTATTCATACTCGCTCTCACTAACCTTTTTTATTTCTGCTGCTTTTTTTGGGCCAATCTTCTCAACTTTCTCAAGCCTTTCCTGCTTTGCGTTAATTATTCTTTTGATTGTCTTGAATTTTTTCAATAAGGGCCTTGCCAAAGCTGGCCCTACACCCGGCAATGAGCTTACAACATACTCCTGCTGCTCTTTTAATGTTAATGGCTTTTTTTCTCCATGCAAACTAAAGTCATGCTTTCCTTCCTCTTGCTCTCGCTTTGCAATTATATGAAGATAAGAAGCAGTTTCCTTATAATTTTTTGAATAGATTATTGGTATGCCATAGCTTACTGCAATTGTTGCAATCATGCCCCTGATTGCATTTGGGTGCACCTTTCTCATCGAATAAATGTCTTCACTGCCCTCAACAATAACAATAGGCCTCTCAAAATTAGCTTTTAATTCCTTTATCTGCTGCAATAATCTGTTGTCAATGATTGAGTCAACAAAATCCCTTACTGTTTTTGTCTCAGCAGCAACCCTCTCGCTTAAGACATAATCTCCAATTTTAAGCATTTTTAAATTTATACTAACTCCCAGCTCTATTAATTCCTTTATAACTCCAGAGCCTTTTTCCCTTACATCTGCAAATATTGTTACCTTGTCCTCTTCTGGTATAAACCTCTCAAGTGTCTGCTCTTTTTTTTGAATTAAAGGAGAGCTTATTTTTCTTTTCAATGTCTCAAGAGTCCGGTACATCCTGTTTTCCTTGTGGAAAGCTGACCATCTGTATGCAACATCCCTTGTGTTCCTTGCAACCAGAACAATAACCTTTCCTTTTTTATGTCTTGCTGTTCTTCCCTTTCTCTGTATGGTTCTTATTGCACTAGGAATTGGCTCGTAAAAAATAACAAGATCAACCTTTGGAATATCAAGACCTTCCTCTCCAATAGATGTTGAAACAAGAACATTAAAACTGCCTGCCCTGAATTTATCCAAAATCTCTTTCTGCTTTTTTTGGCTTAGTCCTGTTTCACCCTTCTTCATCTGGCCGACAAAGAGCTCTGAATTAATCCCCTCTATCTTATTCAGTTCCTCAACAATCTTTAGTGCATTGTCCCTGTACTGGTTAAAGACAATAATCTTTATTTCCTTGTTTTCAGTTATACTTTCTTTTATGATTTTTTTTAGCTCATCTAATTTTGGATGCTCTATTTTTTCATTAAAAAGAGTTTCTGTTTTTACAAAGGCAGACTTGAAATTAATATCTCTTACAAGGTTTTTGACTGCCTTTACTTTTGTTGTTCTTGCTTCCTGGTTGAGCTTATCAAGGTATTTGTATAAAGCGGTTATTCCCTGGCTTTCCAAAAGCTCAAGACCATGGCCTGCTTTCATTATCTCTGCTAATAATGAAATTGTTTTCAAAATTCCAAAATCCTTGTTCCCATGAGATATTTCAGAATACAATGCTGCCTGCAAGCCCAATAAATCCTTTTTGCTCATGCTTTCATTTATTTTAGGCATATAGCCATATTTTTTTAGCTCATCAAGCTTTGATTTAAGACAATCTTTAAGATATTTCTGAATCTGCCTAAAGCTTTCTGGCAGCTCAACCTCAACCCATTTAATCTCCATGCTCTGGATATATGGCTTTACATCATAATCATTTTCAGTCCTTACCTCAATATCCTCTATGAAAAGGTTTTTGCAGACCTCTGAAATATGCTCAACATCAGAGCCAGGGCTAGCGGTTAATGCAATTATTCTCGGAAACCTTGCTAACTTGTTGTACTGCTTTGCAATCCACACATAAGAGTAGTCCTTTACTGCTTTATGCGCTTCATCAAAGCCCAATAAGCTAACTTCCTCAAGATTTATTTTCCTTGAGATTATGTCATTTTCCAACCCCTGTGGTGTTGAAAAAATTATCTTTGCATCTTTCCAGAGCTCTGCCCTTTTTTCTGGCTTTACAAATCCTGTAAATGTGACAAGCCTGCTTTCATCTATCTCAAAATGCTTTTTGAAAACCTCTTTGTACTGGTCTATCAATGGCCTTGTTGGACCTATAAACAATATCTTTGAGTTTGGATACTGCTTTAATCTATGCGAAGCAAGCATAAGGAATATATTTGTCTTGCCCATGCCTGTTGGCAGCACAACCAATGTATTTTTTTCAGCACATGTTGCAAAGATTGTCTGCTGATATAACCTTGGCTCAAATTCCTTTATCATAACCCAAAGAAATCTTTTGGCTTTAAATAGTTTGTTGCTTGTTTTTATACATTAAATTTATAAAAACCAAATTTTTTCCTGTTTGATATGAGAATAACTATTGGATCCAAAAACCAGGTAAAGGTTGATGCTGTGAAGGAAATTATCAGAGATTACAGCTTTTTGTCAGGGGCAGAGGTTTTAGCCCTGGATATTCCTTCAGGTGTTTATAAGCAGCCCAAATCCCTTGATGAAACACTTAGGGGAGCTATGGGCAGGGCTAAAAATGCTTTTCAGGATTCTGATTACAGCTTTGGCATTGAAAGCGGATTAATGAAAGTTCCATATACAAAAACAGGATATATGAATGTTTGTGCATGTGCGATTTATGATGGAAAAAATTACCATCTTGGGATTTCGTCTGCATTTGAATATCCAACTAATGTAACAAAGCTTGTATTTTCAGAGGGGCTTGAGATTGATGAGGCAATTTATAAGACAGGATTAACAAAAAATAAAAGGATTGGCCGCTCAGGCGGAGTCATTGGCTATTTAACAAAAGGCAGATTAAAAAGAAAAGAATACATCAAGCAGGCAATAAGAACTGCTTTAATACATTTAGAGAATCCAGAATCATGAAACCAAAGGATGAATGTGCCTGTTCCTCCATTTCATCATCTTTTTGTTTCTCTATACCAAGCTTTTTCCATCAATCTCTTCCGGAACATTAATCTTTAGTATGCCAAGGATTGTTGGGGCAATATCCATCAGGCGGGGATTTTCATTATTAACCTTAAAATTTGTGAATAAAACTCCAGGAACATGCAATGGGTCAACTATATGGTCTCCATCCCATTTTTTTAAATTATCCGTGAATATTTCCTGTGTTAATCCTCCAATTGCACTCTGCCAGCTCATCCTATAGCCTGGCTCAAACCCAATAACAATGTCAGGAGCATTACCAATATAATTCCCATGATAAATCTCTTCCCTTTTGTATGCATTTGTTATAACTTTTTTATTATTTTTTGGGTCTTTAAAATATTCTAGTTTTTTGATGATATCATTAACAGTCCCCTCTTTTTCACTCTCTTCTACAATACCTTGCCCTTCCCTTCCTTTAAGGTTAATATAAATTCCTGCAAAGCCAGCTGAATAAGCCTTTGTTTTGCTCCAGTCAACAAACTTGAAGAGGGCTCCCTCATCTTCTTCATTATAATCATTTGTTAAAGTCATAAACCCATTATCAACAAGCCACGTATTAATGCTTACAGCCCTTTCAAAACTAGTGAACCCATGGTCTGAAAATATCATTAAAGCAGTTTGATTATCTATTTTATTGAGAACCTCTCCCAAGAGCTCATCTTTTTTGATGTAGTAGTTCTCAACTTCTTTATTCACTGACAATCCTCCTTCAACATTAAACAGGTTTTTTTCATCCCAATACATATGCTGTAGCCTGTCTCCTGAGTCAAACACAAAAGCAAGCAATCCTTTGTCAAACCTGTTGAATTCATACCAGAACATCTTATTTTTTTCATCCTCAATCTGGGCAACCTGCTCTAAAAAAACCTTGTCAGTTATGGCATTTTCATTTAATGCATTTGTGTCTTCTGGCATGCCTAATGTATTGTATAAGCCTATTGCATCTGCCAGTTCTTTTGAATATCTGCCTGGATAGCTGAAATCAACAACAGGATTTTTAGGGTCTATCTGGATAGAGCCAAGATACATATTGAATTCTGGCTCAACGCTGAATAGATAAGCCTTTGTAATGGCAGAAACCTTTTTCATAAAACCAACCTTAAAATCTATCTTAATCCAGTCACTCCACCCATTAACCTCTATAGGGTATTGCTTGTCATCAACAATAATAACCGCTTTATTTGTACCTTTTTTTATTTGAATTGGCTTTTCAATAGGATTTTTATCATTTCCTAGAGGGCCAAACACTTTTGAATTAATTATTCCATTATCAATTGATACTTCTATGGTTTTTTCTTCATTTTTATCAGAATGTTTAGAAGTGTAAATAAAATATCCGCTTGAGAACCCCCTTATATCCGGAACACCCTCCCCAGAAAGCATTACCCCGCTGACTTTATCAGGGGGGAAAGTTGCCGGCCACCTGATAACTGTTGTTGGGATTTTTGCATCAGAGGTAATTCTCCAAAAAGGAGTTCCTTTCATCGAGGGCTCAAACTTAGTGCTGTACCTTGATTTTTGTTTTGTAATAGCAATCTCCAGCAAATAATTTTCCGGGTTTCTTGCAATGAAATCAAACAAGCCGTGTTTTCCAGGATTAGTTCCAGTTGCAATAGTTGTCCATGCAACAGGGCTTTCAGCAGGAAGCACTGTTTTTAGTTTTGCAAAACTTCCTGTTTCTTTTAGCTTTAAAAAATTTGGAAGCATGCCCTCGCTCATTAACTTATTAGTTACTTCTGGGTCCATTCCATCAATGCCTATCAAAAGAATTTTATCATATCTGCCTTTAACCATTTTTTCCTCTCTTAAAAAAAAAATATTGCCAACAAAATATACTAAGACAATGCATATTATTATAAATATTGTTAGTTTTTCTGCATTTAATTTCCTTTTTTTGATTTTTTTGTTAGTTTCCATAGCTTTAATAATGTTTTTTTGATTGGTTTAAAGAAATATTTCAAGAAGAATCCGCCAATAGCAACTAAAATGGCAAGAATAAAAGGCCACACAGAGCCAATTATCATTCCTCCTGTTCCTGGCTCTACATAAGCAGATGCACTTGTTGTGCATAATAATATTGCTAAAGCTAAAAAGCAGGATTTTTGTAATTTTAGATTATAACATATAATCATTTTTATTATAGCACTTTATGCTTTGATATACCCCTTATCATGTATGTAATAGCTCAGAATATTTGAAAGTATGAAAACAACCACAATAACCTTTCTGCTTCCAAAGGAAACATATGTTCCTAAGATATACCCAATAAGGAAAACAAGCATAAGAATATAGTATTTGAATGGCAGGGCATTTCTGTGCTGGAAAAGAATCCTTCCTGTCAAAAGCCCTGAAAAAAATATAATTAAATAGCTTAAAAAAGCAGAGCCAGCTGACATTGAAATAAAGAATCCAATAAACAATACAATCAAGGCAAGGTATTCAACCCACATGCTTACCATATCTAATACGCCTTTTTTTGTTTTTATCATCCTGCTCTCTCCATTAATTGATATGCTAGGAACCAAAATATACAGCCCATAAGAATAACAAATATCAATGAGTAAAAACCTAAAAACAGCACAAGCATTGCATAGCCGACAATGCAGCCGAAGGCAAATGCATACAACAATCTGCTTGCAAAGAATATATTGCTTCCATCCAACGGCGGGATTGGAAGCATTGTGAAGATTGCAAGCCAGAGATTAAGGCTTATAGCTCTTCCAATAAGTGTTGTTGTTGCTATAGGCGTCATTGGAGGGATTATAACCCCTCCATATGCAATTACTGCAAATAATGCTGCAAGCATAACATTAGCTAACGGCCCGATTGCTGATATCATGCCCAGGGACCAGTAGTTTAGCCCATACCTGAAAAATCCAAGCCTATGCTGGGCCATATGATAAAGCACAATGCCTCCTGGAACAAGGAACCATATAGAGCCTCTTGAAACAAAGCACAGCACAAGGGCGATTAAAAGGCCTGGCCAAAAGGGTCTGAACTCGACTTTAAAGCCAAGATGCAGCCCATATATTTTCTGGGCAGATATATGCACAAGGATTGCCAACAAAGCTATAAGAACAGAGTTAAAAAGGTTTTTCAGGCCGTATGCAAAACTAAAATCCTTGCCAGGGCCCCACAGCTTAAATGATATTATAAATGCAATAATCAATGTAGAACCAATAATCCCTTTTATCTCTTCTGAATTAAAACTAAAATACCTCTTTGTTTTATCTATGAGATCACTCATTTTATTGTTAAATAATAATGTGCATATTTAAGTATTTTGTTTTTAAATACTATTTTTAAAACTAAGGCTATAACTTATTTTGTTGCCAGAATCTTTCTTTATCAACGCGATTATCTCTTCCTCATGCCCTGCACCAACAACAGCCAGGATATTTTTCCCAGGATTTTCATTCATTAACACAGTAAGGTTTTTTGCCATTACCATATTCCTCTCGTCTATTAAAACCCTGCATATGTTTGGGTACCTCTGCCTCATTTTCTTTATTAGTTTCCTGACTATCTCCCTAGTTGGAACCTTAGTAAGGTCAATTTTTTTCATGCCAATACCCCCAAGCTCATTTTTTCTCAATACTGCCCCCTTAAAAACATCAACAAGCAAGTTCCATCTCTCTTTCCATGTTAATGCTCCTGAAAAGCGCTTTAATGTTATTTCAATGTTTTGGTCTATAAGTGCAATCTTTGCCTTTTGTTTTTTTGCAAGTTTTACTGCTGTTTTCATCTCAGAACCAGGGGCAACTCCAACATAATCCCCTAATTTTTTTTGTATAATTGAGCCAATCCAGCTAAACAAGAAACCCTTAAGTCCTATTTTTGGAATGTCTTTGATGCTTAGTTTTCTCTTTTCATTATGTATCAACCCATAGAGCCTGTTCTTGTCAAGCTCTAATGCAATTATGTCTGGATTTTCATTGAGAATTGTATTTTTAACGCTTTCAATGCTCTGCCTTGCAATGTGCGATGTTCCGATTATGTTCAGGTTTTTGTACCTCATTTATAATAGAATAAAAACCCTTTTTTATAAAACTTGCGAAGTTTCGAAAGCTTTAAATAGTTGGTATATATTAATTATAGCATAATTATACTGGAGGGGTTATCATGCTAAAGATGAAAAAAATATCAGAAACATATGACATGAAGGTTTTTACTGATTCTGGGGATTATTTTGGTGATGTGGAGGAGTCAATCTTGACAGCCAACAAGGTGTTTGGCTGGAGAGTAAGGGCAACAAAAAACTCTTTCCTTAACAAAATACTTGGCTCTGCAAAAGGGGTTATTGTCCCGCATCAATTAGTTAAGTCAATTGGCGATGTAATGATAATAAGCAAGGCAGCTGTTCCTAATTACAGTCCTGAGGAAGAAGAGGAGGCATAGTTTTTTTCTATATTTCTGCTTTTTTATAAGTCTATCCCTTGATATACCCTAATAATTTTTTATGGTGTTCTGAGTAGACATGCAATTGTAAAACATCACCAGCTTCTAAAATAAAATTCTTGTCTGCCATTATCATTTTTCTATCTTTGTTTTTTTCTCTGTAAACCCCAACAATATTATAATCCTTATGGATTTTAAAGGGCATAGTGGATATTTTTTTACCCTCTAAACTAGAGTCAGGTTTAATCTCAATCGGTATAAGCTCTGTTTCACCTGCTGCGGTTATGCGTTCTGTTAGTTTTGGGTCACCAGCCATATACCTAACCAGTTTTTTGGCTGTAGCCCTTTCAGGATTTACTGTTAAAATTCCCTTTTCAGCAACATATTCCTCAAATTTTTCATTCTGAACAATTGCTAGAATTTGGTCTACTTTATATCCATGGTCCTTTATATATGAGCAAGAGGAGAAATTTTTATCATCATCATTATGTGCTGCAACAAACACATCAAACTTAGTTATATTCTCTTTATCAAGAATCCCATCAATTACCCTGCCATTCAAAACAATTGCATCTAAGCTTAAGTTGTCTACAACCTCCTGGCATAAGCTTTTTTCTTCATCAAGAAGATAAACATCATCATTTCTTTTTGATAATTGTTCTGCAAGAATCAACCCATATGGTTTTATTCCTTCTATAACAATTGTTCTAGAGTTTGCCATTCTTTCTTAATTTTTTAAATTATTTTAAATTTAATAAATAAAATTGTTTACCTGTACTATGTTTTATCTTTCTCCTCTAAATAGCTTGTTGCAATGCCCTTCATTGCTTCGCCTAAACCTTTGGAAGCCTCTAAAAGCTTAGTAGGGTTGTTCCAATATTTGGTAGCCATAACTATTGCCTTAGCCCTTGGTTCTGGATCATCTGACTTAAATATTCCGCTGCCAACAAAGACACCATCTGCTCCAAGCCTCATCATATAGGCTGCATCTGCAGGTGTTGCTATTCCACCAGCTGCAAAGTTTAATACTGGAAGCTTTTTTTCTTTTGCAACCTTATACACAAGCTCATATGGAACCCTACATTCCTGGGCCTTTTTTCTTAGCTCATCCTCCATATTTTTCATGCCTTTTTTACCAAGGAAATTACCGTATTCATATAAGCCAATAAGGTATGCTAGCTCTTCTCTTATTAGTCTCATATGCTCTATTGCTTGGTTTACATCGCCTGTTCCTGCCTCTCCCTTTGTTCTCACCATCATAGCCCCTTCATAAATTCTTCTCAATGCTTCTCCTAGGTCACGGGCTCCACAGACAAATGGTGCTTTAAATTCCCTCTTGTTTATATGGTATTTTTTATCTGCTGGAGTTAAAACCTCACTTTCATCTATAAAATCAATTCCAAGAGCCTGAAGCATAATTGCTTCCCCATAATGGCCAATTCTTGCCTTTGCCATAACAGGTATTTTTATACCCTCTTGTTTTATTATCTCCTCAATCGTGTCTACCGGAGCTGTTCTTGCTACTCCTCCTTCTGCTCGAATATCAGCTGGAACCTTGTATAATGCCATTACTGCAACAGCCCCTGCTTCTTGGGCTATTTGTGCCTGTTCTATATTAGTTACATCCATAATAACCCCGCCACGAAAGCTTGCTAGAAGTTTTTCTATATTCTCTTTTGAGTATTTTTCTAACATTATAACTCACCCAAGGCATGTATGTTTTTGAAGTTTATTAATTTATTTGTTTTAGGTTATATTCTGGTTTTTGAAGCATATAACTGCTTACATAATCAATAAAACTGCTATCAAAGGATTCATTGTGTATAAAGCTGTTTTTCGGTCCCAGAAGAGGTATTGCCCATGATATTAAGTTTGTTTTTTGGGCTTGGTTTAGTTTCTTGCATCCCATTTCCACTGCATTATTGCTTTTTGTTTTTTCATAATAGCACAGAACATTATTGTCAAGCCTATTTATGATTTTTACCATGCTTTTTGTCGGAGCCATAAATGGATTTGCAAGGATTTGCTCAAGTTCATATTTTTCTTCTGATATTTTTCCCTTATCTCTTGCTTTTTTAAACCCTGTTTTTGTAATCCCTCTTATGAGGTAGGCGGCTATTTTCTCAGATGAGAAAATAACCTCTTTTATAAGGTATTTATGAGTTAATGGCTTATAAGGCTCTCCTGGTGATGTGCTTCCTGCATATAGGTTTACCCACTCTGCGCAGTATTCATTGTTTATTTTTGTGACAGGCAGTGAGTTTAAGTCAACATCCCGCATTTCAAAAGGATTGGATTTTGATGGGACACTAACAATTGCCTTTGTTCTGTAGTACTTTATTTTTATTTTGCTTTTATGTTTTTTCATTGCTGAAAAAAGCTTCCATCCAAGGAACAAGTCATAAAACAATACAACTCTTTTTCTATTGTCAGTTCTGCCTGTCCAGCTGATGCCCCTGCTTGAGAAATCCCTATGCTTTTTTCTATAAAATCCTTCGCACATCTCAAGAATTTTCTGCTGAGGCATTATATGGTTTTTAAGGCATTCCTCTTTTGTTAGAAGGGGTATATTAATTGTTTTATACCTCTTTTTGAATAAACCAGGAGAGATTTCTCTGTCATGCATTTCAGGCAGGATCATCTGCTCTTTTGGAATACAAATAAACTCATCTTCGTTCATCTCAATAACAGTGCTCAAAAGTTTGTCAATGCCTTTGAAGCTTTTTTTTATCTCTTGCTTTTTCATTATCTGGCTTTCTGAAAGGCCTTTGAAATACAGTTTCCAATTTTCTTTTAAGTTTTCCATAATAACTACTTAGAAGTAGAATTACTTAATAAACCTTTTCAAAAATCTTTTAAACCCATCTCAACTGCTGCCTTGCAGAAAATACAAAAATCAAATTTCTTTTTATAGCAATATTTATATATACGCTTATTTTAAAATATAGGGATATAACTAAAATTAAATGAGTTTTAGTCAACATCCTAAAATATAGTATAAAGTTGTTTAATTTTAAAAAAGATAAAATGGACTACAAAAAAACTCTTAGAAATGTGAAAAATTTCTGGAAAATAGCAGAAATAAACGAAATCGCAAGAAGATATTTTACAATGAATATTTTTGATAATGTTCTAATGATATTGGGTATCTTACTTGCAAGTTCCTTTTCAAATCTTGGAAGTGAGATTATTATCACAACAATAATAGGTGCAGCAATTGCTGCTACTATTTCCGGAATATCAGGGGCCTATATGGCAGAGAGTGCAGAGAGAAAAAGCAAGATAAAAATACTCGAAAGAAAAATATCAATAAGCCTGAAAAGATCGCCTATAGCAAGAGCCCATAAATTTGCAACGTTCTTCCTTGCTTTGGTTAATGGCTTGCCTTCAATACTTGTTGCTTTATTTATAATGCTACCTTTTTTTGTTATAGCAAATCTCAAAATAGCTTATTACATCTCAATTGCCTTTGCCTTTTTGGTATTATTCTTTATAGGAGCTTTGTTTGGTAAACTTAATAAGGAGAATTTGGTTTTGGCTGGTTTTAGGATGATATTTGTAGGAATAATCTGTGCAACAATAATATTTCTTGTGCAGGGAATATAATAATGGCAAAGGAATTAACAACCCAGAAAGCACAGCAAAGAATTTGGAACACAATTGCACAAAACTGGAATTTATCTAGACAAAAACCCCTGCAGAAAGTCGCTTTGATACTTAAAAATTATGCAGAAACTTGGAAACAGGGAAAGATTCTTGATATAGGTTGTGGAAATTGCCGCAACCTATTGTCTTTTTTATATAATGGATTCAGTTGCTATGGCATTGATTTTAGCAATAAAATGCTGGAAATGGCAGGAAAATATTGTAAAAAGCACAGATTAAATGTTAATCTGAAACAAGCATACGCAACACAATTGCCATTCCAATCGCAGTACTTTGACTATGTTTTATCTATATTCATACTGCATCACCTAAATAAAGATGAAAGGATCCAAGCAATAAGGGAAATAAAAAGAGTTTTAAACCATAAAGGCAAGGCACTTATAATTATGCGGAACAAAATCCAACTAAGATTCTTGTTTAAAAAGAAGAATATTTTTATACCATGGCATGTAGGCAGAAAAACTTACCAAAGATATCACTATTTCTTTACACCCTGGGAATTAAAAAGATTTTTAAGAGAAGAGAAATTTAAAATTTTAAGCTCAAATACATTCGGCAGGGATTTAATTATACTAATTAGCAAATCATAAATAAGCTTTTTCCAAAAATCTTTTAAACCTCTCTGTCTTACTTTCCTTTATACGGCTGTGGTCTAGTGGTATGACATGACCCTCCCAAGGTCATTGCCCGGGTTCAAAACAGCTTCTTGCTAAGCTGGGCACGCAAAGAGCGACATTCAATTGCCCTGCAATTGAAGTCCCTCACGCTCGCAAAAATGTGGGGGTTGGCTTGAAGCCACAGTTGCAAAAGCTGGTGAAAGTCCCGGCAGCCGTATATATTTTAATAAAATGAGCATAGCTGAAAATTATAAAAAAATAAGGGCAGAAATCCCAGATTATGTAACATTGGTTGTTGCAGCAAAGCAGAGAACAAAGGGGGAGATAGAAGAGGTTATTGATGCAGGCGCCACTGACCTTGGGGAGAATTATGTTCAAGAGGCACAAAAAGTACATGAACAGCTTGGAGAAAAAGCAAAGCAGGTTAGATGGCATATGATTGGCCATTTACAAACAAACAAGATAAACAAAGCATCAGGAATTTTTGATGTAATACAAACTGTTGACTCATATGAAAAGGCAAAGGCAATTGACAAGAGGGTTGAAGCAGCCGGAAAAAGCATAATGCCTGTTTACATTGAAATAAACATTGGCAGCGAGGATTCAAAAGCAGGCATAAAGCCAAATGAGCATGAGCCATTTGAGGAATATATGAAAAATTTAATCCAGAATATATCAAAACTTGAACACATAAGAGTAGAAGGCCTGATGACAATGGGCCCAAGGTTTGGAGACCCTGAGAACTCCAGGCCTTATTTCAGAATGACCAAAAAAATCTTTGAAAACCTTAAAAAACTTAACCTGCCCAACATCAGCATAGAAACACTATCTATGGGAATGACAAATTCCTACAAAGTTGCAATAGAAGAAGGAAGCAATATGGTGAGAATAGGAACAGCAATATTTGGGGAAAGGAATAGAGATGAAAAAACTCTTAAATAAAATTGACTTGTATTTTATAACAGACCCAAAGCTGACTAAAAAGGATATTTTTGAGGATGCAAATTCAGCTATAAGAGCAGGAGTCAAGATTATCCAATACAGGGAAAAGGAAAAGGATACAAAATATATGATAGAGGAAGCAGCAAAGATAAAAGAAATTTGTAAAGAAAATAACACCTTATTCTTAATAAATGACAGAGTGGATATTGCTTTGGCAGTAGATGCTGACGGTGTTCATCTAGGCAAGGAGGATATGCCTTATAATATAGCAAGAAACCTGTTAGGAGAGCAGAGGATTATCGGCCTGACAGTACACACCTTGAGGAGGCAATAGAAGCAGAGAATATTGGCGCTGATTACCTTGGAGTAAGTCCTATTTTTGAAACAAAAACAAAACCAGATGCTGGAAAACCCTCTGGCTTGCAGCTTTTAATTGATTTAAAAGAAAACATAAAAATTCCTTATGTTGCCATAGGCGGAATAAATGAGTATAATATTAAAAGTGTGTTAGACACAGGCACAAGAGCTGTTGCAATAATTTCTGCAATTATAACAAAAGACAATGTTGAAGAGGAATGTAAAAAATTTAGAAAACTAATTTTAAAAACTAGAAATAATATAGTTAGAATAACTTAAAATTAAAGATGAAGACCATGTTTCGGTTTTAACCGAAGGTAAACTAAAGATTTAAAAAAACAAGGCTATTTCTTTTGTATGGAGGTATTTAAAATGAAAATAAATATGATTTTTGGAGTATTGCTGGTTATTGCATTGATAGGATTGACAGGATGCCAGCAGACAAAGGAAGAACACACAATAAATGTGCAGGGAAACTCAGAGCTTACATTTGACCCTGATGAGGCAGAGGTCTGGGCAGGGATTTCCATTGTAAAGGATACTGCAGAAGAGGCGCAGTCAGAAGCAAACAAGGTGGTTAATGCAATAATTGACGGCTTAAGGTATAAAGGCATATCAGAAGATGACATTGAAACAGAGAGATTAAGCTTGTATGAGGAAAGAGTATGGACAAGGGATGAGGGCTCAAAGCTGATTGGCTGGAGGGCAACACAAACCTTAAAGGTAAAGACAGCTGATTTAACAAAGGTTGGAACAATAGTTGATGTTGCTGTTAATAATGGGGCAAACCAGATTGATAACATAAACTTTGGGTTGACTGAAGAAAAAGAGCAGGAATACAAAAAGCAGGCATTGTCAGAGGCTGCAAAGAATGCAAAGGAAAAGGCAGAGGTTCTTGCAGAAAGCCTTGGGGCCAAACTGGGAAAAATAAAAACAGTCTCAGAGAGCAACTTTTATTACATGCCTTACAGGTATGATATGGTCAAGGCCTCAGGAGAATTGGCAGTTGAAGAGGCTGCAACAGTGATGCCCTCTGATGTTCAGGTTAGAGCAAATGTGAACATAGTCTATTATATAAAATCATAAAAATCCACAGAAAACTCCTACCAGCATCTAAAGATGCTGGTTTGACGGAGTTTTCTTTTGACAGTGGATTTTTAGGACACAAGGAAAACATAGTTTTCCGGTGTGCC
>Ga0136653_10000755_pt1 | contig 17039 bp, 18 predicted proteins | sample LakKivw275mmetaG_FD_94866 | JGI IMG/M metagenome (GOLD analysis project Ga0136653, IMG submission 94866) | Anoxic lake water microbial communities from Lake Kivu, Rwanda to study Microbial Dark Matter (Phase II) - Lake Kivu water 275m metaG... | ecosystem: Environmental > Aquatic > Freshwater >...
GGGGGTGGGTTTTGCCTACGGGCTCTGCCATATCGGAGTCTTAAAAGTCATTGAAGAAGAGAAGATCCCGGTTGATATTATCTGCGGCTCCAGTATCGGGGCGCTGATAGCTTCGCTTTGGGCGGTCGGTTACGACTCTACTCAGATCGTCGAGATCTTTAAAGAATTCCGCCAGCCGAAGTACATCTGGAATTTAGTGGATTTGACCATTCCGATCATGGGGTTTGTTAAAGGGAAAAAACTGCATAATCTTTTGAAGAAATATTTAGGCGATAAGACATTCTACGATGTAAAACTGCCGATAAAGGTGATTGCCAGCGATATCAAGCGCAAGGAGTTGAGGATCCTTGATAAAGGGCTGCTGGCCGATGCGATTATGGCAAGCTGTACCATGCCGGGGGTATTCAGGCCTTTTAAGTTGAGAGAGGAGATGCTTTTTGACGGCGGGGTAGTCAGCCCGTTACCGACGGAAACCCTGTTCCAGATGGGGGTAAGGAAGATTATCGCCGTTAATGTAACTCCCTCCCGTAAAGATATCCTGAATCAATATTCAAAGATCAAGAAAGAGATTTCTGCCGTGGAGACCGCAGAAAAGCACAGGAAATGGTTCAACCTGAAAAATTACCTGAAGAATAAATTCAGGGTTAATATTCTGGATTTTATCTTCAGCAGCATCGAGATGCTGCAGTCGGAAGTGGCGGAAAAAGAGAGCCAGCTTGCGGATGTCCTGCTGCATCCGGATTTACACGGACTTTATTGGCTTGAGCTGTATCGGGTAGAGGAGTTTGCCCGCAGAGGAGAAGAAGAAACGCGCAGGAATCTGGATAAGATTCGGCAGCTGGTGAATGAATAAAAAAGGAGGACTAATGAAAAAATTTATTTTACTTGTACCTTGCGCCTTGTGCCTTGCAACTTTAATAGGATGCGCTTCAATTAAAGAAACAGCTAAGGGAATCGCCGGAGTCTCTACTAAAGTCCTTGAGGAGAACCGCAAAGAAGCGATAACGAGGAGATTCGCCATTGATTATAGCGGCTGTTACAAAGAGACGATGGATATACTCAGGCGTACCGGTTCTTATGTCTATGCCGATGATGCCAGTAAGGGGATGATTGCCGTTTATATTTCCTCTGAAGACACCACTCCTGTGGGGGTTTTTCTTAAGGTAGTTACCGAAAAGAGCACGCAGGTGGAAGTGTCATCTCCCAGTACTTACGGTAAAGAATTGATTGCAGGAAGGGTATTTTCGGGATTAGAGAATAAAATAAACCCCGTTAGAAAAATTCCTGCGTCTTGAACTCGCTTTTCTAACGGGGTAAATCCAAAAAAGGAAAAAATAAGCCATGACGAATAAAAAGCCCGATTTAAAAACTTTTATTAAAGAGTGCCACGCCACTGCCAGAAAGAAAGGCTGGTGGGATGATGAGCGTAATGACGCCGAGATTATCGCGCTGATGCATTCGGAGCTTTCTGAGGCGCTGGAAGCGATGCGCAATCATTCACCGCTGGAGGATGTCGCTGAAGAGCTGGCTGATTGCTGTATCCGTATCTTTGATTATTGCGGCGCCAAGAAGATAGACTTAGAGAAAACCCTGCTTAAGAAGATGAAATATAATAAGACGAGGCCCTATCGTCACGGCAAGAAGTTTTAAATGCTTGAGCACTTAAAATCCCACCTCGAAGGTAAAGTGGTTATCTTGGGTGTCGGTAATATCATGCGCGGAGACGACGGGGTCGGTTCCCTTTTGGCAGCCGGGATCCAGGGGAAAGTCCCGTTTACGGTATTTGACACCGGCACCACCCCTGAAAATTATCTGGGAAAAGCAATCAAAGAGGATCCCGGCCTTATCCTGATCATAGACGCAGTGGATTTTTCCGGCCAGGCCGGAGAATTTCGGGTGTTAGAAGAAGGTGATTTTAAGACCGTAAATCTATTCTCAACGCACAACGCTTCTTTATCAATGCTGATAAATTTCTTGAAAAGCAGCTGCAGCGCGGATATAATGATTTTGATCATTCAGCCCAAGCGCATCGGTTTATCTGAAAAGCTAAGCCCCGAGGTGGAAAAGACATTATCAGGGCTTAAAGGCTGGTTTTTAAGCCTATGATTAAAAAAAGGGACAGTTGGGCTTCACGGTTAGGCATAATTATGGCTGTTGCCGGTTCAGCCGTGGGCCTGGGTAATTTCCTGCGTTTTCCCGCCAAAGTCGCCTCTAACGGAGGTGGCGCCTTTATGATCCCCTATTTTGTCTCTCTGCTTCTCTTAGGCATCCCGCTGATGTGGATTGAATGGACCCTTGGCCGCTACGGCGGCGGTTTTGAACACGGTACCGCCCCGGGCATCTTCCATAGCCTCTGGCGCAAGAACCGTTTCATAAAATATTTCGGGGTTATCGGTATCTTCGGGCCGCTGGTTATTTTCATCTACTATACATATATTGAATCGTGGGCCTTGGCTTATAGTTTTTTTTCTATTGCCGGAAAATACAAAGGCATAGCCGAGCAGGTATCGATGCAGAGCTTTTTAAGAGGATTTCAGGGGTTAGAAAAAAATCAGTATTTCAGCGGCATTCTCATTGCCTATATTTTCTTTTTAGTAACCTTTATCCTGAATATACAGGTGATCTATTACGGAATAAGAGGGGGGATTGAGCGGTTGTGTAAGGTAGCTATGCCGCTTTTGTTTATATTTGCCTTTATTTTGATCTTCCGTGTCCTAACCTTAGGCACGCCGGATATCACCAAGCCGGCATGGAATATTAGTAACGGACTCGGCTTCTTATGGAATCCTGACTTTTCGGCGCTAAAATCGGCTAAAGTATGGCTGGAGGCTGCTGGCCAGGTATTCTTCACGCTTAGCGTCGGTATCGGGGTAATCCTGACTTATGCCAGTTATCTCTCCAAGGGAGACGATGTCGTGCTTTCCGGGCTTACTGCTTCAAGCACTAATGAATTCGCCGAAGTCATTCTCGGAGGCAGTATTATAATCCCTGCGGCCTTTGTATTTTTCGGGCCCGTGGATATCCAGTCCATTGCCCGCTCAGGCGTATTTAACTTAGGGTTTGTAACTATGCCTCTGATTATGAATAAACTCCCCCTGCCGCAGATAATGGGTTTTTGTTGGTTTTTCCTGCTCTTCTTAGCCGGTATCACTTCTTCGGTATCATTGGCTCAGCCGGCAATCGCCTTTCTTGAAGACGAATTTAACATCGGCAGGAAAAAGGCGGTAGCGATATTTTCTGTGGTCGCCTTTATTCTTTGCCAACCGGCGATATTCCTGCTGGGAAGGGGGGTGGTTGATGAGCTTGATTTCTGGGGAGGGACATTTTTCCTGGTATTGTTTGCGACCATAGAAACAATACTTTTTGCCTGGGTATTCGGGATGGAGAACGCCTGGGATGAAATACATAGGGGCGCGGATATGCGGGTTCCCCGGATTTATAAGTTTATTATCAAGTATGTCACTCCGCTGTTTCTGTTTTTCATTCTGGGGATGTGGTTTTTTCAGGAATGGCTGCCGATTATATTCATGAAGAATGTCCCGCAAGCGGATAAAAGTTTCATCTTGGTTACAAGGTTAGGCCTGCTTTCGATTTTTCTGATGCTGGCCATCCTGGTAAAGATCGCCTGGGGCAGGAAGAAGCTGCATGCCAAGGAGGCAAGATGAATCTTTCAGGATGGGTATTAATGATTATATCCTGGTTGATAATCCTGGCACTGACGGTTTTCTGTTTTATAAGGGTTTTTTCTAAGAAGGTGCTGAAATAGCAAGAGGGAGGGTGTTTTGAACAATTTAGCCAATATCTTAAGTTACCTAAGCCTGGTTTTTGGGTTTGCTTCGATTATCTTCTCTTTGGAAGCTCATTTTACCTTTGCTTCATGGGCGATTATCGTCTCAATGATCTTTGACGGCCTTGACGGTCAGCTTGCCAGGCGTAATCCGGTGCCAAGCGAATTCGGCAAAGAGCTGGATTCGCTGGTGGATGTTGTTGCCTTCGGTATCGCGCCTTCGCTTCTCGGCTATATCTTTGTTTACCGCGATTTCCACTTTTGGGGTACGGGGATACTCTTTATCTACTTATTCTGCAGCGTACAACGCCTGGCTAAATATAATGTTACGCCAAAGGAGAAGATGGCTAATTTCTTTTACGGCCTGCCTACTACCGTAAGCGGAGGGACGCTGGCCTCTTTTATATTGATCTACCGCAAGAAGGGGGTTGAGATCCTGCCTGCGTATGTGCCGTTTTTCTTTATCGCGATGGCGTTGGTCCTTGCGCTATTGATGGTTTCCCAGATAAGATACCTGAATTTAGACGGGATGAGAATGGTTTTGAGGAATAAGAAGCCTCTGATCATCGCGATATTTATCCTGATAGTGATCGAGTCGGCGGTGTTTAAAAAAGCAGGTACCACCATGTTTATCTGTTTTTTAATTTACTTGCTTTTTTCGCCGGTTGTGGTAAAAAGGATGAACAGCAATAACCATTAATTTAGTCTATGCCGAGGTAGCTCTCCGCCATAAAGCGTGTCGCCACAAAGCGTGGCGACCCGCCAAGTAATGTGGCGGGGCGGATTCGCCTGCAAAAAGATTTAGCCGAGGTAGCTCAGTGGTAGAGCGCGGCCCTGAAAAGGCCGGCGTGGGAAGTTCGATTCTTCTCCTCGGCACTTTATTTTACGTGTCGTTGCCGATCCCGAGTTTCAAGCTATAAATCAGTTGAAGCGAGGGACGGCACCATATAATTAAGAGGGGCTCCATAACCCCTCTTTTTTATTTTGCCAGCGGATTTTCTTGTGATATAATTACTTGTCTTTTTGCCGATGTAGCTCTCCTCCTTCGCCCTTCGATGAGGCAGTTGATGGTAGGGCTTCGGAGGGATTCGCGCAGTGATTAAATTTGCCGATGTAGCTCAGTTGGTAGAGCAGCGCTTTCGTAAAGCGCGGGCCGGAGGTTCGATCCCTCTCATCGGCTTTAGAAGTCTTTTTCATCACTTATATGTCAAAATTCAAAACGGCCCTAAAAAACCGTAATTTTTTTCTCCTCTGGCTGGGTCAGATCATCTCGCAATTCGGAGACCGATTGGGCTTTATGGCCTTGATCGGTTTTGCCTATTCAAAGACCGGATACGGCAACCCCGCCGCGGTATTCAAGGTGCTCCTCTTCACGATTATCCCGGTATTTATTATCGGCCCGATTGCCGGCGTCTATGTTGACCGCTGGGACAGACGCAGGACGATGTATGCCTGCGACCTTATTCGCACGGTGTTGGTTCTGCTTATCCCTTTATTTTTGTTCTATGTAAAGAACTTGAGCCTGGCATATATATTAGTTTTTTTGGTATTTTGCGTTGCCCGTTTTTTTCTGCCGGCAAAACTCTCAATCCTGCCTGAGCTAGTGGAATCAAAAGACCTTTTAATCGCAAATTCGCTGGTTAATGTTACCGGCATGATCGCCTTTATCATGGGTTCGGGTATCGGCGGCGTATTGGTTGAGCATCTGGGAGCAGAGCGGGGTTTTTACCTGGATGCCCTGACTTTTCTGTTTTCCGCGGTTTTGATATTCTTTATCACTTCCAGGCCTAGCTCCGGAGTCGGCCTGATAAGGATAGGGGCAGAGGTAGTTGAGGTAATCAGGAAATCGGTTATTAAAGAAATGAAGGAAGGGCTGGTTTATTTATTTAAAAAACGTGAGATCCGTTTGAGCGCCTCCGTGCTTTTTGTGCTTGCTTCGGCGCTGGGGATTGTTTCGGTAGTTTCTATTGTCTTTATCCAGAATACGTTGCATTCGGCTACAAAAGACCTGGGGCTTCTGATAATGTTCCTTGGGACAGGCCTTTTTATCGGCACACTCGCCTATGGCAGGTTCGGAGGCGCGCTGCCCCACTATAAGACTATCGCGTTTTCTCTTTCCCTAAGCGGCCTGACGCTGATTATCTTTACTTTGTCCGTATACCGTTATCCGGAATTTTCCTTAGCTGCGGGGCTGGCGTTTTTATTCGGGTTTTTCGTTTCGCCGCTGATGACCGTAATCAACACCATCGTCCATATTTCAAGCGAGAACGAAATGAGGGGGAAGGTTTTCAGTTCCCTTGAGGTGGTAATGCACCTGGGTTTTCTCATCTTTATGTATATCAGCAGCATTCTGGCAGCGCATTATTCGCATGTGAAGATACTCGTAGTTACCGGAATTTTATTCTGTTTACTGGGGGTATTAAATTTATTCTGGCAGAGAAAGTTGACATGGTTAGGTTAGAAGAGCATAAGCAGATAACTGAAGAGAGCGCTATTGAAAAATTTCCGTCTGTCCCGCGCGTTTATATCCCGTTAGCTCAGCATTTAGGCAAAACCTGCGAGGCCTGCGTTAAGCCGCAAGATAGCGTTAGCCTGGGGCAGAAGATCGGCACGGTTCAGGCGCATGTATTTTCTCCTGTGCATGCTTCTGTATCCGGGAAGGTTGTTGCGATACAGCAGTATCCGCACCCGGTTCTTGGCAGGGCGCAGGCGATTGTAATCGATAGCGATGGCCAAGACGCAGCCGCAAACCGCACACTGCAAACCGAGAACCGGGTAAATAGTTTTGCTGCCGAACAAATCCGCAATATCGTATTTGAGGCCGGAATAGTCGGAATGGGAGGGGCGAGTTTCCCTTCGCATATAAAATTGAATCCTCCCAAACCCGTAGCTACTTTAATCATCAACGGAGCTGAGTGTGAGCCGTATTTAACCGGCGATTACCGCCTGATGATTGAGAGAACATCCGAGATCATCAAGGGTATCGAGTTAGTTGCGAAATGTTTAGGTGTAAGAAATGTTTATATCGCTATTGAAGACAATAAGCCGCAAGCGACCGCAAAATTCAGGGCGGTTAGCGGTGGGCGGTTAGCGGTAAGCGGTCGCAAACCGAACACCGCAAACCGAACACCGCAACTTATAGTTTTAAAATCTCAATACCCGCAGGGCGGCGAGAAGCAGCTGATCAAGAATGTCCTGAGAAAAGAAGTCCCCAGCGGGAAATTGCCTTTTGATATAGGCGTGGTTGTGCATAACGTGGCAACGGTATATGCCATCTATGAGGCAGTTTACCTTGGCAAGCCGCTGTATGAGCGCGTAGTGACAGTTGCTGGGAGTTGCGTCGTCAATCCCAAAAACCTGCTGGTGCGCCTGGGCACCCCGGTTAAAGAATTAATAAATTACTGCGGTTTAAAAGAAAAGCCGGCAAAGATTATTATCGGCGGGCCGATGATGGGTATCGCGCAGTATAATTTAGATGCGCCGGTTATCAAAAGCTCAAACGGAGTTTTATGTTTAAATAAGGAAGAGGTTAAGACAGTTGAAGAGGGCGTATGTATCCGTTGCGGCCGCTGCGTGGAATATTGTCCCGCAGGGCTTATGCCGTGTTTAATCAGCATGGCGTCGGAAAAAGAAAAATGGGATTTGGCTAAAGTTTACGGATGTATTGATTGTATAGAATGCGGATTATGCGCCTACGTTTGCCCGCAGTCAAGGGATATGGTGCAGGCGATTAAAAAGGCAAAATTAAAGGTGAGTAAATGATGGTTCGACGCACTACGTTTGCACGCCATCATCCTGAGCGACTGAAAGGAGCCGAAGGATGAAACAGGCTGTGCGTTACGGTTTTATTTTAGGCATAATTTGTTTTTTGGCTAGCGCGGTTTTAGCGATTGTGGACGCGGTTACCGAGCCCAACATCAAGATACAGCAGGCAAAAGAGGAAAAGGCCGCCTTAGAGGAAGTATTTCCGGAAGCCGCTATATTCAAGCCTCGTCTATCCCAAGAAGAAGTTTTATATTTCCTTGCTTACGATAAAGACAATAAATTACTGGGGTTTGTGATTAAGGCGCAGGCCAAGGGCTATTCTTCGGAGATTGAAACTCTTGTCGGCCTTAACCTGAATTTAAAGATTAAACAGGTAAAGGTACTCTCGCAAAACGAAACCCCCGGCTTAGGCTCAAGGATCGCCATGGATTCCTTTACCGGCCGTTTCGCGGGAAAAAACCTGGCTGGGTTAAATGATGTGCAGGCGATTACCGGCGCGACTATCTCATCGGGTGCGGTAATTAAATCTATAAAAGATAAATTAGCGGGATTAAACGAGCAGCTAACCAGGGAAACCAACAATGGAAAATAATTTCTTAGTTTCCGTTTCACCGCACTTACGCACCCGGGAATTAACCCCTAAGATAATGTGGCTGGTATTCTTCAGTCTGCTGCCTTCCGGTATCGCCGGGACAATAATCTTCGGTATACCGGCTTTAAAAATAATAATTATTTCCGTATTAACCTGCGTATTTACCGAGGCCGGCATACAAAAACTCCGGCGTAAAAAGATTACCGTCAGTGACGGCTCTGCCGCTTTAACCGGCCTGCTTTTAGCCTATAACCTGTCTTCAAATGTCCCTTTTTGGTTGCCGCTTGCCGGAGGGGCCTTTGCCATCCTCATCGTCAAGCAGGCATTTGGCGGGCTGGGGATGAATATTTTTAATCCGGCTCTGGCTGCCCGGGCATTTCTCATGGCTTCCTGGCCGAAGCATATGACGGATTTTGCCAAGCCCTTTAGCGCTGATGCGGTTACCAGCGCTACTCCCTTGATGATGATTGACGAGGGCAAGGCGCATAATTTGGCAGAATTAGGCCTGAATTTCTGGGATCTCTTACTGGGCAGGCGCGGCGGCTGTATCGGAGAAGTCTGCATATTGGCGCTTTTAGTCGGGGCGGCGTTTTTGCTCTGGAAAAAATATATCTGGTGGCAGGCGCCGGCAGGTTTTGTTTTAAGCTTGGGGTTTTTAAGCTGGATTTTTACGGGAAAGGGCTTTTTCCACGGAGATTGGGTTTTTAGCGTGCTTTCCGGAGGATTGATTTTAGGCGCATTTTTTATGGCTACGGATTATGTGACTACGCCTCTGGCGAGAACCGGGCAGCTGATTTTTGGCACCGGGTGCGGCCTAATCACTTTTATCATCAGAAAATACGGGGGATATCCCGAAGGCGTTTCATATTCGATATTAATAATGAACGCGACAGTGCCTTTGATTGACAGGTATATTCGCCCGCGCGTTTACGGCACAAAATTAGCTAAAAATAAACCATGAACTATGCATAATGAACTATAAACTAAGCTTATGAGGAAATTGATTAAAGAATTCACTAAGGGCATCACCGTAGAAAACCCTACTTTTGCGCTCGTCTTAGGATTATGCCCGACTCTGGCGGTTTCCACTTCGGTGGTTAATGCCGTAGGAATGGGTATTGCCGCGACCTTTGTGCTGCTCGGATCAAATATAATCATTTCGGCAATACGCAAATTAATCCCCAGCGAGATCCGCATTCCCTGCTACATTGTGATTATCGCTACCTTTGTCACTATTAATGAGCTGATACTGGAGGCTTATTTTCCGGTTCTTGACCAATCACTGGGAATATTTGTGCCTTTAATTGTTGTTAATTGTATCGTTTTAGGCAGGGCAGAGGCGTTTGCCTGTAAGAATAAAGTTTTGCCTTCGATATTCGATGCATTAGGAATGGGGGTAGGTTTTACCATGGCCCTTTGCCTGATTGCGGCGATTCGCGAATCGCTGGGCACAGGGGAATTATTGGGGATAAAGATAGTCAATAATTTTGAGCCGGTGACTATGATGATTCTCGCTCCCGGAGCGCTTTTAACCCTGGGGCTGCTCATCAGTTTAGTCAATTATTGGCAGCTGAGGTTAAAAGCCAAAAGGGCAGCGATAAATGCGGGATGCCAAAAGGCGGGGTGCGATGGATGTAAGTAGTTTTGTGGCGATTATAGTTTCCATGGTCTTTGTCAATAATTTTATCCTGCACAAGTTTTTGGGGCTTTGTTCATTTATCGGCGTATCTAAAGAGACTAGGCCCGCGGTTTCTATGGGCCTTGCGGTTACTTTCGTCACCACGATGTCCAGCATTATTACCTGGCTCATCTACCGTTTTATTCTTATCCCCCTTGATATCACATACCTGCGTACAATTTCTTTCATTTTGGTAATTGCCAGTTTTGTGCAGTTTGTGGAGATGGTAGTAAGAAAAACCTCTCCGGCGCTTTATAAGGTCTTTGGGATTTATCTTCCCTTAATCACCGTAAACTGCGCTGTTTTGGGGGTAGCAGTGCTTAATTCTGAAACCTTCTTTTTGCATGACAAGGCAATTGGGGGAAGCTTCATAATGAGCGTTGTGCAGGGATTTTTTGCCGGAATCGGATACCTATTGGCAATGTTTTTGATGTCCGGGATAAGGGAGAGGCTTGAGCTTTCAGACGTGCCGCACTGCTTTAAGGATGTGCCTTTAGCTTTCGTTATCGCTTCTTTAATGAGCCTTGCTTTTATGGGCTTTAACGGATTTTCCCTCTAAGCTATCTATTAGCGGGAGGGATCCCGCCTGCGGGCAAGGATGGCGCTGCGGGAAAGATTTAAACTATGGAAAAGAAGATGTTTTTTGAAATTATTATTCCCGCCTTAAGCCTTTGCGGCTTAGGGGTAGCTTTTGGGGCAGGGCTTGCCATTGCCGCAAAAAAATTTTGCGTAAGCGCTGATCCGCGTTTACAGGAAATTTTTGAAAAATTACCGGGGGCAAATTGCGGTGCCTGCGGTATGGCCGGATGCATGGGGTTCGCCGAAGGATTGATTTGCGGTAAATGTACAATAGAAAAATGCGCCCTGATGCATGAAGACCAGAGAGAAAAGATAGCCGAGATCCTCGGTATTGAAGCAAAAGAGAAGGTGAAGCTGGTAGCGACGCTGCATTGTAACGGAGGGATAAAAGTCAGGGATAGATTCCGTTATCAGGGGATTCAGGAGTGCGCTGCCGCCAACCTGGCAATGGCAGGGCAGAAGGAGTGTATCTTCGGCTGCCTGGGTTTTGGCGACTGCGCTAGAATCTGCCCATTCGGCGCTATAGGGATGTCGCAGGGTGGCCTGCCGGTTGTAAACGATGCAAAGTGTAAAGCCTGTAATAAATGTGTGGAGGTTTGTCCGAAGAAATTATTTACTCTGATTCCGGCAAAAGCAAAAGTTTACCCCGTTAGAGATAAGACGCCAGAGGCGACTGCCGGCTGCCTTCGGCAGCCTATCTCTAACGGGGTTTATATTGCCTGCAGCTCGCATGATACGGGCAAAGATACAAAAACAGTTTGTCCGGTGGGCTGTATTGCCTGCCGGCTCTGCGAAAAGGCCTGTAAATTTGATGCCATACACGTAATTGACAACCTGGCAGTCATCGATTATCATAAATGTACCTCCTGCGGGGAGAGCGTAGAGGTCTGTCCAGTAAAATGTATAAAGGTGAGAGAATGAATATAGCCGTTTTTGCTTCGGGTAGAGGGACTAATTTTGCGGCGATTATCCGCGCTGTTAATGCCGGAAAAATAAAGGCGCGCTTAGCGCTTTTAGTTTCGGATAATCCTAAGGCCGGTGCTGTCGCCCGCGCAAAACGAGCCGGGATAAAGGTAGCTTTAGTCAAAAGAGAAGATTTACCAAGTAAAAAAGAGTTTGAGGAAAGGATTATCCGGTGTTTGAAAGCGGAAAATATTGAACTTATTGTTTTGGCGGGATTTATGCGTATCTTGGGCGAGACTTTGCTTACGAATTATAAAGGGCGCATCTTGAATATCCACCCGGCGTTATTGCCCTCTTTTAAGGGTTCCTCGGGGATTAAAGACGCTTTTGATTACGGGGCTAAAGTTACCGGGGTTACGGTACATTTTGTAGACGAAAAGATGGACCACGGCCCGATCATCCTCCAGCGTCCGGTACGTATTGAAGAAGACGATACCCCCGAGTCGCTGGAAGCAAAAATTCATAAAGTTGAACATAAACTCTATCCTCAGGCAATACAATTATTCGTGGAAGGAAAATTAGCTGTAGAAGGCAGGAAGGTCAGAATCTCTCTTCGGAAGACTTAGCCCACAAAGCCGCGCGGTTTAAAACGGTCTTATTGTTTGTCGCAAGATTATCAAGTTCTAATTCGGAAAAATCCCTAAAATCATAGGTCTTTATAGTAAAGGCGACTATCTTCAGGACTTCTTTGTCAATATCAACGCCCTTCTTAGCCTCAGGTTTCTGAAATCTTAATTTAACCCTGTGCCTGATCTGAGAAAGTAGAAAATCGCGCATGGTGATGTCGCGGTAAGCGACATTTACGCCCCCCCTATCGCCGATAAGTTCAGGAGCCAGGCGCATATCGGAAATCGCCCGATGCTGGTATTCGGTCCAGGAGATAAATTCGTAAGAAACCTTCTTTAAATCCTCTACATAGAAAATCTCCCTCATCTCAATGCCGTTTTTGACGTCGGCTGCAAGGATACAGTAAAATTGCGGCTCATGCCATTTCCCCCGCCGGCTGCTGAAGACTGCGCGACGCAAGACGCGCCAGACTTTGCTGATTTTATCCAGCGCTTCCTGATTATATTTGACTTGTTGCGATTTTTCCTGCTCCGGGATTTCCTTAATCAGGTATTGCAGGCGCAGGGTTTCACCTGCGAATTCTTCCTTATTCTTATCCGTTTCGATATTAAAGCGTTCAATATATTTTTCCGGTTTATCGGCAGGGGCAAAAAGGTCTTCTACGGGCAGATAGACCCAAAGGGTTGAACCGACAAGTTTAACGGTTACCTCTAAAGCGTATTCTTTTTCGGAGATATCCCGGATTGCCTCGGCGATATTTTCTTTGGAGAAAGCAGGCGCGGTTGAAGAGGTGCATCCGCAGACTGTGAGGATTAATGAAAACGAGATCTTAAGCAGTATTACGGACTTTACCGAATTCTTTAAAAATCGCTTCAATCTCGTCATAATTGAGTTCTTCTTTTTTAAGCAGTTCCTGTGAAAGCCTATCAAGCAGGGGCGTCTCTTTTTGCAGTAATTCCGTAACTTCCTGTAGACAGGTTTGCATTAGTTCCTGTACATCTTTATCCAGACGGTATTTCATGTCTTCAGATAATTCAGAGAGGCCGTATCTTTTCGTCTTCCAGCCCACGGCAAGGAAGTTGCCGATAATCCCTGACTTACCCATGCCTACCTGCCATACCATAAAATGGGCGATCTGTAACGCCGTACTGAAATCTCCGGATACGCCGCCAGTAGTAAATCCGAATTTAATTTTCTCAGCGGCAAATGAACCGAGGCAAATCTTAATCTCGTTTAAAAGCTGGTTCTGGTCATCTATAAATGTATCTTCCCGTTCAGGCGTCCAGGTCACGCCTCCGGTATGGCCGCGCGGAGTTATAGTTATTTTAAATACGTCTTTTGTCGGGGCAAGAAGGTAAGTTACGATTGCGTGGCCTGCTTCATGATAGGCAGTTTGTATTTTCTCTTTCTGGGATAATTTTACTCTTCGCCTGAGGCCTAGATACAGCCTTTCCCGGGCATCGTCGACATCCTTCATGATAATTGACTGCCTTTTATTTCTTACCGCAATCAGCGCGGATTCCCTGACGATATTTGCGATATCCGCAGGGCTCTGTCCTACGGTGACTCTGGCCAAGCGGTCAATTTTTACGCTCTCCGGGTCGAATTTTACTTTCTTAAGATAAAAAGCGAATAGTTTTTCCCGGTCTTCCAGGCTGGGTTTGTCTACATAGATCTTGCGGTCGAATCTTCCAGGCCGCAGAAGGGCTTCATCAAGAAAAAACTCCGGCATGTTAGTAGCGCCTATAATAACAATATTTACATCCTTTTCTTTAAGCCCGTCCATTTCCACAAGCAGCTGGTTCAAGGTAGTATTAGTTTCCGATTGCCCTCCGAATCCCCGGTCTGCTGCCCTTTGCGCGCCTACCGCATCAATTTCATCGATAAAAATAATGCATCCACCCTGAATCTCAGCTAATTGCCCGGCACGCTTAAAAAGGCTGCGGATTCTGCCGGCGCCCACGCCTACAAACATCTCAACGAATTCTGATCCCGACATGGAGATAAAGGGGAGTTTTGCTTCGGTAGCAATGGCTTTGGCAAGATAAGTCTTTCCGCATCCAGGAGGCCCTAACATCAGGATGCCCTTTAAGATCTTTCCTCCGATACGCTGCAGTTCGGCGCGGTCTTTGACAAGCTTGACGACTTCCAGGGCTTCCTGCTTAGCTTCATCCATGCCGATGACATCGTCCCAGGTAATTCCTAATTCTGCTCCGTCAATGGATTTCTTTTTAGTTTGAGAGAATGATTGCAACCCCTTGCGGAACATCAACCAGTACCACATCCCGGTATAGACAACGCCGAATACTAAAGCCATGATCAGCTGCAGATAAAGCTGCAGTGGTATCATCGCTAGTTGAGATTGCCGCAGGTACGGCTCTGCTTCATTCCAGGCGCGCAATCCATTGACTATCAGGATGGTAAGAGTAAAGCCGATTACGATAAGGACGGTGATAATCAGGGCTTTTATCCAATGCAGCTTGATATAAAACTTTGTCTTCGGCCAGTTCATAAAGACTCCTTTTTTATGCTTATTTGATTATTTAAGATAACATACCGCCTAGCCTTAGTCAAACCTTTTCTACCTTGTTAACTGGCGGAAAGCTTCTCTTGACTTAAAGGTATTTACGTGTATAATAAAATTTCCGCTTTAACTTCCCAATATTTATCAGGAGGAATAAGATGTCAAAGATAGCCAGGACGCATGCGCGTCAGATACTTGATTCAAGGGGGAATCCTACTATAGAGGTAGATATAGCGCTGGAAAGCGGCGTTATGGCACGCGCAGCTGTGCCTTCGGGTGCTTCAACCGGAGAGAAGGAAGCGCTGGAATTAAGGGACGGAGATAAAAAGCGTTATGGCGGCAAGGGGGTATTGAAAGCCGTAGAGAACGTAAATAACGTAATTGCTTCTAAAATAAAAGGTTTAGCCCCTGATTTTAAAAAGATCGATCAGCTGCTGATTGATTTAGACGGGACACCTAACAAGGCAAAGCTTGGGGCAAACGCGATTTTAGGCGTATCAATGGCCTGCGCAAAGGCAGCAGCGGTTGCCTGCCAAGAACCGCTTTATAAATTCATCGGAGGCAAAGACGCGCATATCCTGCCTATTCCGCTGATGAATATTTTAAACGGGGGAATGCATGCGGATAATAACCTGGATATACAGGAATTTATGATTATGCCGATAGGCGCGCCTACTTTCAGCGAAGCGCTGAGGTACGCTACCGAAGTGTTCCATAAGTTAAAAGCAATACTTAAATCCAGAAAATTAGCTACTTCCGTCGGAGATGAGGGGGGTTTTGCGCCAAATCTTAATTCTAATTCGCAAGCCCTGGATCTGATAGTTGAGGCAATATCGGCAGCCGGATATAAGCCGGGCAAAGAGGTATTCTTAGCGCTTGATTGCGCAGCAAGCTCTTTTGTGAAGGACGGTAAATACCAGTTTGAAGGCGCTCTCAAGAGTGCTGTTGAGCTGATAAAGATTTACGAGGGGTATCTTACGGAATACCCGATAGTTTTAATTGAAGACGGCTTGGGTGAGCATGATTGGCAGGGCTGGAAACAGCTGACTGCGGATTTAGGGAGAAAACTGCAGCTGGTTGGCGATGATATTTTTGTGACAAATCCGGAGATCTTCAAAAAAGGTATTGCGGAAAAAATCGCTAATGCTATACTGATAAAGGTAAACCAAATCGGCACTCTGAGCGAAACGCTGGAAGCAGTAGCTATTGCCAAAAAGAATAAATACGCCGCAATCATCTCGCACCGTTCAGGCGAAACAGAAGATACCACAATCGCGCAGCTGGCAGTAGCCACAGGCACCGGGCAGATTAAGACAGGTTCCTTATCCCGCACCGACAGGGTCTGTAAGTATAATGAACTATTGAGGATCGAAGAGGAGCTGGGAAAAGCGGCAGTTTACGCCGGCACACTTTGGCCCCGTTAGAAATAGTCCCGTTAGAAATTACATATTCAGTCCGCGTCTTATTTCTAACGGGACGTTAGTGTTGAATTTAGACGGGGAGCGTTATTATTCAAGGGGATTTCTAACGGGGTAAATGTTCTCCAAGCTAAAAAGGGCATTTTGGCTCTTCGGGATTACAGTATTTTTACTGATACTCTTTTTACCCGGATATACCAAGCTGCAGGAACTCAGAGACAGGAACCGGGATTTAGAATCAAAGATAAAAAGGCTGCGTATTGAAAATTCGCTCTTGGAACAGGAATTGGGCCGCATAGCCAGCGACCCGGATTATCAGGAGAAGATTGTTCGGGAGAAACTCGGGGTTGTGCGCAAGGGCGAGATCCCGGTAAAGATTATCCCGGAAGATTAGCGAGCTCATAGCTGATAGCTCATAGGTTAGTTTGCCGTTCTTTGTTGATAAGTAGAAAATATCGCGGGGTGGAGCAGTCCGGTAGCTCGTCAGGCTCGATGGACACAAAACTCAAAGCCGACATTGCGGAATCAGCCGTAACAACCGAACTTCTGAAAAGAGGATTTCGGGTGTTGCGCCCTGTCGGTGATCGATTAGCCTATGATTTGGCAGTCGATTGCCAGGGGCGGCTATTACGCATACAGGTGAAGAGCGCTTGGTTTTGTCCTAAGACAGCTTGTTATGCTGTTGATGTACGCAGGACCAAGACAAATCGCCGCCGTATGCTAAGGCAGCGTTATGGCGCTGGTGATTTTGATTTCGCAATCATCTATCTCGCTGATTTGCATGTTTTTTACGTCATGCCGTTATCCGCATTCTCCGGCTATGAAAGTACCGTTACTTTTGTAGAAGAGGATAAGCGGCAACGTAAGCCCAAATCAGCAGGGTATAGAGAGCGTTGGGATTTGTTGTCCGATGGGCGCTTCAGCTGGCAACGGCTGAAGGATGACCTGTCAAATTCGGTGAAGCCTTTATCAAAAGGTAATACCGAGCCAAGTCCGCCAAGATTTGTGGCGGAAAGGTGTAGAGACTAAACGGCAGGCATCCGTCAAGTTCTGTGGCGGATGAAGATATAGTCCAGACTACGAACTTCGGAGTGATTCCGAAGGCGGCGTAAGCCGAAGTAGCAGGCATAACCTGAAGGTCCCAAGTTCAAATCTTGGCCCCGCAA
>Ga0136653_10000758_pt1 | contig 17028 bp, 16 predicted proteins | sample LakKivw275mmetaG_FD_94866 | JGI IMG/M metagenome (GOLD analysis project Ga0136653, IMG submission 94866) | Anoxic lake water microbial communities from Lake Kivu, Rwanda to study Microbial Dark Matter (Phase II) - Lake Kivu water 275m metaG... | ecosystem: Environmental > Aquatic > Freshwater >...
ATCGCGGTAGTCGCAGGGGCAGATGATGTCAAGGTCCTGCTCCTTGCGTCCCGAAGCGAACCGACAGGGGCAAGAGGGATAGCCGTAGCGCATCTCATTGACCAGCAGGCCGCGCACCAGGTCTTTAACGAACTCTGTGTCCGGGTTGAGGTGATAGCCTCCCGCCTCTGCCTGTCGCTTCAGGCTCTGATGCAGCGCCTGCACCTGCTCCAGGGTTGGCTTCTCAGTCATAGCTTGAGGAACTCCTTGATCTGATCAGGCTGGAAACCAACGATGCACGTACCATCGTCGATTACGATGGTCGGAAACGAGCGACTTGGATTCCAGCGCCTTATCTCCGCAATCACCTTATCCTGCTCTTCGGCGGGCACCAGATCCACATCCACGTACGAGTACTCAACACCCTGCTCGTTTAGAAAAGCCTTCGTCTTCTTGCACCAGCCGCACGTGCTAAGCGCATACAGAAAAACCTTGCCCTTGTCCTTACCGTCGACATGCTTGATGTCCATTCGCCTCGCCCTCCCTAAGAAATGGCGCACAGGAGCATCCCCGAGCTTCGACGCAGTACCAGACTCGTTTTGGGGCTACCCTGCCACGAACGGCATCGCCGACTCGTTCCGCTCCATTCTCATTATAGCACAGCGGGGCCCGAGGCGCATACTGGTACCGTTTGGTCGCCCGAGGGGACATGCAAAGAACCTTGGTCGTTCGACAAGGCAACTCCCTTCGGCCCGCCCTGACCTTGAAAAGGGCTAGACCCGGCGCGGCGAGACCGCGCCCTGCGTGCACACGGGGAATCACATGCGGGTGAGAACGGAGAAAGCCTGCTGGGATGCCGTGCTTCGACGCCACGAAAGACGGAACACTGCCCTTCGGCAATCGTCGATCGATGCTCCAGATTGCAGGCCTCGCAAGGCGATCACCAAAGGGCGCTGCCACGAAGGCGCGCCCTTTGCCGTGCCTGCAGACCTATGCGCAGACGGCCAGGGCCTCGTGGAATTGCTGCCCCTTGAAAACCGCCCTGATGCCATCCAGCAGTTTGGCGCTGGCAGCCCGCTTGGGAATGAAGCCCCACGCCCCAACCTCTCTGGCGCTGGCCACATTCTCTTTGTCGTCGAACTGTGTCAGAACCAGGACCTTCGTCTGCGGGCACGCATTGGCGATGTGCTTGGTGGCTTCCAGCCCGCTCATCACTGGCATCACGATATCCATCAGCACAACGTCCGGTTTGAGTTGCATGGTCTTGTCGACAGCTTCCTGTCCATCCACTGCCTCTCCGATGACCTGCATGTCCTTCTGGAGCGTAAGTACGGCCGTCAGCCCTTCCCGCACCACCGTGTGATCATCGGCAATCAGCACCTTGATCATCTCAGCGTTTTCCTGCAGCAACTTCTCGAGGCGTAGCACAAGCATCGCCGGCTCGATTGGCTTGCAGAGATAATCGTCGGCTTCCATCTGCAATCCCTCATCGCGTCTCCAGCCGAACAAGAGCTGCTTCTCAGGCGGGCTGTCAAGCACCATCAAGGCTGCCTTTCTGGTGCCGGGGCTTTGCCTCAGCCATTGATGCAGTTTGAATGCGTCACCCCGAGGTGCGATGCTTCCCAGCACAACGGCATCTACAGCCTGCTCAGTCACGATGTCCTGAGCTTGGGACCTGCTCGTTGCAGTCGCCACTGCGAATGACTTGCTCAACAGAGTGAATCGCAGAGCCTCGACGAATTGCGGATCGTTGTCCACGATTAGGATTCGTTCAAAGTTGCCCATCCTCATGCCACTCCTTTCTCTATGTCAGGCCCGCTGCTTCCAAGATCTCGGGCACCAGCCGCTCGTTCCCCACAGCCATGATGTGGACTCCATGGCACAGCCCTCCGGCCTTGATGGATCGGATGGCCCTTGCCGCAATCTCCATGCCCTTCTGCAGCCCCTTCCCTTTCTCCGCCGTTGCCAGCTCATCAATGGTCGCTTGCGGCACGATGACGCCAGGGACGTTCTCATTCATGTAGCGCGCCATCCTGGCAGACGCCAGGACGATGATACCGGCCAGGATCTTAACAGGGAATTGCGAAGCGTACTGCATGAACCTGCGTAGACTGCCTACATCGTAGATACCTTGCGTCTGAAAAAACTGAGCACCTGCGGCTACCTTCTTTTCGAACTTGATGAGCTGCGGCTCGATGAAATCAGCCGCCGGGTGCACAGAGGCGCCAGCGCAGAACTGCACAGCGCCCTTCAGATCATTCCCACCCAGGTCCTTGCCGCCCTCCATGATCCGAATGGCTTTCAGGAGTTGCACCGAGTCAAGATCGAACACCGGTTTGGCCTCCTTGTGGTCCCCCACGTCCACGGAATCCCCCGTGAGACACAGCACGTTGGCAATGCCTCGCACGGATGCAAACAACAGGTCCGCCTGCAGCGCCAGACGGTTGCGGTCCCGGCAAGTCACCTGCAGGATGGGCTCGCCGCCGCGTTCTTTCACGATCAGGCAGCCTGCAAGCGAAGCCAGCCGCATGACTGAGCTCTGACCGTCAGTGACGTTGATGGCATCCACCTTGTCCTTGAGCAGGTCGATGTTGTGCAACATCTCTGAGATGTCAGTGCCCTTCGGCGGACCGACTTCTGTCGTCACCAGGAACTTGGCGTCCGCGAGTTTTTCGTCAAACAGAGACTTGGCCATCATTGCCACCTGTGCTGACTTGAGTCTTGTTGACAATGCGTCTGGGCCGTGGAATTACGCGGAAATTGCGCGGCGGATAGTAGCGGCGCATCTTGTCCAGTTGCCCCAAGCGTTCAAGTCGTTGGTAGATGAGTATCCATGCACAATCCGCCTCTTTGTTGGCCTCGCATTTGCCATTCTTGGCTCCGGCGCAGGGCCCATTGAGAATGCCCTTGGTGCAGCGGGTGATCGGGCACACGCCAGCGGTGTCGGCCAGCCGGCAGTCGCCGCAGGCTGCGCATCGCTCGTCCCAGACACCCCACTCGCTGGACGCGCCCATGAAGTAAGTGTTGTTGCCTGGCAAGACAGGCAAATCCGGAAACCGATCTGCGACGACCTGTACCCCTACACCACACCCTAACGACAGAATCGCATCTACCTCTCTGCTCCGATCCACGAAAGTCTCAAGGAACTCCGCATCGCACTGCCGCTTGACAGTGTACTCCAGCAGGCTGTGATCATGCTCCCCTCCCCGGGCCTGAGACATGCGCAAGGCATCAGCCAGAAAGGATACCTCGCGCTCCCCGCCTGCACCGCATACAGTCATGCAGGTGCCGCAGCCAAGGATCAGAACCCTGGAATAGGGAGCAATGCTCCGCCAGATTTCGTCCAGGGGCTTGGTCTCGGCGACGATCACTTTCGCACCTCCCGTTTCAACGCCGCAGTCAGACAAAGCCTGCCTACTCGATCCGCAAACTCCTGCACGGCCTGCACAGTGCTCGCCTCCTCACCATCCGTGGGCAAAGCCTGCAACCGTTCGGACTCAATCCCCAGCGTAGCCAGTGCACGCCTGACCTTCTCAATACGTCGCGCCACCCACTGTCCGGTATTCTCTCTGGCACACTGCGCCCCACAACCCGCAATGAACACGCCTTCTGCACCCATCTCGAAGGCGCGTAACAAGTGCTCCTCCTCCACTTTGGCCACGCACAGAACAGGGACAATCCAGATGCTGGCGCTCGCTGCTTTCCACAGTCCGGCTAGGCTTCCCGTACCGAACAGCCCGTACTGACAGCAGAATCCCACAAGCAAGGGCTTGGAACTCGTTTGCAGCGCTGAACGCAGCGCATGTTCCAGCTCCTCAGTCACCTGCCGTCGATCGTATGGCTTACGCAGCATGATCGCTTTGGCAGGGCACTCCGCAACACACACACCACAAGCCAGGCACTGATCCGCGGGGATCTGTAGAGTCCCACTGGCATCTAGTTGGGGCACCTCATAGGGGCAGACTCTCAAGCAGTTCAGACAGGTGGCACACTTGTCTTGGAATAGGATTTCAGCGCCAGCCCCGCAGCGCAGACACCTCCTGGCCTCATCGATCGCGGTCTTCCAGTCATATATAAGTTCGACTGGCGCAAAGCCGCCGGTCCTGTCCTGTGCCGGAAGCACGGGCGGATCAAGCCGATTGACTCTGCGAACAAGTTCGATGGTCCTCGGAAGGAGTGGCGTGGTGAGTGCCGCACGTGTCTCCTTAGGTAATGCGGGGTAGCGATGCTGCAGGTACTCATCAATGCGCACAGCCGCCTGTCTGCCAGCGGCGAGCGCTTGTGTCACTGTTGCTGGTCCCGTGACCGCATCGCCACCCGCAAACACGCCAGGACGATCCGTGAGCAGGGTCACCGGGTCGATCTGAATCGTGCTTCCCTTGCCAATGCGTAAGCGAAAGTCCTGCGGGATCTGAGGCGCTTGGCCGATTGCGCTGACCAGGGTGTCAAAGTCCAGCTCAAAATCACTGTTTTCGATCGGCACTGGACGTCGTCTCCCGCTACCGTCGGCTTCACCAAGCTCAAACCGCGTGCAGATTACCTGCAGGCACCCGTCCACCCTCTTGATCCTGCTTGGCGCCACCAGAAAGAGAATCTCGACGCCTTCCTCCAGTGCTTGCTCGATTTCGGACCCGTCCGCCGGCATTTCCGCTCGGCCACGACGATAGAGCACCTTGACTTCCTGCGCGCCCAGACGCAGAGCCGTGTGTGCGGCATCGATCGCCACGTTTCCACCGCCTACTACAGCTACTCGATTGCCTACCGAAGGCCTCAAACCCAGGTTGACCTCGCGCAGGAAGGTAGCCCCGTCGACCACTCCCGGGCTTTCTTCGCCTTCAATCCCCATACGCAAGCTCTGATGGGCCCCCACCGTAACGAATACGGCCTTGTACCCCATCTCGAACAACAGGTCGAGCGAGGCCACCCTGGTGTTGCTGCGGATCTCAACCCCAATCTGAATCAGGCGTTGAACTTCTGCATCCAGCACCGATCGCGGCAGGCGATACTGTGGAATCCCAACGCGCAGCATACCTCCCAACTCCGGATTCGCCTCAAAGATCGTCGTCGGATAGCCGAGCTTCCTCAGATAGTAGGCCGCGGCCAGGCCTGCAGGACCCGAACCTACAATCGCCACCCTCTCAGCATGCGTTGTGTTGGCTTCGAGCTCGATCATGCGGTCTCCACCGAATTCCACAGCAAAGCGTTTGAGGGCACGGATGGCCACCGGCTTGTCCACTTGGCTGCGGCGGCAGGCATCCTCGCAAGGATGTGTGCATACGTGGGCACAGATCGAAGGGAACGGATTCCCGTCCCGGATAACGTGCAAGGCCTCCATGATGCGCCCTTGGGAAATCAGGTCAATGTACTCACGGATCTCCATGTGCAGCGGGCATGCGGATTGACAGGGTGGCACCAGGCTATGATCATAGGACGAACTCCGCCCGACAGGCGCTTCAGCTTGCATAACTCACTCCAAGGAAGTCGCGATGCGTGTGTCGTGAGGCGCTGCCAGCCCCACCGCAGGCAACTCAGGCAACCATTGATCAGCAGTCCTTGGCACCAGCATACCCGATTGCAGGCAACCTGAAAAGGGGTTATTCTCTCGAAAGCAGGTGGGGGGAGCTGCTCGGTTGTGGTCAGGGAAACGCCCTGGTTACGTGGATGAAAAAGCCCAGAGCAGACCACAAATTGGGACTAGACCCAGACGTGACTCGACACCAAGCAGCCTCAGGCGGCAACGAGGCCTTTGCGTATGGCGTACTTGATCAAATCGGTCTTGCGATGTATGTCCAGCTTGCTCATCAGATTGGCCTTATGGCCCTCGACCGTCTTGGGGCTGATCACCAGAGTCTCAGCGATCTCACGGATCGTGTGTCCCTCCGCCAACAGCTTGAGGACCTCTCTCTCCCTGGTCGTGAGTTGCTCATATGGATCATCGCTCTTCCAAGCCCGGGGACCCAGTTGGTACCCTTCAACCACGACCCTGGCGGCTGAAGGCGAAAGAAATGAATCCCCCCGAAACGTGGCACGAATCGCAGCAGCAAGGTCGGAGGAGGCCGCTAGCTTGCTGATGAACCCACGAGCACCGGCAGCCAGCATGGAGAAAATGTGCTGCCTGTCGTCATGCTGAGTCAGCGCCAGCACTCTTGCATCGGGCAGCTCTTGAGACAGCCTCCGAGTTGCCTCCAGCCCTCCTATGATTGGCATGGCCACATCCATCAGCACCACATCCGGCTTGAGCTGGGTCGCTTTCTGAAGGGCTTCCTGTCCGTTCGCGGCCTCCCCAACCACCTCTATGTCGGCCACCAGGGCAAGCAAGGCGATAATGCCGTCACGCACGATGGTGTGGTCATCCACTACTAGCACTCGTATCTTCTGCATCCTTCACGCTCCCCGGTAACGGGACTTCGACCGTGATTTGCGTTCCTTCTCCGGGCCGCGACTGGATAGTGCAGCTTCCACCGACCAGCGCAACTCTCTCTTTCATGCTAAACACGCCCACGCCCCGCCCTCTCTTGTCGATGCGCGTAATCTCGCCAGTGTCAAACCCTACGCCGTCATCCTGAATGCGCAGAGTACACACCTCTGCGTCGCACTCGAGATCGATCGCGGCATGCTTGGCCTCCGAGTGCTTAATGATGTTGTTAATGGCTTCTTGCGTGATTCGAAAGAGTGCCACCTCGATCTCAGAAGGCAGGCGGATGCTGAAAGCCGTCTTGACCGAGGCGTCAATCCCCACTGGCTCCAGCCAGGTCTCGATGTAGCGCTGTATGGCCGGCGCCAGCCCCAACGAATCCAGTAGTGTCGGACGCAAGTCATTGATGAGCCTGGTGATTTCGAGGCTGGTCTCCACGCACAAACCATGCGCTTTCTTCAGGCGCGCAACAATGTCAGCCTCGCTGCCACCCGTCGATGCGATCTCTGTGATTGCCTGCAAATGCAGAGCCAGGCCAGTTAGCATCTGACTGGTTTCATCGTGCAATTCGCGCGCGATGCGCTTGCGTTCGCCTTCTTGTGCCGTCAGGACATGCTGCAGCAGCGCCTGATAGCGCTCGCTGACTCTGCTTGCGGCTTCGTACAGCCTGGCCTGTTCTATCGCAGTGCCAAGTTGGTTAGCAATCAATCCCAGCAGATACATGTCTTCGGAAGTGAACTGGTCGGGCATATGGCTCGCGACGTGCAACACGCCGAGCACAACGTTCTTTGCTTTCAGCGGCACGCAAACCAGGCCTCGCAACCCTTCAGCAGTGACCAGGTCTCGTCTGGCCGTTCGCTTGTCCTCTGACACGTCTCGGATGAGCATGGGCTCACCACTCAGGGCAACCTCACCTGCGATCCCTTCGCCCACTGTCAATTGGAGCTCCTCTGCAAACCTCGTCGACAGACCACGCTGCACCCGATGCCGAAGCCTCTGACCCTTCTCATCAAGCAGCAGGATCCCGCCAATTGTCCCGCTGATAATCTCGAGCACTGTATCCAGGGCCACCTGGAGGATCGTATCCAGATCCCCAAGACCGCTCACGGCGCCAGAGATGCGGTTCAGTGCCAAAAGCTGATGGTGCCGCCTCAGCGACTGCGATTCCAGCTCCCTCTCGGCCGTCGCATCGTGTCTCAGCTCAACTGCGGCGTCTGGACTCTCGGCGTATGCCCTGAGCGGATGCAAGACAACCTTCGTATATGAGGAGCCGCCTGGAACTTCGGGGCGAGACGTAGAGTGGATAAGGGTAGCGGGCTTGCGAGTCTGGAGCACTGTCCGCAGCGGGCATTCCCACAGCGGAGGGCTGCAAGGAGCATCTCTTCCATGCAATATGCGATAGCACAGTCCACCCCGGACCTGGGCAGACGTGGAACCAACGCGTCGCTGCGCCGCCGCGTTCAAGAACGTGAGCTGATAGTCCGCACCCACGATAAAGATCTCATCGTCCACTGCATCAACCACATCCTTGAGGACATCAGCCAGATGCGTCCCCCAGCACAGCTCTCCGCCGGACTCCATAGCCACCTCCGTGCACCCAACTTCGGTTTGCTTTGAGGTTGCGACAGCGAAGCTTCTTGCTCACAATGCGTTCGGACGATGATAAAAAGATGCCTGCAAACATGCTGCACCGACACATCCGCTTGTTTGGAGCTACGCAAGCACGCTTGCACCAATTACTTAGATTATACCACGAAGCTGCTTCAACGACAACAGGTCGCTCCGAATGACAAATCTGCCGAGGTATGCTAGACTTGTGCGAGACGTCCGTAGAGGAGGAGATATGAGCAGCATCTTGGATTGGGGCGTTCGTGCGATCCTGTGGCTGCAGAGGTTCAGTCCCGCTTTGGACCTGCCCTTCAAAGCCTTTACCTTCCTGGGTGAAGAAGAGTTCTTCATGTTGCTACTGCCGTTGCTCTATTGGAGCGTGGAGCGGCGCACCGCGATGCGCCTCGCCGTTCTCTATCTCTCCTCAACCTGGGTGAACGCCGTAGCCAAGGCAGTGGGCGGGCAGCCTCGCCCGTTCCAGTACGATTCCAGGGTGCCGGCCATGGTAGATGCGACTGGAGAAGGCCTTCCGAGCGGCCACACCCAAAGCGCGACCGTGGTCTGGGGCTATCTGGCCTCACAGTTCCAGAAAACCTGGGTGCGAATCCTGGCAGGTCTCTTGATGGTGTTTATCCCCTTGTCGCGCGTCTATCTCGGCGTGCACTTTCCGACGGACGTCTTGGGCGGCTATCTCATCGGAGCCGTGCTGCTGTGGCTCTACTTGCGTTTTGAGCCGCGGGTGGAGGCGTGGCTGAAATCCAGGCCAGTGCTGTGGCAGTTGGTACTGGTGGTAATCGCGGGGGCAGCTCTGGCCCTGCTATCGCCGGGCAATAGCGAGGACACCGCATCAGCCGCGGGTGTGCTCATGGGCATGGGTGTTGGTTTCGTCCTGGAGAGCAAGTCGGTGCGCTTTGACGCTGGAGGTGACTGGGGCAGACGCGCGCTGCGCTTCGCGCTTGGCGCCGCAGTTGTGTTCGCCCTGCGCTTCGGCCTGAAGGCAGCCTTTGCGGCTCTGACTCCAGAGCTGGCATTCCGTTTTGTGCGCTACGCGCTCATGGGTTTGTGGGTAAGCTTCGCCGCCCCTTGGATGTTCGTGAAGCTGCGCCTGGCCGACAAGCGCTAGCCTGGCAGGCCGTAAATGAAGTGACTGGGTTGCTGGCCTTGGCGCCTCAGTGACCTACTGACAGTTGATCAGTGCACCCGACTTGTTGAAGCAGCGTCGGAACTCCTGCCCCAGGGCGACCATCTTCATCTGTGTGATGTACTCGTTGTTCTCGGCAAAGGCCGCGAATGTGACCGTCCGGCTCTCACCCGCAGGAATCTCCGGGAAGCCCTTGACGTTGCCGTGGCCATAGAAGCACGTGATCACCAACCGACCGCTGTTGGCATAGAACTCGGGATACCACTCCGTGATCTTCTGGCGCGAGCCATTGTACAGGCTGATCTCCAACTGGAACTTGCGCATTGGGTGACTGTCATCGAACTGCCGACACGCGTCGTTCACCGGCTTGCCCCAGGCTTCATAGTGCATTCCCGTCAGGTCGATGGACAGCGATATCTGTGGAGTTGACGTCGGCCGGGGAGTGCGTGAAGGCAAGGGAGGCTGAGTTGGCTGCGCTGTATCCGAGGGAACCATCGTAGCCAGTTTCTTCAACGCGTCCTCGGCTGTGGATGTCGGAGTATCTTGTGAGGTTGGAGTCGCCGCACTCATGCGCGCCACCAGGGTGGCTATTGCCGCCTCCTGCACGGCCTGTGCGTCGAGCGTAGGTGTGGCCGGAACGGCTCCCTTGTTCGAGCTGCACGACGATGCAAGCCCACACAGCAAACCCAACATCACAGAGAAGACAAGAGCGCCTTTCGACATGTGGCGTCCCATGTGCACAGCCTCCTCTCCTTGGCCGGCCAACCCTTGAGTCAGCACGAGTCCGTGAGGGCACCGCGCCAGCGTAGCATCTACCCGAAAGTATAACCTCGGGCTGCGCGCTTGTCAAAGTGTTGCACAGGAAGCCTGGAGCGGCTTCCTGACCATCTGACTGGCAACGGCCAGGTGCCTTGGAGGGCCCTTGGGGTACCAGTGATACAGGCGGTCAGTCACGAAGCCTCTGACAGTGTGGACAGATGAAACTGCTGGTACTGCCTGTCTTGATCTTCACAATCAGCGCTCCGCATTGCGGGCACGCCTGGCCTTCCCTGTAACCCACCAGGATGTGCTCCATATTGAAGCCGCCTTTGCGCCCATACAAATCCACTTCGTAGAATGCGCCTCGCCTATCAATGCTTGGTTGCAGGCCGGCGCGAATGCCCTTCCACAGCGCCTCCACATCAGGTTTGCTCAGACTGCTCAGCATCTGAAGCGGGTGCAGACGTGCCAGAAACAGGATATCGTGTACGTATGCGTTCCCAATGCCTGCGATTTGGCTTTGGTCCAGCAGGAAGGCCTTCACCCGTCTGCGCTTCCCGCTCACCAGAGCGCGCAGGTCATCCAATGTGACATCCAGGGCATTGGGCCCCAGCCTCGCCGTCATCGCGTGGCCCGCGAGGCCATCCGCAGGCACATAGTGCGCATAGCCGAACCACCAGAAGTTGATCGACAAGGCAGCCCCGTCCGTGAAGTGTAGCACCAGGCGACGCTTCTCGGGCAGACTCTCCCGGGTGACAAGCAGTACCTCCCCACCCATGCCCAGGTTCAGGAGGAGCCAGCCCTGTGTCGTACGCACAAAGAGCCACTTGCCGCGGTGTGTCACGTCCAGGATCCTAGCGCCGCGGAGCGCCGGAACGAACTCGTCGACGCGAAGGTTGATGCACTTGGGCTGAAGCACCTCGACGTCCGCGATGGTCCTGCCAACCAGTTCGGCCTTCATCTCCGCCGCTCGCGAGGCGATCTCCGGCAGCTCAGGCATGTCCTGCTCCTGCTGTGGGTGGTAGAGGCAGGCCTGTCGAGATATGCCACCTCTGTCAAATCCAGGAGTGGGGGCGGGTGGGACCCGGCCTCGACCTCAACGCACGTTCACTGCGTATTCTGTCTGCTGGCGCGAATCTCGTCCAGTGTGGCACGCACAAAGGGTACCGCCTTGAGAAAGCTGCCTAGCTTCTCGCATGCCTCGAATTCTTCACAACAGCCGCAGTTCGCCAGGCCTCGCCCCACTCCACAGGCACGGATCTCGCACTCCAGGCAGTGCCCACCCAGACGGCCACCGAACGCCCGACAGCCGTCGCAGGTCACGTACGCCACATCGCAAGCCGGGTTGCCGTATTCGACGCGCCATTTGGCCGCGATGCGCTCTTTGGCCTCCTCGTCATTGGCCTGTGTTGCCAAGCGAGCTTCACACTGGCCGCAATAAGTCCGCACACTGCGATCATTCGCTCCATGGCAGCCTCCCTTTCTTCTGCTCCCATTCCGTAGCAGCCCTGGTCGCCCTCACCATCCTTGCGCGTTGCCAGACGCGTTGGAGCCTAGGGCACGCGCTCGATATACTGGACTAGCCGCTCCTCCAGGCACTTGGCCTTGACCGCCAACTGTGCGCTCTCGAAATGCTCAATCTGGAAGAGCCCAACCAGCTCAGAGTAGAGCCCAGGCTCAGCCAGGGTCTCGACAACCTGTTCACGAATCCACTTGTCGTACGCGATGGGATAGGTGCGACGGCTGATGAACAGGGCCTGCATGAACTCCTGAAAGGCGTGCACCAGGCGGTAGAACGCCTGAAAGTACAGGCCACGCTCCACATACAAGGGCACATGCTCCAGGTTGTTCCTGCAGTACACCAGGGTCTGTCCCAGGCGCGTGCGACGCACTCCATCGCCATAGTAGGGCAGCCAACGTTCGTTCAGGTGGGTAAGGTACTGGCCACGATCCCATAGAGGCACGCTGTAAACCAGGGTGTTCCCAATCTCCACTTCAAACTCGTCGGGCCAGTCCGTCCAGCCACGGTCGTGCGGCAAGAAGCGGCCATCGCAGAAGCCCAAATCCACATGCGAGTACTTGCCCACGCCTCGCAAGCGCTCAAAGACCTCGCCCTGGCTCAGGTCCCGCCAGTGCAACTCCAGTCCGGCCCGCACTTCAGGGGGAAGCCCTGGCGAGATCAAGACCGTGATGTCGAGGCAACTGTCGGCAGTGCCCTTACCGCGCGCGCAGGAGCCAACCAGCAGCACAGCCTCAACCTGATCCAGACCGGCAAAGGCATCTACGATTGCTCTGGCGGCACACTCGTGCTCTGCAGTAGGATAGGACAGACTGTACATCACACGTCCCTCTTTGCCACGGCTATTGCAGTTCGCCGACACGCACGGCCATCAGTCGGTGCAGCGGAAGCAGTCCAGTGCGCGCTTGATCGTCGTTGGGCATGGATGCCTCGTCAGGTTTGTCAGACAGCCCAAACACCAACACTCCGGCTTCACGCGCCACCTCGATTGCCCGAGCAACCTCTTCGGTCATGCAGATACGCCGAGCCAGAATCTCCTCAACCGCGGCGTCTCCCACGTCACCGAAGCGGGCAATCGTACACAAATACTCGTTGTGGCGAAAGGCCTTGAAGGGCGTCGGATCTCCTTCGCGAATCCGCTCCCGGATCTCGTCGTGCACAGCCAGCAAGCCACGGACTGCCAATTGCTCTCGCTTCGTCTCCACGCGAGCGAGCCAATCCACAAAGCGCATTTCCCCACTTCGCGCCTCTTGGGCCAACGCCCGTGCTGAGAATAGCCCAGAACCCAGCACCAGGCAAACATAGGCCAGGTAGTCCTGGTTATCCTCTGTGAATGAATGATACGCAGGCTGGTTCAGTTCATTGTAGGCCTGCCGGAAAGCCGTTGCGTCAAAGCGCTGGCCAAGCAGCCGCTCAACAGTCCGCTCCACGGCCTCCACTCGGGCCGCGTCAATCACAGCATCATTGCGCCCCCGCGCCCCGACGAGCGTCTTATCCACGTCCACGACCAGCGCTGTCTCCGCATCCAGCGGGAAGCCCTTGGTTTTCAAGAACTGCAGGAACTCAGGCAAAGCGGACCAACGATTAGCCACATACAGTCTGTCCGCCACCTTGACCAGAGCGCTCTGGCCAGGGTCATCCTGCCCGATGAACGCCCATCCCGGCCATTGCCCTGCCACACACAGATTCTCAAACGCCGTCCCATCGTTCATGCGCGTGTCACCGAGGTAAAGCAGGCGCCGAATCCTTGCCCCGGGCGAGTCCAAGCAGCGTGCACTGCTCAGCATCTCAGCCACGACGCACGCGAACCCAGGCTCCGCCTTGCGTGGAATGGCGCCAGGACGCAGAGCACACCTCTCGCGCAGATGTGCCAAGCCAGGAAGTCGTGCGTCCAGCGGCCGTAGGTTGCGGTAGACAAGCAAACCGCCAAGTAGCTCCTGCAATGAGGTCAGCCCATACCTCTGGTACATCATGCCAGCTCTTTCTCCAGACCAAGCTCGCGGTGCAAATGGCGCACGGTACTGGCTACCTGCTCCTCAGGTATGCAAAAGGACACGCTATACTCGGTGCCAGCCTGTGCAACGGCAATCAGTCGGGTGCCGTGCTTGCCTAGTGCGGCAAACACGTGCGGAACGATGCCATGCTCATTCCAACCAGGGAAGCCGACCACGGACACTGTTGCCACCTTTTCCTTGACCCCCAGATGATAGCGTCCGTTCGCACGGCCATCCCCGAGAAAGCCATGGCTTGCAGACGCTCGCGCGTCTCCGTTGACGCGGCCGTTGAACTCCTTCTGAAGCACGTGCAGGCAGTGAGTCTGATTCTGTTCACGCACGACCAGGTTCAAGCTGTGCTCGGAAAAAGCCTGTGAGAGCAATAACACGTCGACGCCGGCCTCGCTCAGGAGCTGGAGCGCGCGGGCGGCAAGCGGCAGCGACCATGAATCGTCATTGCTCCCAAGCTCAATCATGCTCAGGCCGGTTGAGGAGAGGATCGCAGGCTGACGCTTGCGCTCCGCCCCTGGAGAAGCCACGATCAACGTGCCCGGATGCTGTGGGTGGAAGCTATTGAGTATGCGTAAAGGAATCCCCACCTCGACCAGGGGACGAATCGTCTTGGGGTGTAGGACGTCAGCGCCATAGTAGGCCAGCTCAGCCGCCTCGGAATACGACAGCTCCGGAACGGTCCGAGCCTGTGCAACAATGTTCGGATCCGCTGTCAGGATCCCGTCCACGTCGCTCCAGATCCACACTTCGTCAGCATCCAAGCCCGCGCCCACGATGGCCGCGGTATAGTCGCTGCCACCCCGGCCGAGGGTGGTCGTGACGCCCAGCTCATTGGCCGCGATGTAGCCCGTGATGACAGGCACGAGCCCCTGTTCAAGCATCGGCTTCAATCTCAGACGCAACCGCTCCCGTGTTGGGAGCATCAAGGGAGCGGCGCCGCCATGCTGGCTGTCCGTCACAATCAGTTCGGTCGCCGATACGGCCTGCGAACGCACTCCTTTGTTGCGCAACAAGGCTGCCAGAATGCTGGCCGAAAGCGGCTCGCCAAACGAGGCCACTGCATCCATGCCCCTCGCGGTCAGCTCCCCCAGAACGGCGATGCTACGATACAGCCGCTCCAAATCATGCAGGCGATCTTCAACAAGCCCTCCCAATTCCAGGCGTTCTGGGCTGTGTCCGAGCAGCTTCTGAATCACCTCCAAGTGCCGCTGCAACAGGCCAGCCTTGATCGAGCAGTAGGTCGAGTCCATTCCAGCAGCTGCGGCCCTTGCGCCGGCCACTAGCTGGTCCGTGACACCGCTCATAGCAGACACCACCACCGCCCTGCCTTCCATACCGCCTGGTGCAGTCACAGCCCGTTCAGACGCCCGTCCGTTCGAACCGAGCTGGACCAGTATCTCGGCCACGTTCTCAAAGCAATCCGCATCGCCCACGGACGTTCCCCCAAACTTGTGTACGATCATGTCAAACCCCCTGCCACGTTTTCGCCAGCGCTTGATCCAGGTCGGCGATCAGATCTTCCGCATCCTCCACTCCCAGCGCATACCGCACCAGGTTGTCCTTGATCCCAGCCGCTTCACGTTCTCTTGGATCAAGAGAGAGCAACGCCGCCGGCTGTTCAACAATGCTCTCCACGCCGCCGAATGTGGGTCCGATGTAGGGGATGCGCAGTTCGTCAATGAACTGGCCCGTCATGTCCAAGTCGCCTTGCAGCTCGAACGTAACCACGCCGCCAAAGCCGGCCATCTGGCGCGCAGCCACCTCGTGGTCGGGGTGACTGGCCAGGCCCGGGTAGTACACGCGAAGCACCCTCGGATGCCCTTCCAGGAACTGCGCTACCATCAATCCATTCTCATTCTGCCGCTGGACACGCAGCGCGAGGGTCTTTAGTCCGCGCAACAGCAGATAGGCCTCATTGGGGTTGCTCATTCCTCCCAGCAGCCCACGCATATGCTCTACACCTTGAAGCAGCGAGCGCGGGCCAATCACCGCGCCTGCGAGCAAATCGTTGTGTCCGCCCAGGTACTTGGTGGCGCTATGAATGACCAGATCGATGCCGTACTCCAGGGGCTTGAGGTTGACTGGCGACGCCATCGTGCTGTCCACCATCGTGATGACTCGATGCTTGCTGGCGATTTTCGATATGCGCCCCAGGTCAACCACGCGCAGGTAGGGGTTGGTAGGTGTCTCGGTAAGGATCAACCGCGTATTGGGCCGCACGGCAGCTTCGAGCGCAGCGGGCTCGTCCAGCAACACAGGCGTGCACTCGATGCCCCAACGTGGCAGGCATTTGGTCATGAACTCACGACTGCGGTGATAGCAGTCCTTGACGAAAATGACATGATCTCCACTCGACAGCAGGGCAAGCAGAGTACAGGTGATTGCACCCATTCCGGACGAGAAAAGCAGTGCAGCCTGGCCGCCCTCGAGGGCAGCCAGTTTGCGCTCAGCCGCGCTCTGGGTCGGGTTGCTGTAGCGGCCGTACTCATCGCGCACGGGCCAGGCTCCAGACGCCTTGAGACGCATGAAGGCCATGATCTCGGCGCTGTCAGCAAATGTGAAGGTGGACGTGCGTACGATGGGCGTGGTCACAGCGCCGTAGGGCTTTCGCTTTTCCTCGCCCGCGTGCACGGCAAGCGTCGAGATTCGAGATGTCATGTCATTCCTCCTGGGGCAGAGTCATCACAAGGCAAAAACAAGTCTCCTCAACAGAGGCTTTGCCGGTTGAGGAGACATCGTCCGTCATTGCACGCTTCTCATCTTCCAGAACCCGCTGGGGTCTGCCGGAATTGGCACCATGCCAGCGCCTACAGCGCTGTCTGGTTGTCGAGGTTTCGCAGGGCCGGTCCCTCCACCTCTCTGGATAAGAGCCACATGGCTATTCAGTTGGCGTGGGCGCGATGATACACCAATCAGCCCAGGCTGTCAAACCGGCGCAGCCCCGCAGATCGCGGCGCAATACGCCCACAAGAAGCCACTGGCGGGCCAGCAGTTCACACCCGCCATGCCCTCACAGCCCTAGCAGACGGCGCTCGCTACTTCTGCTCTTCCGCCTTCAAGAACTTGTCGGGATCCTTGTCGAATTCCCTCTTGCAGCCCGGGGCGCAGAAGTAGTAGGTCTTGCCCTTGTACTCCGACTTGCCTGCCGCTTCGGCGGGGACTATCCACATGCCGCACACCAGATCCTTGACCTTCTCCACGGTTGTCCACCTCCTGCTATACAGCCCCAGATGCGTGCAAACCCGCAATCTCGGCTGCTGAATAGCCCAGCTCGTCCAGTACCTGCTCAGTATGCTCTCCCAAGCGCGGCGGAGCGAGCCGGTACGTCGCTGGTGTCTCTGACAAGTGCAGTGGGCTTGCCAGGAGACGCAGCGTGCCCACCGCAGGGTGAGGCAATTCGAGCACAAAGCCTCGGGCTCGCAACTGCTCGTCCGATAGCATCTCTGCCACGCCATTGATCGGGCCCGCCGGGATCTCGTTCTGGTCCATCAGCGCGCACCATTCGGCCGCGCTGCGTTCGAGTAGCTTGCTTTCCAACAACTGCCGTACCTCTTCACGATGCAGCACTCGCTCTCGGTTCGTACGGAAGCGCGGGTCGTAG
>Ga0136653_10000759_pt1 | contig 17027 bp, 20 predicted proteins | sample LakKivw275mmetaG_FD_94866 | JGI IMG/M metagenome (GOLD analysis project Ga0136653, IMG submission 94866) | Anoxic lake water microbial communities from Lake Kivu, Rwanda to study Microbial Dark Matter (Phase II) - Lake Kivu water 275m metaG... | ecosystem: Environmental > Aquatic > Freshwater >...
CTGGAACAGATTAACGGCAACTTGGAGACACTCTGGAGGTTAGCAGACCATCAGCGTCGGTAACCATAATTATGACGCAACGATGAGGTCTTCGGTAACACTTTATTTTGACGCAACACGTGGATTCCGGGTAGATCAAGATCGGACCTAATATGAACTGGATAAAGGCGGGCTGTGAAAAGAGGATTTGGCTCCTCGGGTAGGATTCGAACCTACGACCTAGCGGTTAACAGCCGCCCGCTCTACCGTTGAGCTACCGAGGAATGAGTACACTTCCGGACGTAACCCGGCACATAACCGGGACAAGCGAGATATTATAGCATTGCATTTTAAGCAGGGCAAAATCACTATTTTAAGGAGCGGTCCATCAGGCTGGAGTGAATATTTTTGACCTGCCGCATGGTATCGTCCAGTGTGCCGTCATTGTCGACCACGAAATCGGCGTACCTGGTCTTGTTGCCGACCGGCAGTTGCGTCCTGATCCTGTTGCGAGCGTCCTCTTCGGGTACGCCCCTGGCTATTAGTCGCTTGAGCTGGACGTCCGGCGAGGCGAAGACAACGATGATTTTGTGCACCAGCAGGTGCGCGATCTCCGGTCCCGCCTCCAGCAGCAGGGGGACGTCCTTGATGATCAGGCCGTCGGGATCGACGCGTTCCCTCTCCTCCACCAGCCGCTGGTCCTCATTAAGCACGGCGGGATGGACGATGGAGTTCAGCTTCTGTAGTTTAACCGGGTCTTTGAAGACTATATCGGCCAGCGCCTGCCTGTTTATGCTGCGGTCATCGTTTAAAACGCCCTTGCCGAAAAAATCCAAAATGGCCTGCCCGGCAGGCTTGCCGGGCTCGACCACTTCGCGCGATATTCTGTCGTGATCTATGACGAAGGCGCCCAGTTCCGCGAACATGCGTGCAACGGTGCTCTTGCCCGTGCCTATAGTGCCCGTGACCCCGGCTATAATCATTTATGGTTGCTGCCGTTCGAGCCGCGGAACCTGCCCGCTTTGAGCTCGGCCATCAGCTCTCCTTCATTGCGTATGTCGTTTTCAAAAATAGTGATGCACTTGCCCATTTCGTCCAGGTGATGGGCGTCACTGCCGCCTGAAGTCTGGAATCCCAGTTTGTCGGCAAGCTGGCAGGCGAAGATGTTGTTGCCCTCCATATTGCGCCCGTTGAATCCCTCCAGGGCATCGATTTTGTCGAATACGGGACGCTTGAGCACAAGGTTTGCCGCGGTGTCGAAGTCCGAAATGGCATGGCAGGGATAACCGCGGAATGGGTGTGCGGCGATCATGAAGGCGTCCGACTCCATGCTGAGTTTGCGCAAGGTATCGATATCGATGACGGTAGTGAAATTGATATTCAGTCCGAAGACCAGTATCTCACCGCCCTCCTTTATCATCACCTCCACCCCCCGGAATACCGGGAAATCGTATTTCGTGCTGAGAACCTGTATATCCGACAGCTCCCAGGCGCGGTCGTGTTCTGTGAAACATACGCCGTCCAGACCCAGTTCACGCGCCCTCTTAATGGCGTCCTCCGGGTCCAGCCTGCTGTCGGGGGACAGCTTGCTCGTATGTATATGCAGGTCGATCTTCAATTTACGTGTTCACCGGTATATCTTGATACTGGATATCATGAAGCTGAATTGCCTTCCGGCAGCACCTATCGCAATTGATTTGCAGGCGAATTATAGCAGCACTCAGGAAATTTGACTACCGATCAGGCCTTGTCTATCATTGCAGCATACAGGGAGGTGCTGTGATGTCCGGGCAAAAGGTGATCGTTACTGCGGCATTAACCGGGTCTGCGCATTTTCCAAGTATGTCTCCTTATCTACCGATAACACCGGAGCAGATCATCAAGGAGGGCATCAAATCAGCAGAGGCGGGAGCGGCCATACTGCATATACACGTACGGAATCCGGAAAACGGCATGCCGTCGCCCGACATCGATATCTTCCGCACCGTCCTGACAGGCATTAAAAAAGCTTCCGACGCGGTGATCTGTGTCAGCACGGGAGGCGGCATGGGTATGAGCACTGAGCAAAGGGCCTCCACGGTTACCACTTTCAAGCCTGAGATCGCATCGCTGAATTTCGGATCCATGAACTTCTCGGTCTTTCATGTGGCGGAGAAAATCAGGGACTGGAAATACCCATGGGAAAGGCTGGGCATGCTGGCCAGTGAGGATTATATCTTTCCCAATACCTTTAAGACGCTACGTGAATTCCTCTCTCTATTCGCCGCCAGTGGCACAAAGCCTGAGGTGGAGATCTACGACCTGGGCATGATAAATAACCTGGCCTTTATGATAGGGCGCGGACATATCAAGTTGCCTGTGCATATCCAGTTCGTGACCGGAACGCTGGGCGGTGTGCCGTCAACGGTCAATAGCCTTGTCACACTGGTCAATGCCGCCAGGGAAGCGCTGGGTGAGGGGAATTTCACCTGGTCTGCTATAGGAGCCGGCAGGTTTCAGATGCCTATCTGCACTGTGGCAATGGCCATGGGCGGACATGTCCGGGTCGGTATGGAGGACAATCTCTACCTGAGCAAAGGCGTGCTGGTCAAGAGCAATGCCGAACTGGTGGAGAAGATCATCCGTATCATGCGGGAGCTCGGACTTGAGCCGGCCAGCCCCGCTGAGGCCAGGGATATACTGGGGTTGAAGGGTTTGGCCAGGGCGAACTACTGATGCGTGGACGAAGGCCATTCGAGACATGGGATAATTGAAATTTAGACGAATAATCGATAAAGTGTAGAGGGGTTTAAACCCCTCTATTCTTGTTGCCAGGAGGAACCGATGTCAGCTTACCGCGATCTTATTTATGACGTGCAGGGGCATATCGCTGTTATTACGCTTAACCGCCCCGGAGCGATGAACGCCTGGTACAGGGGCATGAATAATGAGTTAAAACAGGTGGCCATCGAGATCGGCAACGATCCGAATGTCAGGGTGGTGATCATCACCGGGTCCGGCGAGAAATCGTTCAGTTCCGGAATCGACCTCAAGAAGATTGCGGCGGGAGAGAACTTCATTACGGGTCCCGACATACGTGATTACTATGACGGCATCAGCAAGCTGCGGGATGTCTTTACCATGTATGAGAAACTGGCTGTGCCCGTAATCGCTGCCATCAACGGCTACTGCCTTGGTGGCGGGCTCGAGCTGGCATTGGCCTGCGACTTTAGAGTGGCGGTGGAATACTCCGTTTTCTCGCTGCCGGAGGTACAGCTTGGTATCATACCGGATCTGGGTGGGTGCCAGCGGCTGCCCAGGGCGGTCGGCATCGGCAAGGCCAAGGAACTGATCTATACAGGGAAAAGGATAGAGGCGCCGGAGGCGCTGCGCATCGGCCTGATTCAGCAGATATACGCAAAAGGTAAGCTGATGGAGGAGACTCTAAAAATGGCCAACGAGATTGCTGGATATAATCCTGTGGTCGTGCAGGCCGCCAAGAGGGCCTGCAACGTAGCCATGTCATATCCGCTGGAGATCGGTCTGAGCTTCGAGACAACATCATCGGCCTTCACCATGAATGATACTCAGCACGGAACGCGTCCTTTTGCTATAAAATAAGTGATAAAGGAGCAATGGTGGGTGAAGATGGCCAGTGTAATAGCGGTAAGCAGCAGCAATGCCAAGAGCGTCAAGAAGACGCCGGTCGCCTCGGCCGTGTTTAAAGTTGGAGTTGGGATGGTTGGGGATGCCCACGCTGGCGGCGATCCGGTGAGGGAAGTGAGCCTGCTGGCTCTGGAAAGTATTGCGAAGATGAAAAAAGGCGAACGAGAATTCAAGCCCGGTGATTTCGCGGAGAACATAACTACCAGCGGTATAGAGCTGCCGTCACTGCCGATCGGAACACGTCTGCAGGCGGGCAGTGAAGTCAGGTTGGAGGTGACGCAGATCGGCAAGAAATGCCACAGCGGATGTGCCATCATGAAGGAGATCGGCAGTTGCATCATGCCCAAAGAGGGCATATTTGCCAGGGTCATAAAGGAAGGTACAATACATCCCGGCGATCAGATAAAGGTGATCAGATAAGTATCGTACCCTTCATGAAGGGTACGGCTTTTCCTCCGATCTCAACTCTTTCTCCAAGATTCTGGCAGAACAGTTCGCCTCCCCTTTTGGAAAGCTGATAGGCGTGCAGCGTGTCCTTCTTCAGACGCTGCGCCCAGTAAGGTATGAGTGTGGAGTGTGCAGAGCCTGTCACCGGGTCCTCATCGATGCCGACGGAGGGCGCGAAACAGCGTGAAACGAAATCGGCCTCGTCACCGGGTGCGGTCACAATCACACCCAGGCAGTTGAGCTTTTTGAGCAGGGCGAAGTCGGGATAGATCGAGAGTATATCATTTTGCGTGTGATAAACAGCCAGATAGTCGCGCGACAGATAAAGCTCCGACGGCGCAATACCGAGCGCACGGATGAGCGTTTCGTTTTCAGCTACTTTTACCGCCTTTAATACAGGGAAATTCATTTTAAGCAGGTCGCCTTCGCGGGTGACCGTCAACTCTCCGCTTTTAGAAGAGAAACTGATCTTGTCGGAGCTGTGGTTGCAGAAGTTGAATATAACGTAAGCGGCTGCCAGCGTGGGATGCCCCGCCAGGTCGATCTCCACCGCAGGCGTGAACCAGCGGATCTCGTAGCGGTTACCCCTGTTTACAAAGAAGGCAGTCTCCGAAAGGTTGTTCTCCCCGGCGATCTTCTGCATCAGGCCGGCATCGATCCACTCATCCAGCGGACAAACGGCAGCGGGATTGCCCCCGAATACATGTCCGGTGAATGCATCTATCTGATACAACGGGATTTCCATCACGCAACCTCCTGTGCAATAATACATACAGGACCATATCAGGGTCTGCAAAAAATATATTTGGATTATGTATCAGTAACTGCTCTCAGTATTATACTGCGGGCGACAGTCTCAGTATAAACATAAGGAGTTAAGCCATGGCATCGAAATGCGCGGGTTGTCCGATGAAGAAGAAGGCCGAAGCCAATCCCGGGACGCTGATGAGCAGGATATGGAAATGGCACACCACCTGGTGTCCCGGATGGAATGCCTACCAGAAAGAACTGGCAAAGCATTGATCAGCCGGGATAGGCTAATTCATTGCCATAGATCTGATTAATACCGGCGCAGTACTCTCATTATTACCCGTCGACCGGACTCCATTTATGCACGCCCTACCGTACAGGCTCGAATAAGTGTTGAGGAATAACGGCTGGCTGCCGAGCCAGGATTCGAACCTGGGCAAACGGATCCAAAGTCCGTCGTGCTACCACTACACAACTCGGCAGTGCGATTGTAAGGTTATCACAGACATTTAAAGCTGGTCAATTTAAAAAATTTTAATAAATTTTTATTTTTGTCTAAACCTTCCGGCCCGGTACTGCGTTTTATAAATATCGAACAGAAAAATAAAGCGCAGGAGCTGAGAGATGACAAGAAATAAAATGGCTGAACTGATCAACAAAGATGGAAAACTGCTGGCACTGTTCACCGGCATGCTGTTGGACGGAGTCCTGCTGATCACCCTCGTGGTATATGCCGGGACGCTCTTCGCGTTTTAGCTGATTACAATCTCTGTATCGGAAAATTCAATTGCCGCCACCCGACAAGGGTGGCGGCAATTTTTATTGTTTGAGGACGTTTTTCGGGAAGATCTGGTGCCGAAGGTCGGACTCGAACCGACACGAGAGTTGCCCCTCAACAGTTTTTGAGACTGCCGCGTCTACCATTCCGCCACTTCGGCCCGGGCCGGTCTAAAGGTGGTGCCGAGGCCCAGAATTGAACTGGGGACACGTAGATTTTCAGTCTACTGCTCTACCGACTGAGCTACCTCGGCGCGAACGATATTGTAGCCTTTGAGCCGATATCCTGTCAATTCCATTACACTCGATTTTCATCTGATGGCAGGCAAAAAATTTTCATATTTAGTAAGATGTAAATAATGCAGCAATATTATTGCCCTTACTGCCGTTCGCCCGTGGTTGTGGGCGAAAAAGCCTGTCGCAAATGCGGACAGCTTTTGTCATGGACGCCGGCGCATGTCACGCAGAGCTATAATAAGGCAGCGGGCGATGACGAACAGAGAGACGCGCCTAAAAGATCATGGGTGTGGCCGCTGATAGCCCTGCTCGTGGTCGTACTTCTGGCCGGAGCGGGTGTCTACTACCTTATGCAGATGATGGAAAAGAAGCCGGTTACAGCGGTTGTGGACAACACTACCAATGCAGATACACAGGAGTTGATTATCCCGGATAGTACAGCTCCGATCATCAGCAATATCACTGCTGAAAATATCTCCTACAATTCGGTCGCTATAAAATGGAGCACAAATGAGCCTTCTTCCAGCCAGGTTATCTGGAGGACCGATGATGGCAGGATATATGTAACGGACGAGAAGAAGGCCATGGTAAATCAGCACATCGTCGAGCTCACAGACCTGAAAACGAAACAGCGATACTATTTCAAGGTCAGGTCGGTCGATGCATCTTATAACGAGTCCATCTCGGTGGAAGATAATTTCGATATCGGACTGTCTCAAGGCGTGTCCGCTGTAAGCGTGGCTGGTGACAGCATGAAGACGGAGGAACCCCAGCCCTCGGTTTTCCGTACGGTTATCAGCGGGAAAGTGATCAATACGGGAGAAGTTCCCATCCGTGCCAGGGATATCGAGGTATGGATCAAGATCACTGTTGCGGGGCAGGCGGCGACCAGCGATATAAAGGCTGATGTTGATCCCACGCCCGATATTCTATATCCCTTGTATGAGACCGGCTTTCGGGCAATTGTGCCCGACAGAACAAATCCGAATTACATCATCACGGCTACCATAACCGGTCGGCAGGACTGAGTACTATTCCCGGCGTCATGAGCGCCTGCTGCGCGAGGCGTCCGCGATCATAACGACCACCAGTGTACCCACAATCAGGATGAATACGGGTATCATAACCAGCCGGATGTTGGGATAATCCGCTGTCCAGTAGCGGAACCAGACCTCGCCGATAATATCGTTAGCAGGCACCAGCCAGCCGGTATGGGAATCGTTGCTATGGTTACGGTTGTCGCCCAGCACAAAGTACTGACCCCCCGGTATATCCCTCATTGGCATATAGTAGCCGGGCGCCTCCCGGATATAAGGCTCCACCAGCCTTACACCGTTTACGAAGACCGCTTTATCCCTGATCTCGACTGTATCTCCGGGCACAGCTATCACCCTTTTGATGAAGCATGAAGGGTGCTGGGAAAAAAATGGGTCGAACGCAGGTTTGGATACATTGCCGGGTTCATAGAAGACTATTTCATCTCCCTGGTGGGGCTGGCCGCCGAAGGCATAGCTCAGCTTGTTAACTATGATGAGGTCGCCTTCCCGGAAGGTGGGAAGCATCGAAATATTGAAAACCTCAAAGCTCTTGATGGAGACCTGCAGCGCAAAAAAGATAATGGCCGCGATCAACAGGGTGAAGATGAACTCTCTTAATACCTTCAATTACGCATTCCTGACATTTGATTTGGATAATTATATGCTATAAGCTATGTTTGTGCTAACAGGATAAACTATTTACATACCTGTTTCGTTTTGCATTTGATTCTGTATAACAGTCGTGTATACAGCATATTATAATTCAGGAGGTATTCAGTAAAATGAGGAGAACAGCGATCATTCTGGCGGCAATCATGTTGGTCATGGTATCCCTGGTGGGATGCTCCCCCTCACCGTCGATCGCATATCAGGGTGGTGTGACCTCGGCAGGTACAGCCATCAGTGAGGGTGGGATTATCGTAAGCCAGCAAAATATCGGCCTGTGGGTAAACGGCCTGGGCAAAACGACCGCAGCGCCCGACGTGGTAGTACTGACCCTTGGCGTCGAATCACAGCAAAAGACCGTGGCTCAGGCGCAGAAAGACGCCATCGATGCCATGAGCAGCGTCATGCAGGTGCTCAAGGACAACGGCATCGCTGAGAAGGACATCCAGACAAGCCAGTATAATATCCAGCAGGTCACGCGCTGGGACGACAATCAGGACACTTATGTCGTGGTAGGCTACAGGGTCACCAATACGGTCACCTGCAAGATCAAGGATATCAACAAGGCGGGCTCAGTTATCGATAAGGCCGTAGTAGCCGGTGGAGACCTCATCAGGGTTAACGGTATCAATTTTACAGTGGATGATCCCACTCCCTACTACAAGATAGCTCGCGAGAAAGCGGTGCAATACGCAATGGAAAAGGCCAGGCAGATTTCACAGGCGTCCGGTACCAGGCTGGGCAAAGTGTTGTATATATCCGAGGACACCAGCTACATGCCTCCCATGGTGGGTAATTACGCTATGAAATACGCCGCTATGGATTCGGCAGCCGCAGCTCCCACCCCCATCAGCGCCGGAGAGCTGGAATTCCAGGTCACCATTACCATGGTCTATGAAATAAACTGAGATTAACTGGAGAGCGATCGGCTTCCTTATGCGACGCATAAGGAAGCCGGTTCTTTTGCTATGGGAAAGTGGTGATGTTAAAATTGACCGGTATTTGAACCTGCATCAATTTCCCGCATCCGAGAGAAAATCTCATCTGATCTGATTATACTGATGGTTCAATAACAGGATATGGTGATATGCTGAGCCGTCCAATTGATTTCATGGCGTATGCCCTCTCGCTTGCCGAACTGGCGCAGGGTTACACCAGCCCGAACCCGGCGGTGGGAGCTGTGATCGAAAGGGATGGGTTGGTGGTAGGTTTGGGGCATACCCAGCAGCCCGGTATGGAGCATGCCGAGATAATGGCGCTTAATCAGGCCGGCGAGATGGCGCGGGGAGCGACCATGTATGTTACTCTCGAGCCGTGCTGCCACCATGGCAAAACACCTCCTTGCACCGAGGCCATTATTAATGCCGGAATCTCAGAGGTCAATATAGCGGTGGCCGATCCCAATCCACTGGTCTCAGGCAAGGGTATTACTTGCCTGGAAGAGGCGGGCATTAAGCTGAATATCGGGGAGTACGAGCAGAAAGCCAGGGAGATCAACGAAGGTTATTTCAAATATATTAAAACAGGCGTTCCCTTTGTTATAGCTAAGTTCGCTATGAGTATGGACGGCAAGATCGCGACCCGGACAGGCGATTCCAAGTGGATTACCAGCGAGGAAGCGCGCAACTATGCACACGGGCAGAGACACAGCGTCGACGCTATAATGGTTGGCGCCGAAACTATAATCGCCGATGATCCCCAGTTGACCGCGCGCGGATATAGCGGCAGGTGCGGACGGGCCAGGCTGCAGCCGCTGCGGGTGATTGTAGACGGCAAGGGCCGTGTTCCGGATACGGCCAGGGTGTTCTCGGAGCCGGGCAAAACGCTGGTGGCGGTGGCGGAAGGGGAGTTCAACAAAGAGATACTTAAAGCTAGTCGGGAAGGTACGGAATATATGGTGCTCAAATCAGACAGGGGTTTAATCGATATCGCTGAGCTCTTAAAAGCGCTGGGCCAGCGGCAGATCACCACAGTCATGATCGAGGGCGGAAGCAGGCTGCTGGGCTATGCTTTCGACCATCATCTGGTCGATAAGGTGCTGGCTTTTGTCGCGCCGATTATAATAGGTGGTGCAGAGGCCAAAACTGCCGTCGGCGGCCGTGGCGTGGATAGGGTCAAGAACGCTCTGCAACTGAAGGATATAAGGATTGAAAAATTCGGCAACGAACTACTAATCAGCGGATATACCTGAGGACTAATAAATGTTTACCGGGATTATAGAAGAGGTCGGTTTTACACAGAAACTCAATGCAAAAAGCCTGTCTGTAAAGGCCCGGGATGTGCTGGCCGGGACATCTCCGGGAGACAGCATCTCCGTCAATGGAGCTTGCCTGACGGTGATCAATATCGCAAAGGATGCGTTTACCGTGGAGATTATGCCCGAGACCAGAAGGCTGACTAACATCGGGGATTTGCATGTTGGCGATCAGGTTAATCTGGAACGTGCGCTATCGGCTCAGGGACGCTTCGGCGGGCATTTTGTGCAGGGACATGTGGATGCCGTCGGCAAAGTTGCGTCAATGGCGCCGGAGGGCGAGGCTGTCATTATGAGTGTCGGGGCGCCCCAAGATATATTGAAATACCTGGTTAGGAAGTGTTTTATAGCCGTGAACGGCGTCAGCCTGACGGTTATCGAATGCAATGACGCGCAGTTTTCCGTATCCCTGGTGTCTTACTCAAGGCAAAAGACAAATCTGGGAACGTTAAAGCAGGGAAATAAGGTCAACCTGGAGGTTGACATAATCGCTAAATATATCGAGAAATTTTACCATCCCGGCAAGCAAGGGGGTATAATCAGCTTGTTGGACCAGTATGATTATCTGAAAGCGAGGTAAACTCAATGGCATTATCACCGATACCCGACATTATTAAAGACATCTCTGCCGGCAAGTTCATAATCATTGTCGATGATGAAAACAGGGAGAACGAAGGCGACCTGGCAATAGCGGCGGAGAAGGTCACCCCCCAGTTGGTCAATTTCATGGCGGCTCATGCCCGCGGTCTTATATGTCTGCCTATCATAGGCAAGAGGCTGGATGAATTGCAGATCCCGCCTATGGTACAGGAGAACACGTCCAAATTCACTACTGCATTCGCTGTGTCGATTGAGGCAAAAAACAAGACCACCAGCGGTATCTCGGCCTTCGACAGATCCGCTACGGTGAAGGCGGTGCTGGATCCCAAGACGAAGGCGGAGGATATCGCCCGTCCGGGCCATATGTTCCCGCTCAGGGCCAGGGAGGGTGGTGTGCTGGTGCGTGCCGGTCACACTGAGGCGGTCGTTGACCTGGCCAGGATGGCCGGGCTTTACCCGGCCGGCGTCATCTGCGAGATACTCAACGAGGATGGCTCCATGGCCAGGCTGCCGCAGCTTGAAAAATTGGCGGAGAAGTTCAGCATCAAGATCGTCAGCATCGCCGACCTGATAACATATAGGAGGAAGTACGAAAAGCTCGTACAAAAGGTGGCCGAGGCCAGGTTCCCTACCAAGTACGGTGATTTCACCATCATGGCCTATAAGAGCACTGTTGATACCGACGAACACGTGGCGCTGGTGCAGGGTGACGTAGCCGACGGTAGACCGGTTCTCGTCCGCGTTCATAGCGAATGTGTGACAGGCGACGTCTTTGGCAGCCTTCGATGCGATTGCGGGGACCAGGTGCAGATGGCCATGAACATGATATCCGGAGAAGGTAGAGGCGTATTCCTTTATATGAGGCAGGAGGGCCGTGGCATAGGGCTGCATAACAAGTTAAGGGCGTACGAGTTGCAGGATCAAGGGTTGGATACCGTGGAGGCAAATATCGCGTTGGGCTTTGAAGCCGATTTAAGAGACTACGGCATCGGAGCTCAGATACTGGCTGACCTGGGTCTGCATGATATACGCCTGCTGACGAATAACCCCAAAAAGATCATCGGCCTGGAGAGCTACGGCCTGAAGGTTGTCGAAAGCATCCGTCTGATTTCCGAGCCAACCGAGTACAACAAGTGTTACCTGAAAACCAAACAGGATAAGCTGGAGCACCTGTTAGCAATCGACGATTAACGCAGGGGAATTAACCGAGGAGGTCTTAGATGTCTAAGAATTACCAGGGTATGCTGTCAGGCAAGGGACTAAAATTTGGCATCGTGATCTCGCGCTTCAACGAGATTATTACCGGAAGGCTGCTGGAAGGCGCCCGGGACTCGCTGCTGAGGCATGGCGTCAACGAGCAGGATATAGATATCGCCTGGACGCCCGGCAGCATGGAGATACCCCTGGCGGCCAAGAAAATGAGCGAAACGGGCAAATACAATGCTATTATCTGCCTGGGGTGTGTTATAAGGGGTGGTACTCCTCATTTTGAATACGTAGCCGCGGAAGTCAACCGCGGCATTTCACGTTTGAGCCTCGACAGCGGCATGCCGGTCATACAGGGCATCATTACCGCTGACAACTTGGAGCAGGCCATTGAAAGGGCCGGCGCCAAGGAAGGCAACAGAGGGTTCGCAGCCGCTAACAGCGCGATCGAGATGGCCAACCTGATCAAGAGCTTTGGCTCTTAGCTGCTAATCAACTACCTTGTAGACCTTATCGCCGTGCCGCACCTTGTCTGAGACCTTGATCCCGATAGCGTCGCCGGCTTTAGCGGTCGGAACACTCTGGTTATGTATCTGCATGGAGTCTACTACTACCTCCATGTCGGTGGTGTGGCCCTTGATGTGAATTTTATCGCCTACCTTGAGCTCACCCGTCAGCTCGACCGCCGCCACCACAGGCCGGGCGAAGAAATCCACGATCAGGCCGATCTCAACTTCTGCCACGGTTTCACCTCCGTATTCGACTCAATCCTGTCTGCTGTGCTTTAAGTATATTTGGAGACGGCCGATAAATCAAGACAATCCACCTATGCGGTGGAAGCATTTTAACATTTGACAGTGGCTAAGCTATTAAGCTAAATTATCCCCGTCCCATGGTTTAAATTCCGCGGCCATGATCCGGTTTCAAAGATGGTGTTTTTACTTTAATGGAGGTTCAATTATGCTTGCGAAAGTTATGCGCTTGATGATAGTGACGCTGTTCACCCTGGCCATCATATTGCCGCTGCTGGTCTTCACTGGTTCCGCCGCGGCTGCAATCACATCTACGGGGCCGGGCGCATCGTTCCCTCTGAGTAATGCCAATGGTCAGGCTGCAGAGAAGCTGGAGCTGACCTGCCAGTACCCTGTGCTGAGCAGCAACGTGGGACTGACTTATTCCTACAACATCAATATCAGTTATACGGGGGCCAGCGGGTCAAAGGTCTTCGATTTGAAGGCAGTTGTCCCTGAGGGGTTCGCTTACGCTATCACCCCGGGCTACGGAGAGGGACAGGAAATAGCTGCCATCCGTCTGGACGGCAGCAGGGGCTACCCCGAGACCGTTAAGCTTCTCGTGAGGCCCTATGCATGGAAGGTACCTGTGCCGGGCGAATATCCCATCGTATTCGAGGCAGCTTCGGGTGATCTCAAGGCATCCATCGAGCTGAAGGCTATAGTAACCGCAAGCTACGACCTGAAGATGACCACGCCTGACGGCCGGCTTAATACGGAAGCAACGGCCGGACAGGAGAGCAGTTTTACCATAGTCGTGGCCAATAATGGTACGGCGGACCTTGAGAAGGTTGAGGTCAGCTGCCCGTCTGGAAACAGGCCCGGCGGCTGGACGGTTACCTGCAAGCCTGAGAAGCTTGATCTGCTCAAAGCGCAGGAGACCAAAGAGGTGCAGGTCAGTGTGAAGCCGGCCGAGAAGACCATCGCCGGTGATTACATCATCACGATACAGGCCCAGCCCGAATCGAAAAACGCCTATGCCAGCCTGCAGATACGCACAACGGTGCTCACGCCAACCATATGGGGATGGGTGGGTGTAGGCATTGTCATACTGGTGGTCGTAGCGCTGGCGATCATATTTATCCGCTTCGGACGTCGCTAACAGGCAAAAATGAGCAACAACCTGATAATCGAGACACGTGATTTAACCAAGAAGTACGGCAAGTTCACGGCTGTTAACAGCCTCAACCTCCGCATAGGGGAAGGTGAGGTTTTCGGCCTGCTCGGTCCCAACGGCGCCGGCAAGACCACCACCATTCTCTTGCTGATGGGCTTCTGCGAGCCCACGTCCGGGTCGGTGCTTGTCAACGGACTTAACCCCCTGCGCGAGCCGATCAAGGTCAAGAGCATAGTCGGTTATATGCCGGAAAAGATTGGTTTTTACGATGATATGTCGGCTCGGGAAAACCTTGAGTACACGGGCCGCCTCAATGGCCTTGGAGGCAGCAGCCTGAAGGCCACCATCGATGAGCTGTTCGAGATAGTCGGACTGAAAGACCGGGCGAACCAGCTCGTGGGTAAGTTTTCTCACGGCATGAAGCAGCGTCTGGGCATTGCCGATGTTATGATCAAACGGCCCAGGATCGCCATCTTCGATGAACCAACATCCGGCATAGACCCTGAGGGCACTGACCAGGTCCTCAATCTGGTACGGGCCATGGCTAATCAGAAGGTTACGGTTATCATCTCGTCTCACCTGCTGCACCAGCTGCAAAAGGTGTGCACAGGCGTCGGTATTTTCTCCAGAGGACAACTGATAGCCACCGGGCCGGTGGATAAGCTCGGCAGGGAAGCGCTTAGAAAGGGTCATTACCATATCATCCTTCCTATCGCACAGCTTGCTGACCGGGTGCGCGACGAGATTAACAGGATACCCGGTATCCGCAGCATCGACAGTATGGCGGAAAGCACCACCGTTGCAGCCGACGACGATATCAGCGAAGAGCTCGGGCGTGTTGTGCTCGAGGCGACCGGCCTTAAGCTGCAGATGAAGGTCGAGGAGTTCGAACTGGAAGACATCTACAAGCAATATTTTAAGGGTTCCTGACCATGAACGGATTATTGGAGATACTCAGGAAAGAGCTGTCGGACAGCTTCAACAGTAAAAGGTTCATCATCCTGTTTTTACTGGTGTACCTGGCCGGCATAGCCACCATATACATAGCGGCCCAGAACATCAGGACGGCAGTCGGCGATTCAACCAGTAACATCTTTTTGAGTTTATTCATCGTATCGGGCAGCGATTTACCTTTCTCCTTCCCTCTGTTCATGTCCATTTTTATTCCTATCATCGGCATTGCCCTGGGTTTCGATGCGATCAACAGCGAGAGGACCGGGGGCAATCTCAGTCGAGTACTGGCGCAGCCCATTTACCGCGACAGCCTGATCAACGGCAAGTTTCTGTCGGGACTGACTGTGATAAGCGTGCTTATTGTCAGCGTTGTTGCCATAGTGGCAGGACTTGGACTGAGGCTAATAGGTGTGCCGCCCGCGGCGGAGGAGATACTGAGGCTTTTCCTGTTCGTGGTAGTGAGCATCCTGTATGGAGCTTTCTGGATGTCGCTGTCGGTGCTCTTCTCCGTCCTTTTTAAGAAAACCTCCACCTCGGCTCTCGCCTCTATTGCGGTCTGGATATTCATGTTCCTTTTTATGGGCATTATTGCCAATCTTATTGCCGGGGCAGTCTTCCCTGTCAGCCATGATTCAACGGTTGCCCAGGTGGCAGACTACGACAACCTCTTCAGGATGATCAGCCGCGTCTCGCCGGGTACACTCTACGCCGAAAGCATCCAGGCTATACTCATCCCCATAATGGGCAGCACCAGTCCCACCATGATGATGATTGGCCTGTATTCGGGATTGATGCCGTCGCCCCTTCCCCTTAGCCAGAGCCTGATGCTGGTATGGCCGCAACTTGTGGGCCTTGTCGCACTGACGGCCGTCTGTTTTGCCGTAGCCTACATCAAGTTTATGCGCGAGGAAATCAGGTCGACATAAGATGATACTACGAGCTTTAACCTTGGGTTTTATTGCCACCAACTGCTACATAGTTGGATCCGACACTACCAGGCATGCTATGGTGATCGATCCGGGAGCTGATTCCAAAACGATTTTAAAAGTCCTAAATGCCGATAACCTGTCCCTGTCGCTGATAGTTGTAACTCACAGCCACTTCGACCACACGGGAGCGGTCAAGTCCCTTAAGGATGCCACAGGCGCCAGGTTTGCCGTCGGGGCGGGAGCTGACAAATCTGCGCCCGGCGCTTTCATAAAGCTGGTTGCGGCCATGTCCGGCGGGTCCGCCAAAATACCCGAGCCCGATCTCTTCCTGTCGGATGGGGACAGTGTCGACATCGACGACCTGCATTTTAAAGTGCTTTTTACCCCGGGGCACAGCCCGGATGAGATCAGCCTTTACGGCCACGGCATACTCTTCAGCGGCGATACGCTGTTTAATGCAGGCATCGGCCGGACGGATTTCCCCGGCTGCAGTTACGAGCAACTGGAACACAGCATACAGACAAAATTGTATACACTTCCCGATGATACTGTTGTTTATCCGGGCCACGGGCCGGCGACAACCATAGGGCGTGAAAAAAGGGGCAATCCCTTTATCAGGTGATTGCCCCTTTTAGATATGCTGGTTGATGTGGATTAGACGAAGAGCGGGCAGAGTACCAGCGTGATAGTAGCGAGCAGCTTGACCAGCACGTGAAGTGAAGGTCCGGCAGTATCCTTGAAAGGATCACCGACTGTGTCGCCGACTACGGCTGCCTTGTGAGCATCCGAGCCCTTGCCCAGGATGTTACCATTGTCATCCTTAAGCTGATCGTCTTCGATCATTTTCTTGGCATTGTCCCAGGCGCCGCCGCCGTTGTTCATGAAGGAGGCGAGCATGATGCCTGCGATGGTGCCGATCATTAGCAGTGCTGCCACAACCTGAGCGGCGTCCCAGGTGTAGAACTTGCCGTCAGGCAGTGGGATGGCGGGCAGATACTTGAAGAGCAGGCCGACAACCACAGGCGCAAGCACTACCAGGAGGGCCGGGGCGATCATCTCTTTGAGCCCTGCTTTGGCGGTGATGTCAACGATTTCACCGTAGTTGGGCTTCTCGGTTCCGGCCATGATGCCGGGATGCTCGCGGAACTGTTTGCGTACCGCATCGATGATGCTGCCGGCTGTCTTGCCGACCGATTTGATGGCCCATGCACTGAAGAGGTAGACAAGCATGGCGGCAATGAGCCCGCCGACGAAGACCTCTATATTGGCGATGTTTACAATGTTGAAAGTACCGGTCTCACCGTACCTGAGGAATGAGACCCTGTCCAGGTAAGCCTGGAAGAGCAGGAAAGCGGCCAGTCCGGCTGATACCATGGCGTAGCCCTTGGTCAGGGCCTTGGTCGTGTTGCCGACGGCGTCGAGCCTGTCGGTGATCTTGCGGATCTCGGGACCGGCGCCGGCCATCTCGTTAACGCCATTGGCATTGTCGGTGATGGGGCCGAAGGTATCCATTGAGAGCACGTAGGGGCAGGTCATGAGCATGCCCATGGTAGCTACCGCGGTACCGAAGGCGCCGCCGCCTTTAACACCGCTGAGCTCGCCGAACACGTAGGCCAGTATCAGGGATGCGCCGATGAC
>Ga0136653_10000761_pt1 | contig 17014 bp, 12 predicted proteins | sample LakKivw275mmetaG_FD_94866 | JGI IMG/M metagenome (GOLD analysis project Ga0136653, IMG submission 94866) | Anoxic lake water microbial communities from Lake Kivu, Rwanda to study Microbial Dark Matter (Phase II) - Lake Kivu water 275m metaG... | ecosystem: Environmental > Aquatic > Freshwater >...
ACTTCTATCAGAGGGCGCTGCACTTCCTGGAGGGAGAGGAGGACCCCGAGCGGGCGGCGCGGACGTGGATGAAGTTGGGCATGACCTACCACACAGCGTTTGACTTCCGGCACTCCCGGGAAGCATACCACAAGGGCTTCTCGCTTTGGCAGCATGCGGAGCACGTGCCGCCCAGCGTGGACGTTGCTCCCCACGCTCTGCGTGTGCAGGCTGGCGAGCCCATAAGCCTGGATCCCAGCGACATCAGGGATGCCGACTCTGCTGCGATCATCGGGCAGCTCTTCAGCGCACTGGTGCAGTTCACGCCGGAACTGGATGTCATACCGGACGCCGCGCGGAGTTGGGAGATCCTGGATGACGGTCTCACCTACGTGTTCCACCTTCGCGAAGGCATGCGGTGGAGCGATGGCCAGCCGGTAACCGCCCACGACTTTGTGTGCAGCATCCATCGGTCTCTCGAAAGAGCCAGGCCCACAGGGGCGGGCGTTCTGTCAGTTGATATCAAGGGGGTCAAGGCATTTCTGCAGGGTGAGTTGGTTGATGTTACGCAAGTCGGCGTGCAAGCGCAGGATGATCGAAGCCTGGTCATCGAGCTGGAAGTGCCGGCCAGCTACATCCTGCAGCAGTTGACTCTGGCCTATGCGGTGCCTCGCCATGCGGTGGCAAAATACGCAGAAGCGTGGAGCGACGCGGGCAACATCGTAACCAATGGGCCATTCCGGCTGCTGGCGCGCGAACCAGGCAGGCTGCTGGTCCTAGAGCGGAACGCGGGCTACGGCGGGCGGTTCCCCGGCAATGTGCAGCGGATTGAAGTGCGCATCCGGCCAGAGGATCCCGCACAGCATCTGGATGCGTATGAGCGAGGCGAGCTGGACGCCACCGACATGGATCCCTTGTTACCCCCCGACTTGGCGCGGGCGCGCCAGAAGCACGCGGCAGACTATGTATCCGCGCCGAGGCTGGGGGTCTACTTCATAGGTTTTGATCTGACGCGTCCGCCTTTCGACGACGTCCGGGTGCGGCGCGCCTTCGTGTTGTCCGTAGATCGAGAATTCGTGACGCGCCGTGCGCAGGACTATGTCCCTCCTGCAACAGGGGGCGTGATCCCGCCAGGTATGCCGGGCCATTCGCCAGGCATTGCCCTGCCCCACAATCCTCTGGCAGCGCGAGCCCTCCTTGCCGAGGCCGGCTACGGTGCGAGTGATGGCCTTCGGTTTCCGCGAGTGCAAGTGTGGTATCCAACCTACCAGGCCATCTCCGACATCGTGGAGCACTTTGTCAGCCAGTGGCAGGAGCAGCTCGGCGTGCACGTGTCTTGCGAGTCCATGGAATGGGAGCTGTATCTGCAAAGAGTAGACGAAAGCATGCCACACCTCTGGTTCGGCGCTTGGGGGGCCGACTACCCAGACCCGGACACCTTTCTGCGGGTGGGACTGGCGTCATTCCGGCGAGGCTGGCCCACACAGCCGTATGAGGAGCATCTGGAGGCCGCCAGGCGCATCACGGACCAACCGCAACGACTCCAGCTCTACCGGCAGGCTGATCGCATGGTGGTCGAGGACGCGGTCGTTCTGCCCTTTGCCTACGGCACTCATCACTGCCTGGTGAAACCATGGGTGAAGAGATACCCGGTGTTCTACATCGGTGCCCCACTGTGGAAGGATGTGGTGATCGAGCCGCATTGATCGAAAGCGCAGCTGCGAAGACTTACGTTCCGGCAGTGCGCAGGAGGGTCCAGTGTCCAAGGCAGGCATTCTCCGCGGCATTCCGCTTTTCGTCGGTTTGAACGACGAAGAACTGCACGACCTGGCCGAGAGCCTGGGCAGGCGCGTTTTTGGCAGGGGCGTGGTCATTTTCCAGGATGGCAGCCCGGGCGACACCTTGTACATCATCGAATCGGGCAAGGTGCGCATCTTCGGGGTCAGCGAGTCCGGCCGGGAGATCTCGGTCAACGTCTACGGACCGGGTGAGTTCTTCGGCGAACTGAGCGCGCTGGATGGCCTGCCGCGCTCAGCCGGCGCGGTGGCCGTGGAGGATACCGTCACGTTCACTCTGCACCGCGACAACTTGATGCGGCGCCTGGAGGCCAGCCCGCGCATGGCCCTGAGCATCATCCGCGTGCTCAGCGCTCGCCTGCGCTACACCACGCGCTACGCGCAAAGCCTGGCCTTCCTGGATGCCTACGGACGGATGGCAGCCAAGTTGCTGGAGCTGGCCGAGCGCTACGGCGTGCAGAAGGATGGCATTGACATCGATCTGCCCCTGACCCAGAGCGAGCTGGCGAGCTGGATCGGCACCAGCCGCGAGAGCGCCAACAAGGTGCTGCGCGACCTTCAGGAGCGAGGTCTGATTGGTCTGAAGCGGAAGAAGATCACGATACTGGACAAGCGACGGCTCCAAGAGCTGATCGTGTATTGATGCCTTGGTGGCACTGCCAGTGGCCCAGACAGTGTGAATGTGAGCTACATCACACTCGCAGTGTGAGCTGGTTCATGGAAAAGGGGCGCCGCATGTTGTATGATGTCTTCAGAAGCGCAGGAAGAAAGGAGGTGAACTGCGATGTCAAGGGAAGCGGTGCAGCAGGTGATCGAGAAGGCAGTGGTCGACAGCCAGTTCCGCGAGAGCCTCTTCGCCAACCCCGACAAGGCGTTGACGGGCTACGACCTGACCGCCCAGGAGACTGCGAATCTGAAGTCAATCGACGCAGAGAGCATGGAGTCTCTGGCCGGCGGCCTCGACGAGCGCATCTCCAAGGCGTTCATCATGGGCTGGACGATTGGGTCAGGCGGCGGGCGCAAGCCGGGGAGCAAGAGCACCTATGGGCGCAGGGTCGGCGGGCCGCAAGAGGGCTGGTAGTCGAGTGCCCAGCGCTGCCCCCTCGATCTGGGAGCATAGCAGAATCATCATGGTTACAAGTTGAATCGAGCCGCCTGAGATTGCGACGGGCGGCTCGATGCCGTGTGCAAGGGTAAGGCTCAAATGGAGGCAACATCCTTCTGGGCTGACCTGCGACAGGCCCTGCGCAGGCCACGCGCGTCACAACTTCAGTTATGGGACTGGCTGAAGGAAAAGCTGGACCTAGCCAGGTACAGGCCTCAGGCGGCTGAAGGCACCGTGTGCCGCCGGCTGACCGGTCGCGAGGGTCCTTACTACGTGCTCAAGAACCCGACAGCCAAGACCTACTACCGGCTGAGCGAGCGCGACCATTTCCTCTGGGAACGCATGAACGGCCAGCGCAGTGTTCAGGACCTCGTGGTGGCCTACTTCCTGCAGTACGGCTCCTTTGCATTTGCGCGCGTGGCTACGTTGATACAAGGACTGAAAGCGAATCTCCTCCTTACCGAGCGACCGGTTAACGTGTACTCGCAGGTCGCAGAGCAGCTACAGAGGCGCAATCCCTCGTTTCGTCTGAATCAGCTTTGGCAGGCCTTTCTCGAGAAGCAGTTCGCCATGCATGGAATTGATGCTGCGCTTGGCGGCGTCTACCGCGCTGTGGGCTGGTTGCTGTTCTCGCGTCCGATGCTGGTCGCATACGCCGCGGTGAGTGCGCTGGGTTTGTTCTGCTTCGCGCAGGCCTGGAATCGGGGCGGTCTGAGCGTCGTAACCATCCGCGGATCCTACATGCTGGGGGCAGTAGGCCTGATCGTGGCCGAGCTGGCGTCGATCTTTGTACATGAGATGGCCCACGCGCTGACGGTCAAGCGCTACGGCCGCGAGGTACGCCGCGGCGGCTTCATGGTCTATTTCGGCATGCCCGCCTTCTTTGTGGATACTACGGACATCTGGCTGGAAGGAAAGGGGCCGCGCTTGGCAGTGACCTGGGCAGGCCCGTATTCCGAGCTGATCCTGGGCGGCCTGGCCAGCATCGCCATCATGTTGCGGCCGAGATGGGAGTTGAGCTCCCTGCTGTTCCAGTTCGCGTTTGTCTCCTACCTGACCGTGTTCATCAACCTCAACCCTCTGTTGGAGCTCGACGGCTACTTCTTGCTGATGGACTGGCTGGAGATCCCCATGCTGCGCGGGAGGTCCCTGGAGTTTCTACGCTCAGGCCTGCCAGAGAAGCTTCGGGCCGCGTCCAGGCAGACCTGGCGCAAGCTCATCTCGTCCTTTTCCAGGGAAGAGGCAGTTTTCACGGTCTTTGGCGCGATGTCGGCCGTTTGGACGGCCTACGCCATCTTCTACGGCGCGCTGTTCTACCAGGACAGTCTGGCGGGGGCAGTGAGAGATCTGTGGTCGCACGGTAGCGACCTTGGGAAGGTTGCGCTGGCGCTGGCGACGCTCGCTTTGGCCCTGCCCTTTGCCCTGGGCATCGTGGCCTACCTATTGAGGCTGGCGTCGCAGGCTGCCGCGTGGGCAGCCAAGCGTGGCCTGGTGGCCACCACGTGGAGGGTAGCCGCGCTTGTGATCGCGGCCATAGGCGCGGCGCTAGCCCTATCAGTGGTTAGCGACCAGCCGGGTATACTGCGCGGGCTTGGCGTGGCAGCGCTGGCTGTGGCAGCTTGCCTGGCCCGGAGCAGTGCCCAGTTGGCGGCCGGCTCGCGCTTCAGGCGCGTGTTTGCGCTGCTCGGAGTAGCCGCAGTGGCCTTGCTGTTCAGCCATGCAGGGGCGTGGCTGGGAGCGGACCGCTGGATGGCGGCGGAGACTGCAGCGACGTTGCGCCTGGGCGCCGGAATCGCGGCCTATGCCGCACTGCTGGCCGCGGCCCTGTGGCTATTCGAGGACACCGATCTCAGGCAACTGCATGCTGCGGAGAAGTGGCTACTGGTCGTCGGTCTGGCGGCGAGCTATGTGCTCGTCGGTTTGTTGGCGCGCAGCGCCATGCCTCCAGCTCCGCTCGCGGTGGCAGGCACGCTGCTCTGCCTGCTGGCCCTGGCTCTCAGTTTGCCGACGATCGTGTCATTCTGGCGTACTCAATTCGGGCCGGCGTGGGCCCTGTTCTGCCTGGCACTGGGAGGGATGGTCGTCGGGCAACTCGCAGGGCAGGCACTCGACATACCCTACCTGCTCTTCGCCGCCAGCCTGCTCCTGCAGCGAGCGGCCTATGCGCGCATCGCATCCCCCGCCCTCGTTTCCGCGACGACTGCGGAAGGCAACGACACGCAGCGCTTGCGGCAGGCATTTGCGCAGACGGCCACGGGGCTCTTTGACCAGTTGCGCGAGATCAGCGGCGGTCGCCGCGCTCAAGCTCTACGACAGCGCTTCAACAGCCTCGCTCTGGCCACGAATTGGCGCGTGCAGTTGGCGCAGGCCGGGGTGGAGGATCTGCTGCCAGACAAGCTCAGCCTGATCGAACGCGGGCGGGTGTATGTGCGCGCGCTCGACCTGCTACTTGGCCTGGTGCAGGGCGAGATCGGGGCCAAGCTCACCTCGCGAGCCCTGCAGCGCGCCTTCGACGCGCTGTCCTGGGAGGAACGCGAGGTGGGATCGCAATATGTGTTCCGCGACCTGGCCCAGGCTGAGGTTCTCAGCCGCGACTTTCATGCTACTGGCCAAGACTATCGCAGCCTGCTGCGTCGCATGCCCCTCTTCGTAGGCATGGACGAGGCCGACCTCAACCTGTTGTGCACGCGCTTGAAACCAGCGCATTATGCCGCCGGACAGGTTATCATTCGCCAGGGCGAGCGTGGCGATACCTTTTTCATCATCCAGCATGGACACGTTGCGGTGAGCGTGCGCGATCCGGCAGGCGTTTCGCAGGTAGTCAACCAACTGGATCGCGGCGACTACTTTGGCGAACTGGCATTGCTTCACGATGCCCCACGCAACGCCACCTGCCGCGCCACGGTCCCCACAGACGTGCTGTGCCTGAGCCGGCCGGATTTCGAGCAGCTTGTGAGGTTGCGCTTTGACCTGCGCGAGAAGCTCGACCGTTCGATCGCCACCGCAGAACTGCTGCGGCGCATGCCGCTATTCGCCGAGCTCGACGCGCGGCAAGTGCAGTTGATCGCCTCCAGGATGCGTCACCGCGACTTTCAGGCCAACGAGGTGCTGATGCAAGAAGGGCAGACCGGTCGCACCTTCTACGTCATCGAGTCGGGCCAGGTGCAAGTGTCGGTCAGGCAGGAAGACGGCCAGGAAAAGGCCTTTGCCGAGCGTGGGCCTGGAGAGTATGTGGGCGAGATCGCCTTGTTGCTCAAGACACGGCGCACGGCAACCGTGACCGCCAAGACTCTCGTCCGGACGCTGACGCTTGGCAAGGATGACTTTGACAAGCTGGTCGCTGCCCACCTGTACGTCGGCCGTAGCCTGGAACTGGAGACCAGCCGGCGCATGCTCAATCTGCGGCAAGCCATCCGCGCCAAGGCTTGAAGCTTCCTTCCTGCTGCTAGTTTGCCGGTGAGTTCATCTTGAACTACAATCCAGACGAGCGAGCCGGCCAGCGCGATCAAGCCCGCTGCCAACCCGCCAGGGAGGAAGCATGAACTGTTGGCATTGTGAGCGACCAGCCCACGGCACGTGCCGCTTCTGCGGCAGAGCGCTGTGCAAGGAGCACGCGCAGAGCCTGCCCCACATCGAGGAGTTGTACCGCGATGACAAAGGCGCCTTCAAGGCCCTGGTTGTGGCCGACGCGCTGTGGTGCGGCGTGTGCAAACCCCAGGAAGACCCCATCGAGCTGCCGCAGTTGAAGTAGCACATGGCCACCCCAAGCGCGAACGGCAAGAAACGAGCCATCTCCCGCGTCACGCCCGAGTTGCTGCGCAGTCTGCCCCTGTTTCGAGAGGCCGAACCGCAAATCGCCAAAGCGCTTGCGGATGCTGCCACTCAGCGCACGTATCGCGCAGGCCAGGTCATTCTGGAAGAAGGCTCGCACGGCCGTGAGATGTATGCAGTGCTGCGGGGCGTGGTGGAGGTAGTCAAGGGGCAGGGGCCAGCCGAAGTCGTCCTCGCCCGGCGCGGCCCGGGCGAGTTCTTCGGCGAGATGGGGCTCTTCGAAGCCACCCCACGCTTTGCCACCGTGCGCGCGCTTGAGCCCACGGTCTTGCTCGAATTCTCGGAGCGCGAGCTGCAAAACGTCCTGCTCGGACAGCCACTGCTTCTGCTTCAAGCCATTCGCGTGCTTATTCACAGGTTGCGCCAGTCCGACCTGCACATGATCGCCGACCTGCAGCAAAAGAACCAGGAACTGGCGCGCGCCTATCGCGAACTCCAGGAAGCGCAGACCGGGTTGCTGGAGAAGGAACGCCTGGAACGCGAGATGGAGTTGGCCCGCGATTTGCAGCAGAGCATTCTGCCCCGTACGTTTCCGCGCATCCCGGGAGTGACTTTCGCGGCCCGCAGCCAGCCGGCACGACAAGTGGGCGGAGATTTCTACGACGTGATCGCGCTCGGTCAGCAGCGGGTGGGCCTGGTCATCGCCGACGTGTCAGACAAGGGCTTTCCGGCGGCCCTGTACATGGGGCTGGCTCGCAGCGTAGTGCACACCGAGGTCAAGCGCGGCTCGTCGCCTCGTCAGGCGCTATTGAACGCCAACCGGCTGTTGCTGGAGATGAGCCAGGCCGACATGTTCGTGACGGCCTTCTGCGCGGTCCTGGACGCAGCCCAGGGCACGCTGCGCTACGCCCGTGCCGGTCACGACCTGCCATTCCTCGTCCGGCCGCTCAGGGAGGAGTGCGTGGAGCTGGCGGCCCAGGGAACCGCGCTCGGTGTTCTGGAGCACATCCAGCTTGAGGAAGCTGAGGTCAGGCTGCATCCGAACGACCTGCTGGTGCTCTACACCGATGGCATCACCGATGCCACCTCGCCGCAGGGCGAGTTCTATGGAGCGGAGAGACTGCGCAATGCGCTCCGCTGCGCGGCCAGCGTGGGGGCTGAAGAGCTGTGCGATTCGGTCTTTGAGCAGGTGGCTGCATTCCAGCAAGAGTCCACACAGTACGACGACATGGCCGTGCTCGCGGTGAAATGGATAGGCCCCTGACGCCGCCCCGCAATGGGCGCAGAAGGGAGCCGCAGCAAAGCCGTCCTCATCACATACCTTGTTTCACCACCCAGGAGGATCATGCCCCATGTCCACCTACGAACTGTTTGCGGAGGAGTACGTCCGGCTGGCTTGGCGCATCGAGCGCCACGCTGAGGGCTTTGTGGACGGCTACTACGGCCCTGAAGAGCTCAAAGCCCAGAGCGCCGACGAAGCTCCGCGCGAGATCCCCGCCTTGCTTGACGACGTCGCCCGCCTGAACGGGCTACTTGAGGCCGCCGTCATGGACGACACGCGCCGCGACTACCTGACGCGACAGGTGCGCGCCGTGCACACCGTGCTGCGCCGTCTGGGCGGCGAAGAGCTTTCGCTCCAGGAGGAGGCACAGGGTTGCTTTGACAGCATTCCACAGCGCGTCCCCGAGTCCGAGTTCGAAGCCGGCCTGCACGAGCTGGATGCCCTGTTGCCAGGGCACGGAGATCTGCCTGAGCGCCAGAGACAATGGAATCGCCAGTTTGAACTCCCGCAAGAACGCGCGCGGCCTGTTCTGGAAACCGCACTGGCGGAGGTGCGCCGACGCAGCCAGGCCCTGCTGGAACTGCCAGAGGGCGAATGCGTCGAGATCGGGTTGGTGTCCGACCGGCCTTGGGGAGGCTACAATTGGTACCTGGGACACAACCGCTCGCGCATCGAGATCAACACCGACCTACCCGTGCGAGCCGATGCGGCTTTGATGCTGGTGGCGCACGAGGGTTATCCCGGCCACCACACGGAGCACGCCATCAAGGAGCAGCGCTGGTACCGCCAGGCCGGCAGGTTGGAGCACAGCATTCTGTTGCTGCTGGCGCCCGAATCGTTCGTGGCTGAGGGTATCGCCACCGTGGCGTTGGACGTGATCTTTCCCGATCGCAGTGAGCGTGCCGAGTGGCTGCGCACGGCACTCTATCCCCAGGCTTGCATCCAGGTAGACGTGGATCTGCAAATGCGCCTGGAACAGGCCGCCGAGAAGCTGGACGGAGTGATGGGTAACGCAGCATTCTTGTTGCACGAGGATCAGCGCCCGTCCGAGGAGGTGCTGAAATACCTCCAGCAGTATGGGCTGCAGACAGAAAAGGAAGCGCAACAGTCGCTACGCTTCCTGAGCAATTCGCTCTACCGCGCCTACATCTTCAACTATGCCGACGGGCGCAGATTGCTGAAGAAGGCGTTTGCAGGCGGTGGAGTTGGGGACGTATTCCGGTGGGCCTTGAGCGATCCCGTCACACCCTCGGCCATCTTGGCACGCTGCGCGTAGACTGCCAATGCTCTCAAGCCGCTTTGAGCACGAGGCCTGAACGCGCAGGTACAGCCAGGCCCGACAGGATCCCATCTTTCAGGCGCGCTTTGCCCTCGCCCCATACGCCCTGGAACACGCCGCGCTTGCCGACGAAGCCACCTACCGGGACGCGCAGCGCCCAGGCATCCGGGCCGGCGTTGAGCACGACGACCAGCTTGTCGTCGCCCAACCTGCGCCCAAAGGCATAGACGTCGCCTTGGGCCAACAGCGGCTGGTAGTCGCCACGCCGCAGGGCCGGGTGCGCTTTGCGCAGAGCGATGCAGCGCTTCAGGTAGTCGCGCAGGCCGGCGTTCCAGCGGCGCTCGTCCCAATGGAACGCACGCCGGCAATCAGGGTCTTTGCCGCCCTCCATGCCGGTCTCGTCACCATAGTAGATGCAGGGCGCGCCTGGATAGCACATCATGAACAGCCATGCCAGCCGCAAGGCCGATTGGTCGCCTCGCGCCAGCGTTAGGAATCGCGCCGTATCATGGCTATCGAGGACGTTCATCAGCGCCTGGGTCGCCTGTGGTGGATACAGAGCCAGCAAGCCATCCACAGTCGCAGCGAATCCCTCGGCATTCACAGGCTCAACCGGGGCGTATCCCAGGCCCGAGGTCAAGCCGAGATTGACCGTGCGACCACAAAAGAAGGCCAGGCAGGCCTTGGCGAATAGGTAGTTCGTCACCCCATCGAACTGGTCGCCCTGCAGCCAGCGCCTGGCATCGTGCCAGATCTCGCCCGTGATGTACGCATCCGGATTGACCTGTTTGACGCGTTTGCGGAATTCGCGCCAGAAGCCGTCGTCATTGATCTCGCCTGGCACGTCCAGGCGCCAGCCATCTGTGCCCTGCTCTATCCAATAACACGCTACACGCCACAGGAACTCGCGCACGTCACGCGAAGTGGTGTTAAACTGGGGCAGAGCTCGCAGGCCCCACCAGGCCAGGTAGTTGGGCTTGTGATGCGTATCATAAGCATACAGAGGCCAGCCCGTGACAGTGAACCAATCCAGGTAGGGGGAGGCAGCGCCGTTCTCCAAGATGTGATTGAACTGAAAAAAGCCCCGGCTGGCATGGTTGAAGACGCCATCCAGGATCACGCGCATGCCGCGTTGATGGGCCCGCTCCAGGAGCTGGCGCAAGGCCGCATCGCCGCCCAGGATGGGGTCGACGTGATAGTAGTCGTGCGTGTGATAGCGATGGTTGGCCGTGGACTGGAAGATGGGGTTCAGATAGATAGCGCTAATGCCCAGATCTGTTAGATAGTCAAGGTGCTCCACCACGCCCAGCAGATTGCCGCCTTTGAAGCCGTACTCCGTCGGCGGGCTGTCCCAGGGCTCCAGGTTGCGAGGTCTGGGAACGGCATCGCTGCGGGCAAAACGGTCCGGGAAGATTTGGTAGAAGACCGCGTCCTTGACCCACTCAGGAGTGGTGGACAATGGCGCTCCAGATTTCCGCATTCAACATCCTACCTCGGTGCAGGCTGCATGCGCTCGCAGCATATTAGCCAGGTCACCAATGCCTGTCAAATGCTGCGCAAAGACCTGGCTTCTCGGTCGCCGTCCTCCCTGGGCGGACAGGTACCTGCTCGTCCCCAGATGCTGCTCGCCACAGACCCCATCCCTGCAGAACGCTTTGACAAGCCCGGGCATCTGAGCTACATTGAAGCATCTCGCCTGCCCTGGAGCGAGTAGCATCTGCCAGCACGAGCAGCAATCAGGAGACCAGCATGGAACCCGACCGCTACGCCAAGGTGCTAGTCGTACTGATGAACAACGCGCGAGACTTGGCCATTGCACGGGACCAGCACTGGTACCGCATCCCACTGAAGCATGCGCCAAAGCGAGGAGTTGACGCGCCAATCCTCGCCTTTTACCAGACCAGAGCCTTTGGCGACGACAAGTGGCGCATCCTGTACTATGCCCACACCACGGCCTGGAACGTCGTGCCGCGCGTGCAACTCCTTCCAGACGAGCCCAAGCATCCGCGTGCGCAGGAGTTGTACTACCAGGTGCTGCTCAAAGACCTGCGCTCCCTGCCTCACCCCATCGTCAGCCGCAAGTGGCGGCGCTTCACCTTCATCGTCACCCACTGGGCGCGGCTTGAGGCGGCCTACGACGTCAGCGAGCTGCTGCACGGCAGCATCTGGGAAGAGCGTCTGTGGCGCGCCCTGCGCCGCATGGGCCGCCTGGCCGAGGAAGAGGAGCTGGATGACTGGTAGCGCTGCGCTGCACCCCATCACGCGGCGCTTGCTGGAGTGGTACGCTCGAAACCGGCGCGAGTTGCCCTGGCGAAACACGCACGACTCGTATGCCATCACCGTGGCCGAGTTCATGTTGCACCAGACGCGCGTGCCCACGGTTCTGAGATACTACGAGCCTTTCCTACAACGTTTCCCCGACTGGTCTACCCTGGCCAGCGCCTCGCTGGACGACGTCCTCAAGGCCTGGGAAGGCCTGGGTTACTATGCGCGCGCACGCCATTTGCACGCACTGGCGCAGCTCATCTCGACACAGTACCAGGGGCGTCTGCCGCAGGTGCGAGAGATGTTGCGGTCATTGCCGGGCGTGGGAGACTATACCGTGGGAGCCATCCTGAGCATCGCCTTCGGCCAGGACGAGCTCGCCATGGATGGCAACGTGCGGCGCGTGCTTTGCCGCCTGCACCAGATCACGGAAGATCCAGCCAGCCCCGAGGGCCAGCGACGCCTACGCGAAAGTGGGTTGAAGCTGCTGCCCAGCGGTCAAGCTGGCGCCTTCAACCAGGCGCTGATGGACCTGGGAGCCAGCGTGTGCACCCCGCGCCGCCCTGCATGCCTGGCGTGCCCCCTGCACGCGAACTGCAGGGCCCGGCAACTGGGGGCGCAGGAGCTTTTGCCGGTGCGGCGCGAGCGCAAGCCCTTGCCGCACCACGACATCGCGGCAGGGGTGATCTGGCGCAAGGGTCGCGTGCTGATCGCTAGGCGCCCTCCCCGTGGCCTGCTGGGCGGGCTGTGGGAATTCCCTGGCGGCAAACGCGAACCCGGCGAGAGCCTGGAGGCCTGCCTGCAGCGTGAGGTACGCGAGGAGTTGGGGATCGAAGTCGAGGTCGGCGACCTTCTGACCACGGTGGAGCACGCCTACACGCATTTTCGCATCACACTGTACGCCTATGCCTGCCGCTATCTCAGCGGCGAGCCACAGTGCCTCGCCTGCACTGCCTGGAAATGGGTGACGCCCGCGCACCTCAGCAGCTACGCTTTTCCTGCCGCTAACCACGCCATTCTGCTGGCGCTCGGCGCCGGGAAGAAGAGCGCCACTCCCCACGACGACCGTTGAGCACGCCGGCATGGGAGTGCGCTGAGTGTTCTAGCGGGGCGCGTTGGTCTCCCGAGATCGGTCCTTGTTGCAGCTCGGCAGCAGGCTTGACGCTTGCGAACAGGGTTGGGCGGAGCAAGAGCAAGCTAGCCTAGAGGCGGCCTGCCCGAATGGGGGTGGGCAACCATATGACGCGCGCGCCTGGACAGCCAAGCCCACCGGTGTTTGCCAGACTCGCGCCATGCCTGCAGCAGGCTGGCAAGGGCGACAAAGGCATAGCCTGCCGCGTAGATGGCCAGCCAGAAGGGCGCCACCCCCGTGCGACTCCACTCCAAGGCGGCGACGCCCATCGCCAGAGCGGCAAGCAACAGCTCCCATCCCACCAGGTTCGAGCAGCGCAGCGCGTAAGCGCTGACTTGCCAATCGCCGCGCTGGCCTCGGATATCGAACTTGGGCGTGCGCTGGAATCCCTCAGTGCGGCCCACAACTGCGCGCGCCATGGCCAAGCTGTTGTTGAGTGCCAGGCCTGTGCCCAGCAGCAACAGCAAGGGCGCAAGTGGCAGTTCCCTCCACCAGCCGGGCCCTCGCTCCACCTGTGCGACCAAGTACAGCAGAGGTGGGCCGACTGCCGCTAGCGCGAAATACGGCATTAGCGAGGAGAGGCGCGCGCCTGCCAGCACAAAGGGAAAACTGAGCAGCAAGATTACCAGCAGCAACGGATGAATCAGGTAGCCAGTTAGATGCAACGCGCCTTCCAGCTTGACCGGCCATGCCGCATCGGAGGCTAACAGCGCGGGCACAAGCTTGATGGCGACTCGGATGCTCCCCTGTGCCCAGCGCGCCTGCTGACGGCGCAATGCGTCCATCTGGGGAGGTAGCTCGCCCGGCGCAGCCACTTCCGCAGCATACACAATGCGCCAGCCTGCCAACTGGGCACGGTAGGACAGGTCAAGGTCTTCAGCCAGCGTGTCGGCTTGCCAGCCGCCTGCGTCCTCAATGCACTCTCGACGCCAAACACCTGCCGACCCGTTGAAGTTGAGGAAAAGACCGGCTCCGCTGCGCGCCCGTTGTTCCACCACAAAGTGCCCATCAATGCCGATCGCTTGCAGGCGCGTGAGCACCGAATAGTCGCGATTCGTGTGGCTCCAGCGCGCCTGGACGCAGCCCACCTGGGGCGAGCCAAAGTAGGGCACGATGCGCCGCAAAAAGCCCGACGGCGGCACGAAATCGGCATCGAAGATCGCCAGCAGTTCGCCCGTTGCGTGGCGCATGCCCTCGGCCAGGGCGCCGGCCTTGAACCCCACCCGCTGAATGCGATGCTCGTAGCGGATGTCCAAGCCCTTGCGAGCCCAGCGCGCAACCGCCAGCCGCGCCAACGTGGCCGTTTCATCCGTGGAGTCGTCCAGGACTTGAATCTGCAACCGCTCCCGGGGGTAGTCCAGGCTTGCGGCGGCGGCGATCAGGCGCTCCGCCACGTGCAATTCGTTGTAGATGGGCAGTTGCACGCTGACCGAAGGCCAGACGTCGGGGGGAGGCAGAGGGCAACGCGGTCGCTGCCGCACCCACAGGTAGATGGATGTCAGTACCAGGCTGTTCAAGCCGTACAGGGCCAACCAGATTGTCAATGCCTGGTACAGGATCGTGACCAAGAGCATTCGCCGTGTTCTCCAGCGTTTTTCGTAAGAGCAAGCGCCCATCTTATCACATGCCAGGCTGCCGGGCAAATCCTGGCGAGACAGACTGTCCGGAGCCCTCTGCAGGGCAGCCATATTTGACAAAAGCCGCCAAATGGCTGAAGATGAATACGCGTCTGAAGAGACAGGAGAGTTGATTGCAGACCGGAACACGACCGCTGATACTGGTCACAAACGACGATGGCATTGCCTCACTCGGCCTGCGCGCAGCTGTGCGTAGCGTGTGGGACTTGGGGGAGGTCTTTGTCATCGCGCCGTGCCTGCAACAGTCCGGACTGGGGCGCAGCTTTCCCAACGGACCAGCCTCGGTCGAGGAGCGTCTCCTGGAGATAGATGGCAAACAAGTGCAGGCGATGTGCATGGATGCGGCGCCCGCCAAAGTGGTGCGCCTGGCTCTGGTGAGCCTGATGCCCAGGCTGCCCGACCTCGCCATCTCGGGCATCAACTACGGCGAAAACCTGGGCAGTTGTGTCACGGTCTCCGGCACGATTGGCGCCGCCATCGAGGCAGCCACGTTTGGCATTCCGTCCATAGCGGCCTCCCTGGAGACCGACGCCCAATACCACTTTGCCACGAACGCAGAGGTGAACTTCCATGCAGCCGCTGCTTTCGTCCATCGCCTGGCCAAAGCACTGCTCTCTTCAGGCATGCCCGCAGGAGCGGACATTCTGAAGCTCGAGGTGCCAAGCGACGCCACTGAGAAAACGCCATGGAGAACTACTCGCGTCTCACGCCAGCAGTATTTTGTCTCCAACGTGAGCGTGAATGCGCAGGGCAAAAAGGGTGTCTCAGGTTACAGGGTGGAGATCGATCACGACACGTTGGAACCCGATTCGGACATCCAGGCAGTGGCATTGGACAGGGTAGTCTCGGTGAGCCCGATGAGCATAGATCTCACAGCATACTCGGCGATGCAATCGGTGACGAGCATGCTTGAGAGGCTATGAGAGGAGACCCGCTTGCTGACCACCATCCTGACCGCCATCGCAGTATTAGCTCTCCTGACCCTGGTACACGAACTGGGCCATTTCGCCGTGGCCAAGAGCACTGGGGTGCGGGTGGAGGAGTTCGGTCTGGGTTACCCGCCTCGGCTCCTGACCCTGGGACGCTGGGGAGGCACGGACTATACCCTCAACGCGATCCCCTTTGGAGCGTTTGTGCGCTTGGCAGACGAGGGCGAGCCCGGCGCGTTGCTTGCTGACAAGCGCCGAGAGGTGCGCGCAGCCTTTCTGCTGGGCGGGCCGGCCTGCAATCTGCTCCTTGCGGTGTTGTTGTTCGCCATCTGCTTTGCCACTGGCTGGCCGGTGCCGCACGATCTCGCCGTGGGTGTGAATAAGGTCATCCCAGGCTCCGTCGCGCAGGCGGTGGGATTCGAGGACGGGGATCTCATCCTCGCGACTGACGACCATGAAGTATCCAATTCGCTGGAACTCATCATGTACGCCCGTTCGGTGGATGGCAGCGTGAGATCGGTGACCCTGCGCAGGCGTGGACGCATCTTCTCCCTGAACCTTCCCGCGGGAGGGCCCTGGTTCACCAAAATCGAGACCAGGGGCGTGCAGATCCGCGATGCGGCCGGATGGACGCAGATTGTCAACTATCCCTGGCCTGAGGCAATCCGGCGGGCGATTGGGCAGACAGCCGCCACTGCGGGCTACCTTTTCTCCCTCATCACACGCGTCCTGCGCGGATTGGTGCCTGTCGACGTGGTACGCCCGGTGGGTCCGGTGGGCATCGCGCAACTGACTGGCCAGGCTGCGCGCGAGGCGGCAAGCAGCGGGTGGTGGTTCCCGCTGCTCCAGATCACGGCCGCGCTCAGCGCTGCGCTTGCAGCCACGAACCTTCTGCCGATACCAGGGCTGGATGGTGGGCGCTTGGTCTTCATTCTGCTCGAGGCCGTGCGCGGCCGGCGCTTCGATCCGAACCGCGAGAACCTCGTGCACTTGGCGGGACTGATCTTGATGCTCATGCTCATCCTCATCGTCACCTACCGCGACATCGCCGTGCCCCTGCCCTTTGGGCGCTAGCGCCCGGCGCCTTGGCATGCTTTGACTTGACACGATACACACCGCTCGATATAATGGCGTAACACGACGGCAGGTCCTCAGAACCTGTGCATGTGCAGCCTGCTTTCTCAGAAGCCTGCGAGCAGCCTCCCTACATACTCGGGCTCGCCAAATCACCCGCAAGCTGTTTGATCGGCGGTTCCTCGCAAATCGGCTTTCCGTGGAGGGGGGTGATCACACAGATAACCGTCCTCGGCAAGTAGCAGGGGCGCAAACCGCCCTTCCTATATTCTTCGAAAGGGGAAACCATGAGAAAGACGCTGTTCAGAAGCCTCACAGTACTGATCGTGCTGGCCGTGTTGTTCTCCGTGTGGCCGGCAGCCCTCTCGGCCAACCCACCTCCCGAGCCTGTGGCCGAGGAACCGGGCAAATCCTTGCCAAAGCTGGGCAAGTACTTCAAACCGAAGGACGTGCCCAACCCCATTGATGCCCGGCGTCTGGCGCAGCGCGAAAGCCTGCTCTTGTCGGGACACGCCGCCGAAGCCGCTGCGCTGGCCAAGACCGGCAAGGATAAGATCCTGGTCATCCTGTTCGAGTATGGCGGACCGGATGCCGTGACCTGGAATCCGGGTGACATCTGGGACCCCATCGGCAATCCCGATGCAGAGGACTACGAGGACTATGGTGACTGCTCCGGGGTCATCACCGAGACGCAGACCTTTACCTACTCAGGCCCTCTGCACAACCAGCTCCCCAAGCCAACCAGCAAAGAAGACCGTGCCTACC
>Ga0136653_10000762_pt1 | contig 17008 bp, 14 predicted proteins | sample LakKivw275mmetaG_FD_94866 | JGI IMG/M metagenome (GOLD analysis project Ga0136653, IMG submission 94866) | Anoxic lake water microbial communities from Lake Kivu, Rwanda to study Microbial Dark Matter (Phase II) - Lake Kivu water 275m metaG... | ecosystem: Environmental > Aquatic > Freshwater >...
CTGATAGAGTTTCTGCTTGAGCAGCATGCCAATCTTGTAGTCGGTCGTGTCGAGTCCCCAGAACTCGATGTACACATCGTAGCGGGGAAGGTAGAAATCGGGGCGCACGGCGAAGCCCTGAATGATCTGGAACTTGTCGTCGTAGCGGTACGGGATGCCGCGGGCCGCGAGCCAGTCGGCGATCTGCCGCTCGCCGCGCGATTGCACCACCGTCCGGTCGGCGCTCAGGATGGTCTTCTGGTTCTGCACCTTCATGTCGAAGTTGCGCCGCTCGATGAAGACGGCGTCAAAGCAGGCGGCGCAGTAGGCGCGCTGGAACTGGCTCTCGGATATCCGGCGCTCCTCGGCCGACGTATCGCACCCGCACCGCGCGCAGGCGACCGGCGCCGCTTCGCGCCTGGCCTTGGCCGCCGCCTCGATTTGCTCGACGGCCTTCAGCGCCGCGGCAAGTACATAGTCGGGGCCGGTCGGGCAATTGGCCGCGTCGCGCAGCGCCGACAGGGCGGCCTCGTCGCCGATCTTGCCCAGCGCCAGCAGGGCGTACTGGCGCACTTGCGGATGGGGGTCGCGCGCCAGCGTGCACAGGGCAGGCACCGCGGCCCGCACGGCGGCGTCCGTGGCCAGCTTGCCGAGGGCCGAAGCCGCCGCGCGACGCACGGTGGGGCCGGCATGGCCGCACAAGCCGATCAGTTCCGGAACCGCCGCCGTGTCGCCGGCCTCGCCCAACTCGACCGCCCGCCTGCGGGCCTGCTCCGAGGCGGCCTGGAATTGTCTCCGGTTCATTGCTTCGTCTCCTCTTGCTTACCCCTGATGCGACGACCAACGGGAGTCGAGTCGATCCGTGCCGAAAACCGCGCCGCCTCCAGGAAGCGGCCGTGCAGCCAGTCCTCGGGGCCGAAGCCCCAGGTGGCCAATTGGTTATAGCCGGCCAGCGGATCCCCAGTGCGGGTGGTCCGCCAGTCGGCGGCAAGCTGGTCTGCCAGCGCGGCGTCGCGGCGGGCGACTTCGGCCAAGGCAGCTTGCAGCCCGTCGCCCGACTGCCCGCAGACCGCCGCCTGCCGCCAGTAGAGGTGCGCGAGGTAGGAGACCGTCAGGCGGACGGCGGCGAAGTCGGCGTGGTTGCGGCGGACCGCCGGTTGCAGCCGGCCCAGCGCGGCGAGCAGGCCGGCAAAGGGCTGCACCGGCAGCGGCGCGGCAGCAACTGCCTGCTGGAGTCCCTCCGCGCTCGCCCAGGGCACGATCATGCGGACGGGGGTGTCGCCTTGGCGGGTGGGCGCGGCGGCATGGAGCGTCGTGAACATGTCGGCCCACGCCTCGTTCCATTCGGCGCCGTAGTGCCGCTCGACAAAGCGCTGGAAGGCGGTCGCGCGCGCAACCGCGCCGCCCTCGCTCATGGCCACGGCGGTATAGGCCAGCCCGTCCCAGATCGCGTCGCGGAGGTGGCGGGCCGGACACCAGTTGGTGGCGATGACGCCGAGGGATGCATCGAAGCCAACACCGCTACTCTCTTTCGCAAGCGGGACGCTTGCGCCACTCTTGAGAAACACGTCGGCGTAGGCGTCGAGGTTGGCCAGTTGATCCGCGCCAACACGCGGCCCCCATTTGGCCCAGTGAAGAGCCGGTCCCCCGAGCATGCGGAAGCCCTTGTCGCGGGCCAGCGCCAGCCGCGCCGCGATTGGCGCCGGGGCGGCGCCGGCGTACTCCCAGTCGTGCAGGATGATGCTGCGGTCGAGCTGGTCGAGGATGGCCGGCTCGTGCTGGAGCACCATGTCGTCCCAGACGATCATTTCGCGGCCCAATCCACGCACCTTCGCGTTCAGCGCGTTAAGATATTCGCCCCAGACCTGGGCCTGGGTGCGGGTCTTGAGCAGCTCCCGCGAGAAAGTGGAGCCGCCCCAGTTGGTCTCGTCACAACCGGCGTGCAGGTAGCGCCCGGGGAAAAGTGCGGCCGCCTCGGCGTAGAGGTCGCCCATAATCCGCATGGTCTTCGGGTGCAGCGGGATCATGGCATTGGCCCACGAGTGGCCGCCCGGCGCCTGGTCGTCGAGATCGGCGTGCTCGCGCGTGCGGGTGATGTAGTGGGAGTGGCCGAGCGACTCGATTTCGGGGATCAGCTCGATACCGCACGCGGCGGCGTATTGCGCCAGGGCGGCGGCCTCCTCCGGGGTCAAGGCGTTGGGATGCGTGACCAGTTCCGGATGGCTGTGGAAACGCAGCGCGCACCCTTGGTCGTCCGTGAGCCTGAAGATCACGGCGTTGACGTTCCAGTCGGCACAGAAGTCGAGGAATCGCCGGTAGTACTCCGGCGACTCGACCAGCCGCGCCGCGTCGAGCATCAGGCCGCACAGACCGGATTGGCGCGTCATCACGAGGTCTCCGTTTCGTTTGTCCGCGCACCCGGTTCCGTCCAGAGCTTCTTCAAGGCGTGAGCCGCCAGTTTTGGCTGGCGCTCGCGGGTGAAGACGCCTTTGTGATTGAGCAGGACGCGCATGTAGATCTGGCTGGTCTTGAAATCGGCGAAGGCCCAGACATGCGCCCCGATGATGCCGGGGGTTTTGGCGAAGAGCCGGTACTGCCGGGTCAGCATCTCGGCCTGGTATTCCTCGGTCCACTGGCGCGGCGGGTCGTGGTGCATGCCGGCGACGGCATCGGCGCCGAACTCGGTAATGAGGATCGGCTTGTTGTGCCTGGCGCGCCAGGCTTCGAGCTCGACGGCCAGTTGCCGCTCGCCTTCTTCCAACTGGCCGGGGTGGGAATACCAGCCGTAGTACTTGTTGAGGCTGATGACATCGAAATGCCCGACCGCCACGTCATCGAGTCCGTAGCAGGTGGCCATCGTGACCGGGCGCGAGGCGTCGAGCGCGCGCACGTGATCGTAGAGCGCCTTGAAGAAGGGGCCGGCAGCCGGTTCGTTGCTGGTCGGTTCGTTGGCGACGCTCCACATGATCACCGACGGATGGTTCCGGTCACGGGCAATCATCTCGTCCAGCAGAACCTTGCACCGCTCCAGCGTCCCGGCGTCGTAGTGGCGGCGCATCAGGCCGACCAGCGGGCTTTCGTCAATCACCAGCACACCGAGCCGGTCGGCCAGGTCAAGCATCTCCTCGCTGTAGGGATAGTGACTCGTCCGGTAGGAGTTGGCCCCGATCCAGTTCAGCAAATTGTAGTCCTTGATCATGACCGGCTCGTTCAGGCCCTTGCCCGAAATCGCGAAGTCTTCGTGCTTGCCGAAGCCCTTGAGGAAGACCGGCTTGCCGTTCAGCAACAGTTGTCCGCCCTCGACGGCAACCGTGCGCAGGCCGATGGCGACGGTGTATTCGTCCGCCGGCTGGCCGCCTTGGATCGCCCGCGCCGTGAGTCGGTAGAGATGCGGACGACCGGGCTCCCAGAGGACGGGATCGGGCAGCTCGAAGGCCGCCTCGCCCGTTCTGGCGCCGCCGGGGACCTCCGCCTTCCTCTCGCCGTCGAGCAGGATTTCGATGCGATCAAAGGCCGCCGTGTCCGCCGCGATGGCGCAGGCTACCCGCGCCCGGCCGGCATCGAGTTGCGTGGTGACCCGGACGCTGACGATGCGCCCGATCGGCACAGCCAGGAGGTAAACGGGCCGGTGAAGCCCGCCGTACGGGTAGAAGTCATAGTTGTTCGCGGGATGCTGCCCCTGCCACGGGCCAAGCCATTCGCTTGGCGGGAAATTGCCGGGCGGCAGGCGGTCAGGATGCTGCGCGGCATCGACCGAGAAGACGAACCGGTTTTCTTGGCCGCATTCCAGCAGCCCCGTGACGTCGAACTCGAACGGGAGACAGCCGCCCTCGTGCTCGCCCGCAAAGGTCCCATTGACCCAGACCTTGGCAAGATAGGCGGCCGCGCCCACGCGCAGCACGATCCGGCGGCTGCGCCAAGCCTCGGGCACGAACTCCCGCCGCTCGTACCAGGCTGTTCCGCAATAGTCGTCCAGGTCCTGATACTGCTCGTTCCAACTGGCCGGCACGGCGATCGGTCGGGCCGCGGGCAGACCGTCGAACCAGCGCTCCGCCTCGCCAATCCCATTCGGGTCGGTGGTGAACTGATACAGCCCGGACATCGGCAGCGCGTCGCGATAGAGGTTGCGTTGCATGGTCATGGTGCCTCCGTCGCCGTCTCCGCGCGGTCCAGCAAGGCGCAGATGTCGCAGTCACGGGCGAGTCCGGGCTCTTGCGCCAGCCGTCGCCAGGCGGCGATCAGGTTGCGCAGCGTGGCGGGATTGATCTCCTTGGGATAATCGCAGATGCAGAAGCCGGGCCGCTGCCGGATGTACTCGTCCTGTGCCGCCAGCGCTTGTTGGCAGAGCGCCAGCCCTTCCGCCGCCTCCGCGGCCGTGTTCCGCCCGGCGAGCGCCTCTTCGCGCAGGCGGATGTAGGCCAGGCAGGACTGGGTCAGCAGCACGCGGGACTGGAGAAACCGTGCCGTCCAGCGCAGCGGCAGCAGCGCAAGCTCGTACCAGGCGCCGCCCTCGGCGGTGGCCGGGAGATTGCCCTGCAGGACCGGAATCTTCTCCAGCGCCTGTTCCAGCTTGGCGCGCAGCGCCGCGAGACGCCGCGCCGCCGGGGCGCAGCGCTCCGTCGTGTACACGCCGTCCCCGTCCGCCGCGCCCGCCTTGACCAGGCGGAGATACTGCAGGCGGGCCTCGTCGCGCCAGAGCGCCTTCAGGCCGCCGTCCCGGGGCAGCGCCTCGGGCGCCATACGGTGCAGGTCGAGCCCCCAGAAGGAATAGTAACTGCCGGAAAACTCGCCGTCTTGCAGTCCATCCAGCATCTGCACGCTTTGGAGCAGGGTGGCGACATCCAGGAACGTCTCGATGAACCGCTCCGGCAGGAGCCCGCGGAAATACGCGCGGAACCACGCCTTCCAATCCGAACCCGGCTGCCACTGCTTGCGCATGGAATACAGTGGGAACATCCAGCCCAGCGAGTGAAACGCATAGACCCCGCCCATGAGCGCGGCGAAGGACTCGTAACGGCCAAAGACGCGATAGTCGTCGTCAATGCGGTCGAGGTTGGTGAAGGGCACGATCGGGAAGTCGCTCTCGCAGCCGTATTGCAGCTCGCGGTACAACATGATCTTGCGGCCGCCCTTGTCGGCGCGGTTGACCGCGTCCATGATCCGCGGCCAGGCCTCGACCCGCTCGGCCCGGTGGCAGCCGGGCAGGCAGGCCACGAAGTTCACCGACCCTTCGGGCAGGTGCGGCACGACCCGCTCGGCCACCATGCCGTCGTCCGGTTCGGCGACGCCCCAGAAGGTGCGGGTGATGCCGATCGGCGGCAGCCCGCGGGCCACGGTGCGCGGAGCGAGGTATTCGATGTGCTTGACCCATTTGTCCACATTGTCCAGGTGACCGCAACCGGCGCAGCCCCCGCCCTTGGAGAGCATGGGCTTGCGGAAATACGCGCTGTTCATGTCGTAGGGCGACGCCCCATGGCGATGGATCACGCCGTCCTCGTGTCCCTCGGTGACCCCTTCGCCGCAGACGTTCTCCTGCCAGTTGGTGAACAGGGCCGCCAGGCGATGGGCCTGGGGCGCCAGGATCTCCAGCCAGTCGTCGGCTTCCTTCCAGAACCCCGGCTTGTTCACGCAGAGGTGGCGATCCCAAGGGCCGACACGCGGCGCACTGTGGTTGCAGTAGTCATCCGGGTTGTAAGCGCCCGCCGGCGCCTCCCAGGTGTATCCCGGGCCGCACCACATGATGGTCTTGAGTCCCCGCGCGTCCATGTACTGCCAGAGGGAGTCCGAGATGCTGAAGGGTTTCAGGTTGGCCTTGGCGCAGACCGATGGCGTGTCGTCGAACACGACGATGTTCGCCCGGTTCTTGATGCTCCAGGCAAGGAAGTGGCGCGTGCGTTCCGGGTAGCCGGCCCAATCCTCCCAGCGCCAGGCGCCGACGTCGCTGTAGTGGGCTTGCCTGCCTTCCGTGCCCCGCAGGCCGGGCCTGACGTGCGAACCTTCGGTCAGCACCCGCAGCGGCCGCGCCGGGGTTTCCACCAGCCGCAGTTCTTTCGGCATCGGCGGCTTCTCCGGCTGCAGGTCGAGCAGCGGATGCACAAAGCGCACGCCCAGGAACTGCTCGGCGAAGCCGTAGACCGCGTATTGCAGTCCCAGCCGGTCCGCGGCGCACAGCACCGCCGTGCGCCGCTTGCCGCTCGCGACAATGTCCAGCGCGAAGCCCTGCTCGGGAATCTGCACCGCCTCGATCTTGCCCTGCTTCACCAGCGCCGCGATGGCCGGCAGGTTCTCCGCCGCGCCGACCAGCAGGTCCAGATCGGCCTTACGTTCCGGCTGTTCGTCAGCGAGCAGGAAGCTGCCCGTGCCGAACGCTTTTTCCCAGTAAACCCGCAGGTCATCGAGCGCCATCGCCAGGGCAATGGCGTCATCGTTATTCAGTTCACCGCGCGTCACGCGGCAGGTCATGGTACTTTTCATGGTTTGTCTCCTGGCGTTGCATGCTCACGGTTCCAACATCTCCCAGACGCGTCGGTGATAGTAGCGATAGTTTTCCACCGGCGTGCCGTTGGGGATGCGGTGGTCGATGGCGAGCATGCAGCCGCCCGTGCGCAGCATAGGCGGAATCTTGCGTTCGAGTTCGGCGTCGATCGCCGCCTTGCTCTGGCGCAGGACATGCTTGTCGATCCCGCCATAGAAGGCCAGGCGCGTGCCGTACTTCTCGCGGACCTGCACGATATCCATGCCGGCCGCAGGCTCCATCGGGTGCATGCTGTTGACGCCCGCTTCCAAAAACGCCTCGATCACCGGGTTCATGTTGCCGTCGCTGTCCTGGTCGAAGAGCCGCGCGCCGCGCTCGCGCAACAGGTCCCAGACGCGCCGGTAGTAAGGCGCGATGAACTCGCGTATCTGCACGGGCCCCGCCAAGGGGCCGGACTTGCCCGCCATATCCTCGTGCACGGAGAGCATATCCACCTGTACGCGGCGCGAGACGGCCTCCAGCACGGTGAAGGCGGTTTCGCCGATGGTCTGGAGGATGTCGTGCATCAGTTCCGGTTGCTCGTAATAGGCCACGCAGGCGGCTTCGTCGCCCATCAGTTCGCGCGGTTCGTCGAAGCCGCCGGGAATGCCGACGCACACCACCTTGCCGGCCTGCGCCGCGGCCTTGGCGCCCGCTTCCCACTCGCCGGCCAGGCGGTCGGCCGAGAAGCGGTACCAGGGCTTGAGTCGTTGCCAGTCGTCCATGGTCTTCACCGGGAAATCGAGCGGCAGCGGCAGGGTGGCGGTCAGTTTGGGCAGCTTCAGGGTGCGCCCGAGGCCATCGCGCCAGAGCTTGTGCTCATCCGTTTCCTCGATCAACACTTCCGGCAGCCCGCCGTGGCGCCCGGTGTTGACCGGAATACCGTAGCGGTCCTCGCAACGGTAACGGAAGGCGGAGAAGTCCAGTTCGGCCGGCGTGGCCCCCTGCGCTTCCCATTCCTCCTTGAGCCCGAGGATCGGGCCAAAGATCTCCGTGAAGAGCGGCCGCTCGTTGCGGCGGAAGGTCATGTGATCGAGGTATTCCTCGCGCTTGACCTCCGGTGTCAGGCGGATCGCCAGGTCGGCGTGTGTCTTCCATTTCAGCGTTGTGGTTGTCATGGTGTCTCAACTCCTTCCGCGCCGCCGCCGAAGCGGACAAACGCGTCATAGGCCCACTGATCCCATTCCGGCTTTACGCCGATGCCGTGCAGGTCGGGGTAGTTCTTGGCGATGAAGCCGCCGCGGAAGGTTTCGACCAGGCGCCGGGTCTCGCGCTCGATCAGCGCGCGGTCGCCGGTCGGCAGCACTTTCTGGATGTCGCAGGGCGAGAAGAGTCCGACGCGATGCTTGCGCAGCTTGGCCGCCAGGGCGGGCTGGTCGTAGACCGCCGGCTGATCGAACTGCAGGCAGTCCACGCCCGCTTCGCACAGATCGTCCACCAGCAGCCAGTTGTAGCCGCAGGAGTGCTGGATCACCTTCATGCCGTAGCGATGCGCGCGACTGGTCAGGCGCTCGTAGAGGGGGCGGAACACGTCGCGCCACATCTCCGGCGACATCAGCAGCCGGTCCTGGATGCCGAGGTCCTCGCAATACATGATGCCGTCCATGCCGGCCTCGCCGTAGCGGTCAATGACACGTTCGAGAAGACTGGTCACCCGGTCGTGCAGGATGTCGATCCGCTCGCGCTCGGCAATGAGATCCATGAAGTAGATCTCCATCTTCCGCATGTAGCGACAGATGGCGAACGGCCAGCCCGGCATCCAGCCGATGCGGAAGCACGTCGCGTCGGAAGCGGCCAGTTGGCGCGCTCCGTCGTAGTAGGCCGGGTTATCGAAGTCGGGCAGTTCCAGGCGGTCGAGTTCGGACCAGTCGGCAATGGCCGGACGGAATACCTCGCCGCCCTGGGACATGCCCACCATCCGATGCCAGACGTTGCCCCACTCGTCGGTGGAAAACTCGTAGCCGTCCTCCGCCCACTTCTTCGCCTCGAACGGGCGGGCCACGCCGGCGCCGGCCAGATCGTTGCGCCGGCCGCCGTCGAAGTTGAACCCGATGCGGTCGTCGCACCGGCACTCGATGTTGGCCTTGATGATGTCACGGGGTGTCATGCGATCTCGCTTCTCCTTTGGCATTTGGCAATTCCGCGTCATCCCTCACTGCGTGGTCGCACACCCCGATCACGGCACGGGGATTGACGACGGTGAGCTGATGGATCTGCTCCGCGGTGAGCCCGACCTCCCGGGCGAGGTTGGCGGCGGCCAGTGTCATCGGCAACGCCGCGCCGGCCAGTTGCAGGCTCCCCGGTAGCCGTGCCACCCGGTCTTCGCCCACTTCGACGTCGAGTCGGCCCAGGCGGAAGCGGCCGGGGGGCATCCCTGCGGCCGCCATGGCGTCGGTGACAATGATGGCGCGGTCGCTCCCGGTCAAAGCCAGGTAGTTGCGCAGGGCGAAGAACGGCACGTGCGCGCCGTCGGCGACGAAGCAGCACCAGAGGCGGTCGCGCAGGGCCAGCGCCCGCTGGATGATATTGTCGTGCCGGGACAACACGGGCGGACAGCCGTTGCCCAGATGGGTGAAGAGGGACAACCCGGCAGCGCAGGCGTCGCGCAGGATCTCCAGCGAGGCGTCGGTATGCCCGGCCGCCACCCGCACCCCGGAATCCGTGAAATAACGCGTGACGCGCAACCCGGGATCGCACTCCGGGGCAAGCGTCACCAGCCGGAGCAGCTCCTCCGCGGCCTCGTGCAGCCGGGCGGCGATGTCGAGCGAAGCGGGGCGCACCGCCGCCGCCGGATGCGCACCGCGATAGCCGTCCGCCGGGTTGATGAAGGGCCCCTCCAGATGCATGCCGCCGATGACCTCCGCCACCAGCGGATCGCTGGCGCGGGCCCGCGCCAGCCGCCGCAGCCGAGCCGCCATCGCCTCCACCTCGTCGGTGATGATAGTGGCCAGGATCGTCGCCACGCCGTCGCGCCGCAGCGCCGCACAGGCCTGGCGGATATCCTCCGGGGAGAGGGATTCCGCGTTGAAATCCACCCCGGCGTAGCCGTTCACCTGGAGATCCACATAGCCCATCGTCTTCATGCCAGCAGGCTCGCCGCAGGTTGATCGAGGAAGAGCGTGACCGCCGGATGCGTCTGCAGGATCGAGGCGGGCAGCCGGTTGGTGACGGGCCCCTTGACCGCCTGGCGCACCGCTTCGGCCTTACGAGCATCGGGCACGGTGCAGACGACGGCGGCGCTGTTCAGGATCTGGCGCACCGACATGGAGATGGCGCGTTCCGGAACGGCCTCCAGCGAGGGGAACCAGCCTTCGCCTAGTTGCTGGCGCCGGCAGGTCTCGTCCAGTGTCACCACGATGTAAGGCTCCCCGGTCTCGAAATCCGCGGGCGGGTCATTGAACGCCAGATGTCCGTTCTCGCCGATGCCGATGAACGCCACGTCCACCGGCTGCTGCCGGATCAATTCCCCGAGCCGGGCGCACTCGCACGCCGGGTCGGCCTCGCCGTCAATGAAGTGGAACGCCGCCGGCGGCAGGGGCAATTGCCGGGCGAAGCGGGTCCAGAGATAGTGGCGGAACGAGGCGGGATGCGCGATCGGCAACCCGATGTATTCGTCCAGGTGGAAGATCGTCACCCGGTTCCAGGCGATGCCCTCGACCGTGACCAGGTGGGCCAGCAGCTCGAACGGCGCGGCGGCCTGCATGCGGGCATAAAGCTCCACATGCGCATCCGGCGATTCCGCCAGCCACTGGTGCATCCGCCACGGCGGCAGGCCGGTCAGCTCGCTGAAGTGGTCGAGCTGATAGAGGAAGTTGTAGAGCGAAGTCACCGGACAGCGGTCAACCGGCTTGCCCTCGAGTGCGGCATGGACGCGTTCTTTGTTGGTCATGGTGTGTCTCCTTGTGTTCTTGTCCCCCACACCGCCTCAACCATCGCCCGGAAGTTCTCCGGCGGGATGGGCGGGTTGATTTCGCTGGAACTTGCGACAAACATGCCGCCGGTCGCCAGCGCGCTCGTCTCGCGGATGTGGCGGCGGACTTCAGCCCTCACCTGCTCCGGTGTGCCGCGCTCCATCAGGTCCACTCCGTCCACGCCGCCAGCCCAGACCAGCTCCGGCCAGGCGTTCTTCAGTTCGACAATGTCCATGCCGCAGTTCGGTTCGAGGCAGTAGAAGCCATCCACATGGCAGGCGATCAAATCCGGGATGACCTTCTTCCAGTTGCCGTCGCTGTGGTAAAGGGCCTTGACCCCGTGCGCGTGCCAGGCGTCGGCCACCTGCCGGATGTACGGATAGTGGTACTCGCGCAGGAACTCCGGCCCGAAGATCGGCCCCTGCTTGGTGGCGAAGTCCTCTGGGATGAGGATCACCGGTGAGAGCGCGGAATCGGCCACGGCGTGGATTCTGCGGAGTTCGCTAGCCACGGACGCCTCCATGTAGGCCTTGAGCACCTCGGGGTAGTCGAGTTGGAAGAAGGTGAAGATTTCCAGCCCCATGGCGTCGAAGCACGTGCTGAATCCGGTCCAGGAGTAGTTCAGGATCACGGTGTCGCCGATCTTGGCCTGAAGCTCCTGCATGTAGCGCCGGTAGTCGGCGCGGGCGCGGGCCGGATCGAAGGGGGCCTCTTGAATGGCGCGGGTGCGGGCCAGCAGCCAGTCGCGCGCGCCGGCGGCATCGGAAAACGGTCGCGAGACATGCCAGCCGGTCCAGTTTTCGTTCTGGATCACGAAACCGTCGGGCGTGGTCACGCGCGCCGTGCCGCGCGGAGCCAGCGGCGGCATCACCAGATCGCAGGTCTGGCGGATGACCGCGCAGATGTCGTCGACGGTGTATTCGAAGCCCCGGATCGGCTTGCCGGTCCAGTCGGCGATCACGCACGGGTTGTAGCTGAGCTGCTCGAGGATGGCGCAGCGGTCCAGCGGCTAGTGGTTGAGGGTGGCCAGGACGCGGTCGGGCTTGGTCATGGCGTTTCTCCTTATCGATTCGTTCGATGGAATCGACTAACTCGATTCAATCGATGGTGTCCCTTTTCTCGCCTGCTCATGTTGCCTCGGGAGCAGCAGGCCGGTAGGCGGCGCTTACGGCCCCAAACGCCAGCTTCCGGTTCCGCCGGTAGTCCACCAGCCCCTTGAGGTTCAACTCGTTCCAGTAGCCGTTGTGGACCTTCGAGGGGTCGCGGTAATCGCTGAAGCAGAAGGGGAACGTGCCGACGATATGCGGGTAGTCCTTGGCAAGGGCCATGATTTCCCGCAGCAGGTCGGCATGGTAGTTCTCGCTCCACATGTCGCGGCTGGCGGAATAGCTGCCCGGCACGGAGTCGGCGCCGAACTCGGTCAGCAGCAGGGCCAGGTTCTGTTTCTTCGACAGCACCTCGTCGAGCATCTTCCGCATCGGCGTCAGATTGATCGGCTCCAGTTGCGGCTCGCGGGGACGCTCGCCCTCCAGGTCCGGCGCCAGCCCCTTGCCGCCCCAGATCTTGTCGTACCAGCCCCAGTAGGAGTTGATGCCCAGCACGTCCACGATGTCGGCGATGGGCCCGACAATGCCGTAGAGCGCGGCGTAGGAAACGAGCCGCGTCGGATCAGCCTCGCGGATCGTGCCGGCGAGTTGGCGGAAGAACGCCTCCGCCTCGGGGTTGGCGGTGTTGCACTCGTTGCCGATGCTGTAGATGGCCACGCTCGGATGGTTGCGGGCCACGGCGATCATCTCGCGGGCCATGCTCTGCGCCAGGGCCAGCCACTCGGGATCGGAGAAGCGGGTGCCGGTTTCAGTGTCACCGGGGTGGTAGCAATAGACCGGCGGCTCGATCGTGACCGGCGGGCCGAGCCGGTCGCAGGCGGCGTAGAACGCTTCGTCCATCGGGTAGTGGCACCGCACCGCGTTGCAGCCGGCTTCCTTCATCAGCCGCAGGTCGGTCTCGACCTGCTCGGGCGTCATCACCAAGCCGGTCACGGGCGAGTCGTACACGTAGCACACGCCCTTGAGCGGATAGGGCTGTCCGTTGAGCTGCACCTTGCCGTCGCGCATGGCAAGGGTGCGGAACCCGAACTGGAACTCGCGGCGGTCGAGCACGCCGCGGGCGGCATCGAGAAGCTCGACCGTGACCGGCACGAGGTGCGGCTGGTCCGGCGACCAGGCGGGGGTGTCGAGGAAAGGCACGCAGGCGGCGAGCGCACCGTCGGGGCCGACCGGATCTTCCCAGGAGAGCCCCTCGCTGGAGATGCACAGCACTGCGGCCCCACCCGATTCCCTCGATTCGGTCGAATCGCTCGACTCCACCCGCCCGCTCACCGCCAGTTCCCAGCCCCTCTCCATCGGCACGGCCTCCAGGCGCAGGTCGGCCAGCGCCGGGCCGTCGGCGATCTCCAGGCTCACGCCGCGGTGGATGCCGCCGTAGTTGAAGTAGCCCAGGCAGGGCGGCCATTTGGTGATCAACGCGCGGTTGTCCACCTGCACAGCCAAGTGGTTCCTGCCGGGCTTGAGCTTGCCGGTCACATCGAGCGCAAATTCCGTGTACCCGCCCTCGTGGCTACCGACCTTTTCGCCGTTTAGCCACACATTCGCCAGGTAGTTCACCGCGCCGAATCGCAGGCGGGCCGTCGCGCCGACCGCCGTCTCCGGCGCCTCGAACTCGCGGGCAAACCAGCAGACGCCCTCGTAGATGTCGTAGCGCTCGGCGTATTTCTGCCACACGCCAGGCACCGGCGCCTTCTGCCAATGCCGCCGGTTGGCACCCGGCTCGTGGAATCCGCCGTGGATGGCGTGGTATTTCGGGTCGAGATCGGCCACGAAGTCCCAGGTTCCGTTCAGGTCGATGTGTTGGTTCGGCATCTTCTTGCTCCTTGTGGTCGAACGAATCGAGAGAATCGATTCATTCGACTAATTCGATTCTTTCGATTCCCTAGATATCTCCATCTCCCTCACGCCCTTGCACTCCGGGTAGCCGGTGCAGCCCCAGAAATCCCGGCCGGCGTTTTTGCCGCTGCGGGCCTTGCGGCGTGTCATGGGCTTGCCGCACTCGGGGCACATGGGCGCGGCTTCCTGCCTGGCCCGCGCCTCAACGCGAATGCTCGTGAGCTTCTCGCGGAACCCGCCCTCTTCCTTGAAGTTCTCGCCCTGCTTCTCCATCTGGTGGTTGAGCATGTTGATCACCCGGGCGACGAGAATCAGCAGGCAATTCGCCATGGCCTCGTCGTTGCCGGACTCCAGCCACTTGGCGAACTTCCGCTTCTGCGCCAGAATATGCGCGCAGGCGTCGTGCACCACGTCCTGACCGTACTCCGGCGTGTCGAGGTGGATGGCGTAGACCTCCCGCGCCTCGGGCGTATCCTTGCCCCACGGCGCCTTCTCCTGCTGCAGCAGCCAGTTCAAGTAGTCGCCCGCCAACTCCGCCAGACTTGAGCGCGCCACGTCGGTGAGCTTCATCTCCGTCTCCCGCGAGGTTGCCCGCCGCGCCGAGCCTTCGGCATTGTTGGCGCAGCCCGACCGCGCCGCCTGGGTCATCTGGTCGTATTGCCGGCCGCAGGGGTCGTTGGTGCGGTTGAGGAACTGCCGGCAAAACTTCTGGGTTCCCAACTGCACAATGTTGGCCAGAATCCACGAATCGAGCCGGAAATAGCCGCCAGTGCCGCCGAACATGGTTTGCCTCCTTGTTTCTGTTTCTCGAAAGAATCGATTTAATCGATTGATCCGATTCCCTCGATCTTCCCAAACGCTCCCCAGAACTGCATCCCCGGGCAGCGCACGAACTGCCAGGGCACTTTGCCCAGCTCATGCTCCGGCAGCGCCTTGCCGATCAACGCCAGGGACAATAGCCGGAACCAGGTGGGGAACATGGCTCCCTGCCCCGCTTCGCTGTGCATCTGTGCATGACCATACTCAAACGCCACATTACGCATGAAGACAAACCCGCCATCGGCCATCTGGTTGGTCAGCACCCAGTCGGCCGCTTTCGCCAGCGCCGCCTCGACCTCGGCCCGGCGATGGTCGGTGAGCTGCATCATACGGCAAAGCGGGTCGATCGAATCGATGTCTTCGCAGGCGCTGCTCGTGAACGGCTCGGCGGAATTGTGCACCCCGCAACCGAATCCGCCGCGCGGGTTCTGTGTGGCCAGCACAGTGTCAATCGCGCGCTCCAGGTGCGGTGGGCGCACACCGTCGTAGAAGAAGAGCGGCCACCAATGGTAGGCCGCCTGCACGGCATGGCTGCGCCAGATCGGATCACTCACGTCCACATCGCCCCAGACGCCGGTGGCCGGGTTCAAATGGTGCGCCGCGAGCCAGTCCAGAAGCACGGCCACGGCCCAGCCGGCCCGGGTGTCATTCTGGAAGTCGCGGGCGTATTGGAGCAGCACGCCGACATTCATGATCTCGTTGCCGGTCCAGGCCACGCGCGCTCCCCAGTCGCGCGCCTCCAGCCAGCGCACCAGCGCGTCCGACTCGCGCCAGGAATCCAGCCAGGCGATCGGCTTCTCTGCCACCGCATCCAGGCAGGTCAAGGCGGCGATGACGTGACAGGTCAGGTGCGGCCGCCCGCACCAGAGTGGGTCGCCCTTGTACCACCCTTGATCAAAGATCACCGGATCGCGGAAGAGGCCGTCGTCGTCCTGGTGGCTTTGCAGGTGGGCGACCCACGCCGCGCGCTCCGGCGCCGGCAGACGCTGGAGATCGCCAAGCAGGTGCCGCGCCATGTCGGCGTAGGTGGAGGAATAGAGGGTCGGCGCCGCGCACCCGGCGGCATAGCGATAGCGGCCGCTGTCATCGAGCCGATGAGCGGCGAGAAAGGCCAGCACAGTTCGTTCCCATCCGGCATTGACATTCACATCGGGGACCTTTCTCTGCTAACCCTCACCTCCCGCACGCAAATCGCCTTGCAGCGCCGGCCCTCGGCGTCGAAGTGCCGGAAATCGGAATAGGCGACCAGGAAGCGGTCGGGGCCGGTGACGACGACGCTGGTGTTGGCGCACCTGAAGTCATGGCGAATCGCCCACCACTGGTCAAGCGGCTTGGCCAGCAGCTCCCGCTCGCTCGGCCCCACCACCGCGGCGGCCACGCTCCAGGTGCGGCCGGAATCTGCCGAGGCCTTAATATGCACGCCGGGGCGGCCGTAGACGACCGCGACCATCCCGTTATGGAGCGTCAGCAGGTGCGGCGTGACACTGAACTCGGCCAGGGGCGGCAACATCGTCCAGGTCCGCCCCTGGTCGGCTGACCGGGCCGCGGCCAGGTAGTGGGTGTCGCTCGCCTCGTTGCTGGCCTTGGTGCGGATGATGCACAGCAGATCCCCGTCGGGCATCCGCGCCAATGCCGTTTCATTGGTGGAGCCCCACGACCAGTCCCGGCCGTCGGCGATCACTCCGCGCCGCGTCCATGTCCGCCCGGCGTCGGTGGAGTCCAGGCACGTGACCATGCCGCAGCGGCGCTCGACGTCCGGATGCTGGGACTCCAGCGCCCACAGCAGCTTGCCGTCGGGCAGGACCAGCACGTCGCGCGGCAGCAGCGGCTTGAGATGGCGGGGCCGATCAAGCCACTCTGGCTTGCCGGCGTCATCCCACCACATGGCGCGGGTCAGCACGAGCAGGCGGAGGTCGGGACACTCGACGGTCCCGGCCAGCGGCTGCCAGGGAGCGCCGGGGTTGGCGCGCAGCGCCAGCGGAAAGGTCCGCTGCGCATCCGGGATGTCGCCATAGCGGTAGACGAGGTACTCGTTGACCTTGTATCCGTCGCGATAGGGTCCGGCCACATGCCGCACGCCCAACGCGTCCAGGTCCACGTCCTCCTTCGGCGCGGCCGGCGACAGATCGTTGAAGTGGTAGAGGCGGCGCGTCCGCCCGAACGCGACCTGCCGCCCGTCCGGCAGCGCGACGATCTTCGGGCTCTGGTCGGTGGCAGTGAACGGCGTGGGCTGTCAGGTGCGGCCGCCGTCGTCGGAGCGGAAGAACTGCGTCGGCTCGTGCCGGCCCGCCTCGCTGTCCGCGCCGACATTGACAGCCAGGTACAGCACGCCGTCGTTGCCGCGCCACAGGTCGGGAAACTGGAAGAACCCCCACCAGCGCCCGGCGGGATCTTCGCCGTATTGCGGCGGACTGACCGCCACGAGGGCGGGATCGTTGAGGTAGATACTCATCATCGTTTTCCTTTCGGTTGGGTCAACCGCATTTCCGCGTTCTTCCACTTCAACGGCGGGCGGAGCCATGGGTTGCGGTGGATCAGCGTGATCTCCACACGGTTATCGCCCGCGCGCCAGTCCCAGTTCGACGGCCCTTTGCCGTCCTCGTTCCAGGCGCCCTCGATCTGGTACGGCGCGGTCGCCGCGCCCCAGAGGAAATCGGCAGGAAACATCTTCATCGCATCACCTCCGCCACCAGCGGTTGGCGCGCGCCGGCGGCGAACGCCGCCGCCGCGTCGGGATCAAACCCGCCGGAAGCCGCCAGCACCCGGTAGCGCCAGGCAAACCCGCCGCCCTGCGCGGCCGGGAAGTTGGTGAACCAGTAGTTGTTCATCACCCAGCTCATGAC